>Ga0233432_10002505_pt1 | contig 17069 bp, 18 predicted proteins | sample SI_122_August201_6_FD_179870 | JGI IMG/M metagenome (GOLD analysis project Ga0233432, IMG submission 179870) | Seawater microbial communities from Saanich Inlet, British Columbia, Canada - SI_122_August2016_10_MG | ecosystem: Environmental > Aquatic > Marine > Inlet | place: Canada: British...
TATAAAAAGGAATCGCGATAAAGGAAGATCAAATAGAGGGGATAGACGCGGTGGAAAAAGAGGATTTAAAAAATCTAATTCAAGAAGATCTGACTCAAGAAATTCTGATAGAAGTTCAAGAAGAAGTAGGTCAAATGAATCAGACAGAGGATCAAGAAGGTCCAGTTTTGGTGGATCCGATAAAGACAGTAATTCTAAAAGATTTGGTTCAAGAGAATCCGAAAACAATTCAAGTTCTAGAAGGTCTAAGTCATTTAATGCTGATAGTTATTCTAGACCTAGGAGAAGTAGAAGAAAATAACATATGTTAAATCATAGTTAAGGTAGTGATGTTAGATATAAATAATTGGTTAAGTTTATTATATTTATTACTTAATGATTAAAAAAGTATTTTTTAGTTTTCTGTTTATATTAAGCAGTTTTTGTTTCTCTCAAGAAATAACTACTGTTAAAGGTGCTATTATAAATGCTAATAATAATACTCCTTTAGAAAATGTTAATATTGTTAACTTAACTCAAGTTATCGGAACATCTACCAATAAAAAGGGAGAGTTTTCAATTGATGTTAAAGCAAATGATACACTTCATTTCTCTTACTTAGGTTTTAAATCTTTAAAAATTAAGGTCACCAATGATTGGATTAAGTTTGGTTCAGCAACTACAATTGAATTAACTGAACTAGCACTTGCCTTAGAAGAAGTAGTTGTTAGCCAAATAAAGCTAACTGGATATTTAGAGGTTGACATTAAGCAAGTTCCAATAAACAATAATTTTAGATACAGTATTTCTGGGTTACCAAATGTAGGATATGAATCAAAAGTTAGACCTGCCAGCGCAGTAACTCAAGCATTAAATGCGATTTTCAATCCATTAGATTTTTTACATAAAGTATTTGGAAAAGAACCAAACCAACTTAGAAAGTTAAGAAAAATGAAAAGAGATGATCAAATTAGAGACATTCTTTCAAATAGATTTGACAGAGAAATGCTAATGGTTCTATTACAATTAGAAAAGGCAGATTTAGAGCTCCTAATTAGTGAATGTAATTATTCTGAAGAGTTTATAAGAAAAGCTAATGACTTGCAACTATTGGATGCAATTAGCGAATGTTATGAGGAATACAAGGTTTTAAATAAAACTGTGAAATATTAAGCATTTGCTAACTTAACCTCCTCATAAAACTTAGCATATACAACATACTGATACGGAATTAACCATAAAAAACCAATTCCTAAGGTGAGTAAGCATAGTAATCCAAGTCCAAATAATCTTAATCCAATTTTAAAATATTGCCATTTGTAGCCGTTCATCATATCCTTACTTTTAACAACTGCACTATATGAGTCCATTGATGGATTCTCTGCTAAAATAAACCAGGTTTGTGAAAGAGCTAATGCAACTATTATTCCTGGAATAATAAGTAAAATAAACCCTAAAAAAGCAAAAATTAAAACTAATAAATATGCAAGTATTGAATTACCTAAATTATTATTAAAACTAAAGAATAAATCATCAGTTTTTGGATCTTGATCTCTAGTTATTTTTAATGCAAAAAAGGCAGCACCTACAGAAAGAGGGCCTGCAATCAAAATTGCCAGTATTTGTCCAGCAAATGGTATTAGAGAAGCACCCATGGATATTAAAAAAAGAATTAAAAATGTACCAATAGCTAACGGCCATTTTCCTGATAGTGATTCTCTTGCATCACTCATTATTTGAGAATTCTTTGTCATAAAAGGTAATTTTTCTAAAAATACATTTATTAAATAGCTAATCCAAATTAAATGAAATAACTATATTTGTAAATTATTCTAATTTCAAAAAGTATGTCAACATTTTCACTAAATGCCATATCACCTATTGATGGTAGATATCAAAATAAAGTTTCTCAATTATCCGACTACTTTTCAGAACATGGACTTATAAAAAATAGAGTTATTGTTGAAGTAGAGTATTTCATTTCTTTATGTGAAATTCCCTTACCTCAGCTGAAAAATTTTGACAAATCTTACTTTGCTAAATTAAGAGATATTTACAAGAGTTTTTCTTTTGAAGATTCAACTAAAATAAAAGAAATAGAAAAAACCACAAACCATGATGTAAAAGCTGTTGAGTACTTTTTAAAAAGTAAATTTGACGGTTTAAATCTCTCTGATTATAAAGAATTTATCCATTTTGGATTAACTTCTCAAGATATAAATAATACCGCAATACCCTTAAGCTTAAAAGAGGCTATTGAAGATGTGTATTTAATTGAAATTGCAACTCTAATTAATAAGCTTAATGAATTAAAAATGCAATGGAAAGATATTCCTATGCTTGCTAGAACCCATGGACAAGCAGCTTCCCCAACTAAGCTTGGCAAAGAAATAGAAGTTTTTATATCTAGACTAGAACAACAATTAAATTTGCTAAAACTAATACCAAATTCCACAAAATTTGGTGGAGCTACAGGTAATTTTAATGCACATTATCTTGCCTACCCAAAAATAGATTGGGTAAGTTTTGCTAAAAATTTTACTGAAAAAAGATTAGGCCTTGATTACTCATTTCCAACAACACAAATTGAGCATTATGATAATATGGCTGCAACTTTTGATAATTTGAGTAGGATAAATACTATACTAGTTGATTTAAATAGAGACTTTTGGACCTACATATCGATGGATTATTTTAAACAGCTAATTAAAAAAGGAGAAATTGGAAGCTCAGCTATGCCCCACAAAGTAAATCCTATTGACTTTGAAAATAGCGAAGGAAATTTAGGTATTGCTAATGCAATTTTTAATCATCTTTCAAACAAATTACCTATATCTAGACTTCAAAGAGATTTAACTGATAGCACTGTTTTAAGAAATATAGGAGTTCCTGTTGCTCACACAATAATTGCTTTTAAATCTACTCTCAAAGGACTAAATAAGCTAATACTTAACAATGAAAAAATAAATTCTGACCTTGAAGATAATTGGGCAGTAATAGCTGAAGCTATTCAAACAATTTTAAGAAGGGAAAACTATCCAAACCCTTATGAAACATTGAAAAACTTAACCAGGACTAACAAAAAAATTAATAAGGAATCAATTAGAAATTTTATAGAAACTTTAAATGTTAGTGAATCTATTAAAGATGAGTTAAGATCTTTAACTCCTCAAAACTACACAGGAATTTAGCGGATTTTGTTTAAAAAGTCTTTTCCAGGAACATTTAATTCACTTGCAACACTAGCTATTTGCTCTAGATCAATTTCCCCTCTTATCTGTAAATAAATAGTTTTAAATGATCCTTCTTTTTTTACAATCATAGATAATTCTTCAATAATAGAATCTTCATTTTCAGAAGTATAAATATTGACCTCATATTTATTTTCTTCAAATTGAATTAATTGCATCAATTCGGAATTTAATATATAATCATTAAATGAGGATTCAATATTAGATGATCCCGATAAACTATCACTAGAATAAGCTACAATACTAGTTAACTTTTTAAGTTGATCTGACATCTGGTCTAATCCTTTATCTCCAAATGATATTTTGAATTTAGACATTAAATCAAATACATTTGAACCTATTTTAAACTCAGAAATATTTTCAGTTGAGCTTAATTTAAATTCAGTCTGAGAAAACAAACTAAAATTGAATATTAAAAAGAATATTGTTATATTAAAATTCATAGTTGTAAAATTAGTTGAAAAAATGAAAAACGTAATAAAATTTCCTCTTAAATATATATTAATTTTAATAGTTTTATTAACAACATATGGTTGTTATGAGGATCTAGATGACAACGGTGCATTTACAAATGAAATAAATGATTTTGTTTGGAAAGGTATGAACGCTGCATATCTGTATAAGGACAATATTGAAGATCTATTAAATAATAGATTTACAAGTGATAGTGATTATTTAGATTATTTGAATTTATTTGAAACTCCCGAAGTTCTATTTGAAAATTTAATTTTCAACAGAGAAACTATTGATAAGCATAGTATAATAGTTGATGACTATGTTGAATTACAACAGTATTTTCAAGGAGTTTCTACAAGTAATGGCATGGAGTATGGACTTCGTTATTTCCCTGGAAGTAACTTTGATATATATGGATATGTTAGATATATCCATCCAGGATCTGTTGCAGATCAAAACAATATAAAAAGAGGAGATATTTTCTTCGAAATTAATAACACTAGTTTAAATCTTGACAACTATTCTTCATTTTTATCTATGGATAGCTATTCTGTAAATTTTGCAGATTACTTTAACAATAATACACCAGAAATAATTGATGATACAATAGTAAGCAATAACATCACTGTTGATCTTTATAAAGTTTCTTTAGAAAAAAATCCAATCTTTCATTCAGATATTATTGAAAACTCAGATGGTAAATCTGGATATTTATTATATAATCAGTTTACTTCCACTTTTGACGATGAATTAACTGAAGTTTTTGCAAACTTTAAGTCTAATAATATTGATAATCTTATTTTAGATTTAAGATACAATTCTGGAGGTTCTATTAATTCTGCAATTTTAATTTCAAGTTTAATAACTGGTCAATTTACTAATGAAATTTTTAGCACCGAACAATGGAATAATGAAATTCAAAATTATTGGGTTAATAATGATCCAGAATATTTAATAAATAGATTTATTGGTAATTCAAACAGTTTAAATTTAAATAAAGTAATAATAATTACATCAAGAAGTTCAGCATCTGCAAGTGAATTAGTAATTAATTGTTTAAAACCATATATTGATGTAATCCAAGTTGGGACTACAACCTATGGAAAATACCAGGCATCTGTCACTTTATATGACTCGACTGATTTTTCATTAAATGGAGTTAACCCATCACATAATTATGCACTCCAACCATTGGTATTAAAAACTCTTAATTCACTTGGGGAAACTGATTACTACAACGGATTAAATCCAGATATTTTAGCTGAAGAAGACTCATCTAATCTAGGAATTATTGGAGATATTGATGAGCCCTTACTATCAATAGCACTTGGGCAAATATCATTAGATAAGAATTTCAACAACTATACACAGGTATTAGATTTAGTAGGTGACAGCAATGAATTAGAAATTTTAAATAAAGAAATGTACTATTTTATTGAGAATTATAGTAAATTTGACAACTCGTATGAAAGAAAAAAATAAAAGAATACTATTTATAACTTTTTTTATTGTTTTAGCTGCACTTATGAGGTTAATTCCCCATCCTCCTAATTTTGTACCCTTAACAGCCATTGCAATTTTTGCTGGTATTAAATTCAAAAATATTAAGCTTGCATATATAATACCTATTTCTATAATGTTAATATCTGATTTTTTTATTGGCTTCAGTTATGTTTCAATATTTGTTTATTTAGCATTTATATTAATAACTACTTATAGCTTTGTTGTTAAAAGTTATCATATTAAAAATATTCTTTTTAGTAGCTTAATCTTTTTTATTGTTACAAACTTTGGTGTATGGTTACTTGGAGGTTACACTTACAGCCTTGAAGGGTTAATTTTGTGTTATACAATGGCAATACCATTTTTTACGAACTCAATACTGGCGGATTTATTTTTTTCTGCAATACTTTATTTTGGGTTTAAAAAAATTGAAGAAAAATATCTAATTCTACAATAATCAATCTTCTAGTAGAGGTTTGTCAAGCTCGTTACTATCGTAATCTAATTTTGAGTTTCCTGAACTAACTTTTAAAATATCTTTATCAATTTTCTTAAATTCTTTCGAACTATTGTTATAGTGATTAACCACAGTACCGATTGTATTTCCGAGTTTCTCATGGTAAGATTTATACGAATTTAAATGATTAGATAGCTTATCAACATTATGTAATATGTCTTGAATTGACTTTTCTACTTTTAAGTTATGTAGAGCTTTAACTGTTATTTGAAGCATGGGAAATAAGCTCATAGGAGATACTATCATTACTTTTTTAGAATAGGCATAAGAAACCAAATCCTTTGAGTTAATTTGAAGAGTCCCTACCCTACTATTTAATAAATCTTGATACAATCCATCTGCTGGAATAAACATATAAGCATAGTCAGTAGTTTTTTCATTAGGTCTGATATATTTAGATGTTTCATCGATTCTGTTTTTAATATCAGATTTAAACTTTTTTTCAAGTATATCTATTTCTGGTTTATCATTACTTTCAATCATTTTATTATAATTATCGAGCGAAAATTTTGCATCGACTGGAATAATATAATCTCCAACTTTCACAATTGCATCCACAGCTTCTCCATTTTTAAAACTGTATTGCATTTGAAATAAACCTGGGGGTAATACATTAGCTAAAAGATTTTCTAACTGAATCTCACCTAAGATCCCTCTTTGTTTTTGATTACCAAGAATTTTTTCAAGAGTTTTCATTTGATTGGCAAAACTTAAAACTTGCTCGTTGGTGCCTTTTATTTTTTCAAGCTCAATAGTAACGTCTTTTATTACCTTATTAGATTCTTTAAATTGGTCCGATATATTTTGTGAAGATGTTTTATGAAAATCATTAATTTGCTTATTTATATCTTTTAATTTTCCTTCAATCTCGATTCTTCCTTCTTTGGCATTAGCACTTACTTCCTTTCTTATTTCTTGTATATGAGAAGTTATGGTATTTGAAAATTGAGCCAAATCATTATTTGAAGAATTATTATTTTTTTTATTATAAATCAAATAAAACAAGAAACCAATTAATAAAATCAATAAGACAATTATGTACTCCATTTTTTTAAATAAAAAGTGAATTAAATTTAGTTATAAATATTTAAGTAAATAAATAATTATTTACTTAAATACATTTTCCTTCTTGAGTAAATCTCGTAAAACTGGTCGTCTTTTAAATTATCGATAAATAAAATACTTTCTCCAGTACTCTTCATTTCAGGACCTAAGTTTTTATTGACATTTGGAAATTTATTAAATGAAAATACTGGCTCTTTTATCGCAAAACCTTTAAGATCAGGTTGATAATTAATGTCTGCTACCTTTAAAGCGCCTAACATTACCTTAGTGGCATAATTAACATAAGGTTGTTTATATGCCTTTGCTATAAAAGGAACTGTTCTTGAAGCTCTAGGATTAGCTTCTATTATATAAACCACCTCATCTTTTATTGCAAACTGTATGTTGATTAAACCAACGGTATTTAGCGCTAAGGCAATTTTTTTAGTATGCTCTTTGATTTGATCCATTACTAATTTTCCTAAGTTAAATGGAGGTAAAGTTGCATTAGAATCTCCAGAGTGTATACCACACGGCTCAATATGCTCCATAATACCAATGATTAACACATCCTCTCCATCACAAATAGCATCAGCCTCAGCTTCAATTGCACCATCTAAATAATGGTCTAACAAAAGTTTATTGTCGGGCATTGATCTGAGTAGATTAACAACATGTTCTTCTAGTTCTTCAGAATTAATCACAATCTTCATTCCTTGCCCACCTAAAACATAAGATGGTCTTACTAATATTGGAAAATCTAATTTTTCAGCGACTACTAAAGCTTCTTCAGCTGTAGTTGCTGTATCAAACTCAGGATATGGAATATTGTTATCTTTTAATAAAGTAGAAAACAAACCTCTATCCTCAGCTAAATCTAAAGATTTATAAGTAGTTCCAATTATTTTAATTCCATAGCGTTCTAATTTCTCAGCTAACTTTAAGGCTGTTTGCCCACCTAATTGGACAATTACACCCTCTGGTTTTTCATGTTTGATAATATCATAAATATGCTCCCAAAAAACCGGTTCAAAATATAATTTGTCAGCGGTGTCAAAATCAGTAGAAACAGTTTCTGGATTACAGTTAATCATTATAGTCTCATAACCAGCTTCAGCACTTGCTAACACTCCATGAACACAGCAATAATCAAATTCAATTCCTTGACCAATTCTATTTGGACCAGACCCTAAGACAATAATCTTCTTTTTATCTGAAACAACGCTTTCATTTTCAGAATATGCATCTTTATTATTAATCTTTACCTGACTCTCAAAAGTGGAATAATAATAAGGAGTTTTAGCTTTGAATTCTGCAGCACATGTGTCAACAAGTTTATAAACTCTATTAATATCCATTTCTTGACGCTTATTATACACTTGACTCTCCAAACATTTTAAAATATGAGCAATTTGTCTGTCACCATATCCTTTTTGTTTAGCTTCTAATAATAATTCTTTTTCAATGGTATCTATCGTGAAGTTAGATATCTGTTTTTGCAGGTGATATAGTTCCTCATATTGTCTTAAAAACCACATATCAATTTTAGTAATGTCATAAATCCTACTTAATGGAATACCCATTTGAATAGCATCAAATATAACAAACACTCTATCCCATGATGGATTTGATAGTTTATTAATAATTAAATCATAATCCTTATACCCCTTTCCATCAGCACCTAAACCATTTCTTTTAATTTCTAATGATTGTGTAGCCTTATGCAATGCTTCTTGAAAAGATCTACCTATACCCATTACTTCTCCCACAGACTTCATTTGTAAACCCAAGGTCCTATCACTTCCTTCAAATTTATCAAAATTCCATCTTGGTATTTTAACTATAACATAATCTAGTGTAGGTTCAAATAGTGCAGATGTTGACTTAGTTATTTGATTATTTAGTTCATCTAAATTATAACCAATTGCAAGTTTAGCTGCAACTTTAGCTATTGGATAACCAGTAGCTTTACTTGCTAAAGCGGAGGATCTAGAAACCCTAGGGTTAATTTCTATTGCTATTATATCTTCATTTGTATCTGGACTAACTGCAAATTGAACATTACACCCTCCAGCAAAATCCCCAATACTTCTCATCATGTGAATAGCCATATCTCTCATTTTTTGATATGTAGCATCACTTAATGTCATAGCTGGAGCAACAGTGATTGAGTCACCAGTATGAATCCCCATTGGATCCATATTTTCAATGGAACAAATTATCACAACATTGTTATTAGAATCTCTTAAAAGCTCTAATTCATACTCTTTCCAGCCAATTAAAGCTTTATCAATCATCACTTCGTGAATTGGTGAAATCTCTAAACCTCTTGTTAAAAGCTCATCAAAATCTTCCTCTTTATATACAATTGAAGCACCTGCTCCACCTAAGGTGTAAGATGCTCTAATTACCAAAGGAAAACCATATTCTTGAGCTATCTCTTTTCCTTTTAGGAAAGAATTTGCAGTAGATTGAGGAGCCATGGGAATTCCTATATCTAACATTAGATTCCTAAACTGTTCTCTATCTTCAGTTATATTAATTGCCTGTATATCAACACCTATAATTTCTACGTTGAAATCTTCCCAAATTCCTTTTTCATCAGCTTCAATACATAAATTAAGTGCAGTTTGACCACCCATAGTAGGAAGTACAGCGTCAATTTGTGGGTGATCTTTTAAAATTTTAATTATTGATGAACATGTTAATGGTAGCAAGTAAACATGATCTGCCATTGACGGATCAGTCATTATGGTTGCTGGATTAGAATTTATCAATATTGTTTCTAAACCATCTTCATGTAAAGATCTCAAAGCTTGAGTACCAGAATAATCAAATTCGCAGGCTTGACCAATTATAATTGGACCTGAACCTATGATAAGAATTGACTTTAAATTGTTGTTTTTTGGCATTAATTATGTATTATATTTAACCTATTTTCAAAAATAGTTATCAAAAAGATAAAAAAAAAGGCATTGCTAACAGCAACACCTTTAATATATTAACAATTGTTAATCATTATTTTTTATGACGGATTTCAGACGATACTGAAAGTTTTTTTCTACCCTTTGCTCTTCTTCTGGCTAAAACTTTTCTCCCACTTACAGAAGCCATTCTTTCCATAAAACCATGTTTATTTCTTCTTTTTCTTTTAGAAGGTTGAAATGTTCTTTTTGGCATGTCTTGATTTTTTTATTTAAAACTAATTTTTAAAGTTCTTAATTACATTAAAAACTGCGGGCAAATATACAAAGAGTTTTTGCTTTGGCAAATCTAAAAATTAAAAAAATTATTAATTGTTTTTATTAACTTTGTACAACTAAAAAAAATAGAACAAATGTTTAATAAGTATATTAAGATTTTTTTTGCTGTAGGTGCACTAGCTTATTCAATTTATGAATTTAGTGAAAGTTATATTGGTGCAGGAATTATGTGGATTCTTCTAGCTTCAATATTTATATTTCTTTTCTTCAAAAACGAAATGATTTTATTAGCATTTTTTCAGTTAAGAAAGCAAAACTTTGAAGGCGCTAATAAATGGCTTTCTAAAATCAAAAACCCAAAATCTTCACTAACAATTAAACAACAAGGGTATTATAATTATCTAAAAGGTATAATGGTTTCACAAACCAACATGAATGAAGCAGAAAAATATTTTAAAAAAGCTATTAGTTTTGGATTAAGCATGGATCATGATTTAGCTATGGCAAAATTAAATCTTGCAGGTATAGCATTTAGCAAAAGAAGGAAAATTGAGGCTCAAAAGTTGTTAAGTGAAGCTCAAAAACTTGACAAAAGAAATATGCTCTCTGATCAAATAAAAATGATGAAAGCACAAATGAAAAAAGGTCAAATGCCCAATCAACATTACGGAGGGCAGAGATCCCAAAGGAGATGATTCTAAATTAATTAAGATCAGATTTATTTTCTATCAACAAAGTTAATTTTTTATTTAACCATTGATACTTTGTTAGAATTAATGCATGTGTCCCACCAGGAATTATTATACAGTCTTTAATTAAGCTAATTGGAAATGTCAAGTCTCTATCACCATGTATGTGAATTATTCCTTGAATGGGTTTATTTTGTTTCCAGTTTAATATTTCACAAATTGCCCACTTCAAGTAATTTTCGTCTCTTACAGACAAGTATTTATCAATTAAATCTAACTTTTTGTAAATTTTATTAATCTTTAAAGATTTAGAAATGTTAAACACATCATCAAATAATTTTAATGGAAAGTAATTATATAGTTTTAAAAACTTTGCAGATTTCATATAGAGTGGCAACTCATTTTTAGATTTTATACTAGAAATAATAATTACTTTATCTACATCGATTAGCTTACTAATTTCTTGTACTATTAATCCACCAAAAGATACTCCGATCAAAATAGGATTCTTATGCTCAATAAAATTCAATAATCTTTTAGAATAACTTTCAATACTCTCATTTAAAACAGGTTTCATCCATTTCAAGAAGTGAATCTTATATTTATCTTCAGAAAACTTGATCCTATTAAATATAAGAGGGTTTGCTGACATTCCTGGCATAAGGTATATATGTTTCGTTTTCAATACTTTATTGTTTATAAAATTCCAATCGCGAATTTATTTTTTGTAATTTTGTAGAAATATGTATCATAAATTTTACAATATAAATCATATCGCATGGCATTAACTGATAATACTTTTTTAAGACAATATGAGTTAAAAGTAAACGATGAATTAGCGATAATTGAATACTCCCTCCAAGATAGAAAAATTTTCTTAACAAAACTTATTATACCCGAATCCGTTAATGAGAATACATTTACCGAAGAATTTTTAGTTTTAGTTCTTGAAGATATTAGAGATAGAGAAATTAGTGTAGTTCCTACAGCACCAACAATAGCTAAATTTATTAGAAAAAATAGAAAATATAAAAGAATGTTACCTGTAGGGATTAGAATTTAAGATAATTCAAACATTTTCAATTTAGTCCTTACAAATCCCTCTTGATCAATAGACTCTAGTTCAACTTGATGTATTGTATTTACTAGCTCTGGATTCCAAGGAGCTCGTATCTTAACATAATTATCGGTAAAACCATGTATGTACCCCTTTCTGTTTTCAGACTCAAATAAAACTTTTTTACTCTTGCCTAGTTGAGACTCATAAAACATTCTTCTTTTTTTAAGTGAAAGAGATCTGAGGATTTTACTTCTTTTTGATCTAATTAAATTTGGAACTCTTTGAGATAATTCACTAGCTAATGTATTATCTCTCTCAGAATAACTAAAAACATGTAAATAAGAAATATCGAGTGAGTTTAAAAAATCAAAAGTTTCCATAAAATATTCTTTAGTCTCACCTGGAAAACCAACAATAACATCTACTCCAATACAGGCATCTGGCATTAAATTTCTTATAAACTTAACCCTATCTTCATATAAATCTCTTAGATACCTACGCTTCATTAGCTTTAAAATTTCATTACTTCCACTTTGAAGAGGTATATGAAAATGAGGAACAAATAAATTACTTTTTGAAACAAATGAAATTATTTCATTTTTGAGTAAATTAGGTTCAATAGACGAAATTCTAATTCTCTCAATTGAAGAAGTTTTATCTAAACTTTCAATTAAATCTAGAAAAGTACTTTCATGTTTTTTATTACCAAACTCTCCTTTTCCGTAGTCTCCAATATTAACTCCAGTTAATACAATTTCTTTAATTCCAGTTTTGGAAATTTGTTCTGCATTATTAATTATCGAATCAATATCATCACTTCTTGAAATTCCTCTAGCTAAAGGAATAGTACAATAAGTACATTTATAATCACAACCATCTTGAACTTTTAGGAATGCTCTTGTTCTATCTGAAACTGAATAACTACTAATATAATTATCGACATCATTAATATTACAAGAATAAACTTGAGGAGAATCATCTATAGATAGTTTATCTAAATAATTTAATATATTAAATTTCTCATTAGCTCCTAAAACCAAATTAACTCCCAGAACACTAGCCAATTCATTTGGTTTTAGCTGGGCGTAACATCCAATAGCTATAATAAACGCATTTGGGTTGATTCTATTTGCTCTTTTGACTACATTTTTAAACTTATTGTCCGCATTTTCAGTAACAGAACAGGTATTAATTACATATACATCAGCAGATTCATTGAAAGAGACTTTTTTAAAGTTGTTGTCAACAAAATTACGTGCAATAGTAGATGTTTCTGAAAAGTTCAGTTTACAACCAAGTGTATAAAAAGCAACTGTATTTAATGGATTCATTTTGTATTTTTACAAAGCTGTAAATTTACAATTTAAAGTTATATGAATAAAATCATTATTAAAATAGTCTTATTACTAATAGTATTGGTGTTTTTTTCTTGCAGTATTAATTCCAATGATAAAGACCATTTAGTATTTAGATATAATGAACATAAAAATATTAGTTCTTTGGATCCTGCATTTGCAAAAGACAATGCTGATATATGGGTTGTAAATCAACTATTTAACGGATTAGTTGAAATGGATAAAGATTTAAATATTATTCCCTCAATTGCAAAAAATTGGAGCATTAGTGATGATGGAAAGACTTACGCTTTTAACTTAAAAACTAACATTAAATTTCATGAGCATGAATTGTTAAATAACAGAAAAGTTATTGCCAAAGACTTTTCGTATAGCTTTGATAGAATTTTGGACAAAAAACTAGCATCTCCAGGTGCTTGGGTGTTGGACAAAGTTAAAAATTATGAGGCAGTTAACGACAGTCTATTTAAAATACAGTTAAAAGAGCCGTTCAATGCCTTTTTAGGTATTTTATCCATGAAGTACTGCTCTGTTGTCCCTAAAGAGATTGTAGAGCACTATGGCAATGATTTTAGAAAAAATCCAGTAGGTACAGGCCCATTTAAATTTAAAAGATGGGAAGAAAATATAAAATTAGTACTAAGAAAAAATGTTCATTATTTTGAGAAAGATGAGAAAGAAAATCCACTACCCTATCTTGAGGCAGTTGCCATAACATTTATCCCAGAAAAACAAAGTGAATTTTTAGAATTTGTTCAATCTAATTTAGACTTTATTTCAGGTTTGGATGATTCATACAAAGACGAAATTTTAAATACTGATGGAACTTTATCTAATAAATATTCTAAAAATATTAATGTTGTTAGAGCACCATATTTAAATACTGAATACTTAGGGTTTTATAATGAATCAACTAACTCAGCTGTTAAATCTAAACTTATAAGAAAAGCAATAAATTATGGATTTGACAGAAACAAAATGATAAAGTTTTTGCGAAATGGTATTGGAGTAAATGCTAACTCAGGCTTTATTCCAGATGGATTACCTGGATATTCTAAAAAAGCTTTTTACAAATATAATCCAGAATTAGCAAAAAAATTAGTAGTTGACTATATCAATACATCTGGGGATCAAAGTCCTACCTTAAGGTTAACCACTACAAGTAATTATTTAGTTTTTTGTGAGTTTATTCAAAAGGAAATTGAAAAAATTGGAATTAATATAATCGTTGATGTTATTCCTCCATCATCTTTGAAAGAAGCCAAAGCTAATGGTAAATTAGATTTTTTTAGAGCAAGCTGGGTTGCTGATTATCCAGATGCTCAAAATTATCTATCACTATATCACAGTAAAAACTTTGCACCGCTTGGACCAAATTACACACATTTTTCAAATGAAACTTACGACAAACTATATGAAGAATCTTTAGGTGAAACAAAACAAATAAAAAAAGAAATACTTTATAAAAAAATGGATTCGATTATAATGGAAGAATCAACAATAGTTCCTTTATTCTATGATGAAGTAATTAGATTTTCACAAAAAAATATTTTTAATTTAGGTGTTAATCCAATAAACATATTAGATCTAAGAAGAGTAACTAAAAATTAGATCTGTATGAACTAGTAATGTTATTTAAATGAGTAAATATTGCTTTATCCTGATCAGAAAAAATACAGTTTCTTCTTTTCATAACTTTATCATTTACTTCAAAAACTTTTTCAATCCTATAGTTAGAGAAACCTTTATTACCACCCCAAGAAAAACTTGGAATGAAATTTCTTGGAAAACCAGAGCCAAAAACATTAGAACAAACTCCTACTACTGTTCCTGTATTAAACATTGTGTTTATACCACTTTTACTGTGATCACCCATGATAAGACCACAAAATTGCTCACCAGTTGATAAAAATTTATTCTGATCATAATTCCAGATTTTTACATCTGCATAATTGTTTTTTAAATTTGATGTATTTGTATCTGCTCCTAAATTACACCACTCTCCAATCAAAGAATTACCTAAAAAACCATTGTGACCTTTATTAGAATAGCCTTGAACTATAGAATTACTAACCTCTCCACCAATCTTGCAATGAGGACCTATTGTAGTTCCTCCATATATTTTTGAACCAAGTTTTAAAGTAGAATATTCACATAAAGCAAATGGACCTCTAATTAGAGTTCCTTCCATAATTTCACAATTTTTTGATATATAAATTGGGCCATTAGATGCATTTAAAGTCGAATATTCCATATTAACTCCTTGTTCAATAAAAATATTTTCAGGATTAATTAGATTATTAGTTTTTGAAATTTTTGATGAATTTTTATTTTTGGTTAAAAGGATAAAATCTTCTTCAATTGCTAATGAATTAATTTTAAATATGTCAGTTAGGCTATTTATTTGTAAAACTTTTTCATCAAAATCAATTTTGTTAAAAGATTCTAAATCAACCTCATCTTGGCTTTCTTCAGAATAAAAGGCTATCAGATCATCACCAGAATTAATCAATTCATTTGGTTTAAGATTGATTATTAAATTTACAAGCTTATTGTTTGGCAAAAAAGACGCATTAATAAAAATATTCTTTTCAAATTCTACCATGGGATACTTATCAGATAAGTAATCCTCAGTAACAAATGTAGTTGTAGACTCTAAAAAAGCTTCCCATTTTTCCCTGATTGTTAATATACCAACTCTAATTTCTGCAACAGGTCTGGTGTAGGTTAATGGAAGTAAATTATTTCTACTAGGGCCATCAAATAAAATATAATTCATGATGTGAATTTTGTGTAAAAATAAAAAAAAGCCTTTCAAAAAGATGAAAGACTTTAATAAATTATATTTTTAAGAAGTATTTACTTCTTAAATTTAGAGTATTTGTTCTTGAACTTGTCTATTCTACCAGCTGTATCTACTAATTTAGATTTTCCAGTGTAGTATGGGTGAGAAGTTCTTGAAATTTCCATTTTAACAAGTGGGTATTCAACTCCTTCATGTTCAATAGTTTCAGCTGTATTAGCAGTTGATTTAGTTATAAAAATATCATTATTTGACATATCTTTAAATGCAACTAATCTGTAATCCTTAGGATGAATATCTTTTTTCATCAATAAATGTTTTTAATTTTGAGGTGCAAATCTAGATATTTTTTTAATATATAACAATATAATCTGAAGTTTATTTAATCTAGAAATTGGTTTTGCTATATTTGTTGATGTAAAAAACAAAATTATGAAAACTGAATTAAAAAATATTGCAACAGACTTAGCATATAAACTTGGTGGTGTTCTAACAATAACTACTGTTATGGCATACTCTGTAGATTTTAAATTGTTCTTAAATCCATTCATAGGAATTGGATTTGGAATATTTATAATTTTATTTGGGGTTTACTCAATATATCAATCAAAAAAACATAATAGTGGAATTATATCTTTTAAAGAAGCTTTTAAATCTTACTTTATAACAATTTCATTGGGTTATTTTATTGGTAGTTTAACTACCATTTTAGTTTTTGTTATTATTGACCCCGAAGCAGCAAAAATTTTGGATGAAGAAATATTAATAATGACTAAAGAAATGCTTGAAGGCTTTGGAATATCAAAAGAAATGATAGCCATGAGCTTAGATGAGGCATCTAAAAAAAGTAATTTTTCATTATCTAGTATCTCATTAGATTACGTGGTGAAATTAGCATTTTTCTCTGTTATTGGATTAGCCGTATCATTCTTATTTAACTTTTTTAATAAAGAATCGAAATAATATAAAATGGATATCTCTATTGTTATTCCATTATTAAATGAATGCGAATCTTTACAAGAATTAAGTCTTAAAATAGACTCAGTTATGAAAGATAATTCGTTTAGTTATGAGGTGATTTATGTTGACGATGGTAGTAATGATAATTCTTGGGAAATTATAAGTTCTATCTGTAAGGAAAATAATTCTTTTAAGGCTTTAAAGTTTTCTAAAAATTATGGAAAGTCACAGGCTTTACATGCTGGATTT
>Ga0233432_10002513_pt1 | contig 17045 bp, 13 predicted proteins | sample SI_122_August201_6_FD_179870 | JGI IMG/M metagenome (GOLD analysis project Ga0233432, IMG submission 179870) | Seawater microbial communities from Saanich Inlet, British Columbia, Canada - SI_122_August2016_10_MG | ecosystem: Environmental > Aquatic > Marine > Inlet | place: Canada: British...
GCGAAATAGACTTGTCTGTGAAGATGCGGACTACCTGCACCTGGACAAAAAGACCCTATGAAGCTTTACTGTAGCTTGATATTGGCTCCGGGCTTTGTTTGCGCAGGATAGGTGGGAGGCGTTGAAAATTTTCTTGCGGGAAGATTGGAGCCGTTGGTGAGATACCACTCTAACAATGCTAGGATTCTAACCCTACACCGTTATCCGGTTAGGGGACAGTTTCAGGTGGTCAGTTTGACTGGGGCGGTCGCCTCCCAAAAGGTAACGGAGGCGTGCAAAGGTTTCCTCAGGCTGGTCGGAAATCAGTCGTAGAGTGTAAAGGCATAAGGAAGCTTGATTGTGAGACCTACAAGTCGAACAAAGACGAAAGTCGGCCTTAGTGATCCGACGGTTCCGAGTGGAAGGGCCGTCGCTCAACGGATAAAAGTTACTCTAGGGATAACAGGCTGATCTCCCCCAAGAGTCCATATCGACGGGGAGGTTTGGCACCTCGATGTCGGCTCGTCGCATCCTGGGGCGGTAGTACGTCCCAAGGGTTGGGCTGTTCGCCCATGAAAGCGGCACGCGAGCTGGGTTCAGAACGTCGTGAGACAGTTCGGTCCATATCCGGTGTAGGCGTTAGAGTATTGCGAGGATCTCTTCTTAGTACGAGAGGACCGGAAGAGACATACCTCTGGTGTACCAGTTATTGTGCCAACAGTAGACGCTGGGTAGCCATGTATGGTAAGGATAACCGCTGAAAGCATCTAAGTGGGAAGCCAACCTCAAGATGAGTACTCTTACCATCATTGAATGGTTAAGGTCACGGCAAGACGAGCCGTTTGATAGGTATCAAGTGTACGTACAGTAATGTATTTAGCTGAGATATACTAATAGACCGAATGCTTGACTTTATTAAATTTCAAAATTTCAATTATATTGACTTAGACGTTTTATAGCGTAATGGATCCACATCGACCCTTTTCGAACTCGATAGTGAAAGGTTACAGCGGTGAAGATACTAAAGAGGGGGCTCTTTGGGAAAATAACACAATGTCTAAGTTTTCTTTAATTTTTATTATTTTTTAGTATGGAACCATACGCAATTGTTCAAGCCAGCGGTAAGCAGTTCTGGATTGAAGAGAACAAATTTTATGATTTTGATAAACTTCCTCTAGATCGCGGTGATACATTTAGTCTAAACCAGATCTTACTTGTAAACCAGAACGATTCTGTTCAGATTGGAAAGCCTTTTCTAGACAAAGAGTATACAGTAGAGGCGAAAGTTTTAAGACACCTTTCAGGTCCAAAAATTCGCGTGTACAAAATGCGACCTAAAAAGAAAACACGTAAAACTTTTGGGTGTCGTCGCAAATTAACACGTGTTCTAATTACTAGTATTTCTAAAAAGTAGAAGTTAGGAAATAGTTCCAAACTTATTAAAACAATTAGATAATTTAATTATGGTAAGAGTAAAACGAGGTAACGTCGCACGAAAAAGACGTAAGAAAATATTAAAGTTTGCTAAAGGGTTTAAAGGAGCACATTCTCGCTTATTCCGTACGGCAAATGGTCAAGTGATGAAGGCTCTTATTTATTCTTATGTTGGCCGTAAAAGACGTAAGCAAGACTTTAAGAAACTATGGATTTGTAGAGTTAACGCTGCAGCACGTACTGAAGGTACAAACTACAGTAAATTAAGAAACTCACTGAAAAAGTCTTCAATTGGTTTAAACTTAAAAATGCTAGCACAACTTTCTGTGCTAGATAAGAAAACTTTTTCTCAAGTCTTACAAGAAGCGAATTCAAATTAATCTTATATAAATAGATGGCACACAAAAAGGGGGCAGGAAGTACAAAAAACGGTCGTGATTCCGTTTCAAAACGATTAGGGATCAAAGTATATGGTAATCAACAAGCAAAAGCAGGTAGTATTATTGTCCGCCAACGCGGTTTAACTTTTAAGCCTGGTAAAGGTGTAAGTGTAGGTAAAGATTATACTCTTTTTGCTGTAAAAGATGGTACTGTTCAATTCGAAACAGATAAAAGCACCAAGTTTGTAAGTGTATGTTAAGATTTACCATTGGTAAATTTTCAGAAACAATCTTTAAAAGTACCGTTAAACAATGCATTTATTGTTTAACGGTACTTTTTTAACTTAAATACAGTGGCATAACAAACTTTAAAATTTCAGAATAGTTTATCTAGGGGTTATCTGGCTTTGAAGACCGCGTGGAAGCAAGCTATCCCCTACCCCTTGAGTCGGATTGGAAAGCAATACGGGTTGTATCTCGTTCACTAAAAATGGCTTCCAGTTCAGCGAATAGTTGTTGGATATCGGTGACTGTTTCTCCTACACTTGATGTGTCTATGTCAACTAACTTTACAAGATGTCCGCCTTCACTAAAATCTAGTCGGAATTGGGTTCTATCAGTATAACACTGCCCAGACATTGTTTCCCCAATTACGCTCAAAAACCTATTTGACATTAAACTAAGACGATCTTTCAAATCAGATCTGATACTAGACGTATCTTCTGGGTCAAAGCCAAGCGCTCGTTTTTTGAGAAGTCGATCAGTACTTTCGATACAAATTCGACGAGCGTCTTGAATTTCCTGAGCAAACTTAATTATTGCTTTATTACGTTCTAGGAAATAATCAATTTTCTCTTTACTATCATGCATCTGCAACTCATTTTGAAACCTATCTAGACCAGCCTTTAATTTGATCTTTAACAAGTCTATTTGAGCAACTTCTATTAAAGTCGGAACTACCGAGCTTTCAACAACGCGTGTCCAAATTAACCCGAGAGAACCTAAATCATCAAAAATATTTGTATTTTTTTCTATTTTTTCTATAACTTGAAATCCGATCTGCTGTTCGAGCTCATCAACTTTATCTATAGCCGATTGAGTTCGAAATTTGATTTCAATAGGATAAGATGTTTTAACTGATTTAATATAACCTTTTCGTTGTGTTGATGAAATCTTGGCGATGAGTATAAGATATTTAGAATAGGCACTATCCAAGATCTGTTGCCGCATTTGAGGGTGTAAAGTATCTAGTTTTTCGGATATAAGCTCTTTGTGGATAGGTTTCCGACTATACACTTGGTATTCATCTGCCGATAGCTCTATTTTATTATTTAATTCTTCCAAAACAATCGAAACAAACTCTTCATCATAGAAGTTGTCTGAGTTAAAATAAGATAGCATTGTTACGTCACCAACCCCACCGTTGTAAAGATTTCGAACCAATCTTATAAAGGTAAGAGCAGAAAAGAGATAACAACACATTTCTATAGATGGCTGGATACCATCGATCAGGTAACGAAAGGTATAGTCGACGTGTTGTGTCATCTTGTTTTTGTGAAAAGATAATAGTGACTCCTTTATAAGATGGTCTAAATCATCGCCGTTTTTAGAAATTTCTTGTCCCATTCCTGGGTCGGTTCTTAAAAGTTCGAGTACTCGGTCTAAGTCTAAACTGTCGTCTAAGTCACAATACATTAGGTCAGACGTGAACGAAAAACCTTTAGCTTCCAGTAGTTCTGTTGGGCTTAAAATCTCTAAAAGTTCAGTTTTTTCGATGATAGAATCCCGTGATATTAAACTAGGCGAAAGTTTATCGCCAAATAACATAGTTGAAACCTCTTTTGACCCAATTAATAATTGCATTCTTGCGAGCCTACCAGCACAATTATTGGTTACAAATGATGATAGATTCAATATCTGAGATTCTCCTAAACTGTCTAATACGGAAATCATTTGTGAAATTCCATTAATTAGAGACCTTTCTAGATCGACCTGTTCGTCAAACGTTGAAAACTGATTATTAATAACTTCGCTCAACTTTTCATATGAAAGTCCTTGATTATCAAAAAAAGCATGGATTTTTAAGGATTGTTGATAAGCATCACTAGCCTCCATTAATCTTTGTGCTTGCTGACGCAATATAATCTTGATATCCTCACATTGTGCTTTCGTTAATTGACTTGGTCTGGACTGTAACACCTTTAAGGTATCTGATATCCGCAAAATTTCATCAGTTTCCCCTAAAAACTCAGCTTGACGCAACTGTCTTTGAAGAATGTTTTCGATACTTGTCGATTCGGCTATTTCACCCTCAAATTGAAATAGGACTCCATCTCTACGTCGCCCGTTACTTGGCAGTATATGTAATGGCTCTTCATTTTCGTTTCCAAGTTTTTTCACTGACTTTTTACGAAATCTAGATCTCAAGAATTCGAAAGGAAAAAATCTCATAGTTTAGTTGGAATTTGTAATGTTATTTCTGAAATTAGCCCATTAATTATTCTTTTTCGTCTAGAAATAACTTCTTGGTCTTTAACTATTTTCACCTTAAAAGGTTCTACAATATGATCTCTTTGGGCAAAATCTAACTCGGACATACCAGCTTCAGAAGTTTTTCTTAATGCCTTCATAAAGATGTTAGGCGAGAAATGCGAATCTTCTCCCTTTGCAAAATCTAACAACTTTTTTTCCACGAATTCTTGTATCTGAGATCTATCTTCTGGTTTTATTCCAGTTATCAAATCAGGATAAGCCTCTAATGACCAGAGAATAATCATATACTTACTAAGAACTTTTTCGAATTCCAACTGAGATGGATCACTCAAAAAAGATCGAGAACGAGTTTTTACTAACCCATCAATAAAAGTCAAATCCTGCTCGAAAGAATGATCAACGTAGGTTAATATTGTAACTTCTTTCTCCGTGTCCCCGTTCTCGGATATGGGGTCGTCTAATTGTAACCCTTCTTCTGGCTGTTGTTGACTTGTTACTACTGGCTGTTGTTGACTTGTTACTAGATCTCCTCGAAATTGTTGAGGCAACAAGTACGAAGCCCACCCTGTAATTAACTGAGTAAAACTTCGTAAAACAGGAGGTATGTTTGGTACCAGGGAAAGCGTAATTGTAGCGCCTATGATACGAACAAATAGCTCCCTATAAAACCTTTGGACAACTCCAAAATTTAATCCAGGTAATAGAGATTGAGATATTGTAATACAGGCCCAAGATACTGCAATACAAACCAAAATACAAATTGCAATAATAATTGCAATAAAACTAAAATATAAAGTCCCATTCAGAACTAATAATAATATGGGGTTAATATTAGCAAGAGGCAATGTACGGTATACCCTAACCGGAGAGATAAAATCGACAGCCGAATCCAAGATGTTTCTCACTGATGCCAATCTACTCTTTATGAGTAAGGCCTTGTCACGATCTTTTCGTTTAGCCTCTCTGACTTTCCTTGAGCGACGGCTGACTATTGAGGAAGCAGCCAATACAGCTATTATTTCCGTTAATAAACTGACAGCACTAGAGTCTCCTGCGTCATTAATCGAGACATCTGAATCTTTAGCTGAACCTGCTGAAGGCAATGGCACGCTAAGGTCTGAAGGTTTACGGTAACCACCTCTTAAAGCTTCAGTGAGCCGTCTATGAATAACATTAGGGTGCTCTTGAACGATATTTGTTGATATCTCGCCATATTCTAAATCAGAGTTAATTTCCTCTAAAATAGGTGTTTTAGTATCACTAATATTTTTTGGCGGCGGCATACTAACTTTAAAGCCCGCTTCCTTCGCTATACTACTTTTGAGATCGTACTTACGAAAGAAGGAAAGTTTTGAATTATCGATCAAATCAACTATTCCTTTTAGACCTTCCTGCTTGTCCGCAAAAAATGTATTCCTAATTTGCTCTTCTTCTATACTGCTTAAACTCTTACTTTCTTTCAGAGCACGCAAGCTGTCCTCAACAGCTTCTAAAGGGACTGGCTTAAAGTTTGGTAAGACGTCACATTCAACCGAGTTCTCCTTCTGACGAAATTTAAAGGGATCTTCCTTCTTAAATCTAAAATTAAACATATCTAAATCTAAACATATTTTAAAAGTATCCTACCATATGTTTAGGGACTTTCTATAAAAGAAAATTGAAAATAATAAATATATCACTATAAAGTGTTGTTTTAGAGAGCTGCTTTTATTCGAATTTAAATTGTTAAATAAAGCATCTAAAATCTATTTTTTGGGGAGATAGTATTTTTTATTTGGCGAATAGAACCGCCCGTCACTTATAGAGTTCCCTTTATTGTTTCTCAACAAAGAGTTAATCAAAGTTTTATTAAACTTAACGAAGAAATAATCCAGCTGAAAAGGGAATTAAAACTAAGAAGCGAGGATTATATGAAAAAGAAATACGCTAATATCGAACCAGAGGGTGTTGAAATCACCGTCAATGATGTTCTAAAAAGTGTCATGGGTAAAATTAATAGTAAAGTAATCACAAACATACAATTTTTTATAAAAATAAGTCATATGCTTAAAAAAATTTGTGTTATTACCGTAAGCAGTTTTGTTCCGATAACTAAAGACCATTTAAAAAAGAGCTTTGCAAAATTTGCAAAGCTCTTTTTTTATTAATTAATCAAAGATTAATTAGTAACGCTCACCTTCAGGCTTAGCTACTGGTGCGTATGCTTCTACTGTGTAAACAAGCTTACGACCTTCAACTTCTTGACGTACAAGTCTGAAACCAGGCTCGTAAGCAGGACGCTGAACGATGAATGAAGAAACACATGACTCAGTACCACGTGCGTTATCGAAAGCAGCTACCTTAACGTAGTAGTTAGGCTTAGCCTTACGACACATGTTGATCTCGAAAAGGATTGCAGCTGCATCCTTAATATCGAAAAGAGGAAGACCCCACATTTCCCAGTAGTTGTTACGAGGGTGCGGATCATCAGTGTACTCGATAGAGATAGCCCAAGACTTATCGATCGAGTATTGGATCTGCTTAGTGATTTGCTCGTCAGTTAGGTCAGGAAGAAAAGAAAAACATCCTTGAGTTAGTTTCATTGTGTACTCCTTAAATGAAAATTAATGATTGTAGTTAGTATAGAACCCATAAGTTAGTATGGGTTCTAAATCGAAAATGCGTGAATTTTAAACTCTTAAAAAGAGTATTAAAATTATCTGTTAGCTGTTGCAGTCTCAGCGAAGTCTGCAGTATCTGTAGACGCGTAGTTGAAAGTAATATCCTTCCAAAGATCTAGCGCAGTCTGTAGAGGACCACAAGTCTTAGCTGCATCTCTTAGGATCTGAGGACCTTCAGCGATGTAATCACGACCTTCGTTACGTGCTAGAACCATACACTCAAGAGCTACACGGTTAGCAGTAGCACCCGCTTGGATACCATCTGGGTGACCAATTGTACCACCACCGAACTGAAGAATTACATCATCACCTAGGTAGTTAATTAGTTGGTGCATTTGACCACAGTGGATACCACCAGAAGCTACTGGTACACACTTACGTAGAGAAGCCCAATCCTGTGCGAAGAATAGACCTTCAGGTAGAGAAACCTCTGACTTAGTATCTAGAAGAGTGTTGTAGAAACCTTTAATCATTAGAGGATCACCTTCAAGCTTACCTACTACAGTACCTGCGTGAATGTGGTCAACACCTGACATACGCATCCACTTACAGATTACACGGAAGTTCATACCGTGGTTCTTCTGACGTGAGTAAGTTGAGTTACCTGCACGGTGAAGGTGAAGAAGAACGTCGTTCTTACGAGACCAGTAAGCCATTGATTGAATAGCTGTGTAACCGATTACAAGGTCAATCATTACGATGATAGAACCTAGTGAACAAGCGAAATCAGCACGCTCGTACATATCTTCCATAGTCGCACCAGTTGTGTTTAGGTAGTGACCCTTAACTTCACCAGTCATTGCAGATGCGTGGTTAACACCTTCCATTGAGTAAAGGAAACGCTCTCTGTAACGCATGAATGGCTGTGAGTTAATGTTCTCATCATCCTTAAGGAAGTCTAGACCACCTTTAAGACCTTCGAATACTACACGACCGTAGTTCTTACCAGAAAGACCTAGCTTAGGCTTAACTGTAGCACCAAGAAGTGGACGACCGAACTTATCCATACGCTCACGCTCTACAACTAGACCAGTAGCTGGACCTTGGTAAGTCTTAAGAAGTGCGTAAGGGAAACGCATATCTTCTAGACGAAGAGCTTTAACAGCCTTGAATCCGAAGATGTTACCAATAATAGATGCAGTTAGGTTAGCTAGAGATCCTTCCTCGAAAAGGTCGATATCGTAAGCTACGTAACAGAAGTAAGTATCAGCTGCACTTGGTACAGGGTCTACACGGTATGCCTTAGCACGGTAAAGATCACATGCAGTTAGTAGGTCAGTCCATACAACTGTCCATGTTGCAGTTGAAGACTCACCAGCTAGTGCTGCTGCTGCTTCTACTGGGTCTACACCTGGTTGTGGAGTACAACGGAATAGAGCAAGGATATCAGTTTCCTTAATTGTGTAATCAGGATCCCAGTAACCCATTTTAGCGTAAGGGATTACACCTGATTCGTAACGTTCACTTTTAATACGAGTACGTGATTCTACAGCTTGTGACATGAAAACCTCCTGGTTTAAAGTTATGGTATAAAATTGCTGGATTATATACTCCAAAAACTAAAAATTTAGAGGTTGAAGTATAAAAAGCAAAATAAAATAGTCTTTATTCTTTTATCTTACATAATAAAATATCACAAACCTCTCCGAATAAAACACAAACTTTGTTTATATGATAGATAAGTAATATTAATGTATTTTTCAGGATAAGAAATAGACGTTTAAACATTAATTTTTTTTACTGCCGATACGTATTAAATTAGTAGTTTAAGGACAACTTGATATCAGTAGAAAAATGGTATTTAAAATTTAAAATACTTACAACTAAATTATGTCAGTAATTTAATTATTTTTATATGTTTCACTTTAAATGTCTTAACACGTTAGTTTTCTCCAATCTTGAATATGATCTTCGAAATATGTTAATATAAAGTTCTGAAAGCAACCTAGTAGTGCCAGGATCCAGATTTGAACTGGAGACACGAGGATTTTCAATCCACTGCTCTACCAACTGAGCTATCCCGGCATGTAATACTTATAATAAAGTAAACGAAGGTTTTTTGTCAAATAATAAATCAAAAATAACTTTACATGGTAAATCTTAGTAGGAATAAAAACCTATTACTAAAAAATTTAGCTAATTTACAGCTTGCAATTGCTTTGTTATTAGTTATTGGGGTTGTCATTGCTGTTGGAACAATTATTGAGCAAGATCAAAGTTTAACATTCTATAAGGAGAATTATTCTGAACTTAAGCCACTCTTTGGATTTTTAACATGGAAAGTTATAACTTTCTTATCTTTAGATAAAATTTACACGGCTTGGTGGTTTTTACTATTACTATTTTTATTTGGTAGTTCTCTTTTAGCTTGTACTTTTACAACTCAATTACCTTCAATCAAAACTTTTAAATTATGGAAATTCATTAACAAGCCTTCGCAATATAAGACTTTAAGTGTAAACGATAATATAAAATTCGGTTTTTCCAATACGGTTGCTTACAACTGTAATGATAACCGATACCATTTTTTCCGTCAAAAGAAAAAAGGTTATGGTTATTCGGGTCTCTTAGGGCGTATTGCTCCTGTTGTTGTACATGCTAGTATAATCGTGTTGCTTCTTGGTTCGAGTATTGGGTCTTTAGGTGGTTATACAGCACAAGAAATTGTCCCAGTTGGAGAAATTTTCCACGTTCAAAATTTAACAAAATTTGGAAATAGTACTTATGTTCCACAAGATCTTTCATGTCGTATAAACAATTTCTGGATTACCTACACAAAAGAATTAAAAACTGATCAATTTTATTCAGACTTATCATTGTTGAACGAGGATGGTAAAGAAATAAAAAGAAAAATTGTTTTTGTAAATGAGCCATTAATTTATAAAGATATTGTTCTTTATCAAACAGATTGGGATATCGTTGGTATAAAACTAAAATTGGAAAATGAACAAAATTTTCAAATTCCTTTAAAACGAATAACAAAAGGAGGCAATCGATTCTGGTTTGGTTCATTAAATTTTGGATCCGCTCAAAGTACGGCGAATACAAATTTAACAGTCGTTATTAATGATCTTAAAGGTAAGATAGCATTGTACAATTCACAAGGAGAATTCTTACAAGAATTACAACTTGGTGAGTCGTTCGTAACACAAGGAAATACAAAGGTACAATTTGCGGATTATATAACGAGTACTGGACTTCAGATAAAATCGGACCCTGGTATAAATATTGTTTATTTCTCTTTCTTATTGTTAATGATAAGTATTTATGTAAGTTTCTTTACATATTCTCAGATTTGGTTCGTAGAGGCTAAAAACAGTGTTGCTCTGGGTGGTAAATCTAACCGTGCTGTCTTATTTTTCCAACAAGAATTTCGACAAATTTTAAAAAGATCAATTAATATCAGGTCCTAAAGCAAAGAAGAAGAAAATGAAATACTATAATGTTAGTATGTAGTTTGTTAATAATAATAAATTTTTATTTTTTTTTATGAAGCGCTGGTTATTATATTTTCTTACAGTTTCAATTTTTGCTAGCACACCAAACATGGCCTCTGCTGATGTTAGTGGTTTAGTACCATGTAAAGATTCTGCTGTATTTAAGCGTAGACTTGATGGTAGTGTTAAAAAATTATCTTCACGTCTTGAAAATTATGAAGAAGGTACTCCTGCTTACTTAGCCCTTCAGGCTCAAATAGACGGGACTAAAGCTCGATTCGATAAGTATGGAAAGCAAGGTCTACTATGTGGTGCAGATGGTTTACCTCACCTGATTGCAGATGGAAGACCAAGTCATGCTGGTGAATTCGTTATCCCTGGTATTGGTTTCTTATACATCGCTGGTTGGATCGGTTGGTCTGGTCGTAGTTACATGCAGTTTTCTAAAAAAACAGATAAACCAAACGAAAACGAAATTATTATCAATGTGCCAGTTGCAATTGGTATGATGTCGGCAAGCTTTATGTGGCCATTTGCCGCTTGGAAAGAATTAGTTTCTGGAGATCTTTTAGTTCCTAGTGATGAAGTAACAGTATCGCCACGTTAAATTATCTAATTTTTATTTTAATAAGCAAAACCCATGGATAAGAATCTTCTGACATACCTATCGACAGCGCCTGTTTTAATAACAGCTTGGATGAGTTTTACAGCCGCTTTTATTATTGAAATTCAGCGTTACGCGCCGGATACACTTTCCTTAGCGATGTACTAATTTTTACTTAAAATTTATGCACCAACCTTGGTAAAGGTAAACCCTAGATAAAATATCTATTCATAATAAGACGTTTTATCTAGGGTTCTACTTTTTATTAAGAATTTTTATATTGTTACTGAGGCGGACGAAAGTGAATACAACAATAGACCTAAATAATAAGAATATTTTTACGACAAAAGTTTTTTCTAAAACTTTATACAAGACCAATTTTAGTAATAAAAAAGGGAATCAAGTTCTACTTGGAATCGATATCTTAAAAGAAGATGTACGAAAGGAATTACTCCTTCTTGCTGTTTCCCAACTAGAAGACCTTTATGAGAAGTTATTATCTAATCCAAAGTATGAAAATGTCCTGCGGAGAAAAGGTAAATTACTTTTTCTAGAGTGCATAAAAAATGTTTGTGAAGATTTCTTAACAAAAAAGTATGGTTACAAAGTAAGAATAAATCTTACTAGTTTAAAAAATTCCCTATACGTTAAAAATCTTTTAAAGGATACTGATATCCTATTTAAGGTTCCGTTTTTTTCGTTAATGGATCCAAATTCGCCTTATTTCCGTTCTATTTATTACCCTATATACAATTCGGCATCAGAAAGTTTTATTGAAGCTTTAATTGATAATTTAGCATTGGAAATAAGTAACTCTGTTGTTTATTTTAGCTTAGTTAATTTTTCCTCAGTGTATGCCTTTAGACAGATTTTATATCGATCAAAATTCCTATCTTTGCGTAACTTAGAGCGTTTTAAAAACAACTTAAATTGGCAATTGTATATTAAAAGCTACATTCAGAGACCTATTAATCTTTACAATAATCGTCACGAAATTTATATTTTTAAAACAACCGGTATTTATTGTCGTATTATTTACGCTAATCGTGCTGAAGAATTATTCTCTCTTAAAAATTTGTCTTTATTGACTATTATCATCGTTGAGATTAGTGATTTTATTATAAGCCGCTTTGATGAAGCAGTTTTTGTTTTGAGTAAGAGTGTTCGGTTTACGTTAACAACCGTTTTAGGACAAGTAATTGGTCTTGTTTGGCGCGGTATTATTGAAGGCTTAAAAAAATAAAGATAGGTTTTATTTTTTTTAGGTATATAAGAAAGGAAGAGATAAAATTTTTATTACGATATGGTATTCTAGTACTATATGAAAATTTTCATCTTGTAGAATTTAACAGTAACATCGCTATGAGTACTCTTATCGGTTACATCCTATTAATGACACTAATGTTTAGTTTAGCTGCAGGGATTTACTACGGTTTAAAAACAATCAGACTTATCTAGTCACATTGTCTTTTTAACCCCTTTTATTTAGTTTCGGTACCCTCTAAATAACTAACGAACCCTATTTTTAAAAAGTTTAGGGTTCGCTTTAGAGGACTTAAGGATAGGAGGGTAAAAACTATGAATCAGTCTTCAATTTTTGGTGCCTTTTTCTTACTAAGTCTATAATTTTTTTACTATAAATTAATCGGTATCATGAATTACATAGAAAAAAATTCATCACTTACTTCTTACTTTGACGGATCACGAAGTCTTAGTAATATTTTTTGGTCTATTGCCGTAAGTTTAGGCGGTTTTGGGTTTTTCCTTACCGGCCTTTCAAGTTTCTTTAAAACAAATTTATTATTTTTCTCCGATTCCACTGGAATTTCTTTTATTCCCCAAGGAATCGTATTAGTGTTCTATGGGACGGTAGGTTCTATATTAGGTATTTTTCTAGCTTTAACCGTTTGGTGGGATGTTGGTTCCGGTTATAACGAGTATAATCGTGAGCGTCAGCAAGTAAAACTTTATCGAAAAGGTTTTCCCGGAAAAAATCGTGAGTTAGTCTTTACTTTTCCCTTTGAGGAAGTAAAATCTATAAAAATGCGAATCAAAGAAGGGATAAATCCAAAACGTCAACTTCTACTATGTTTAACAGATAGTCGCGAGATACCTCTAACTGGTATTGAACAGCCTCGAGCTTTAAACAAAATTGAAGATGAAGCAATTACGATAGCAAAATATCTAAATGTGTTTTTAGAAACAGAGTAAATCTAAAGGGCGAACGACGGGAATCGAACCCGCGAATGCTGGAACCACAACCCAGTGCCTTAACCACTTGGCTACGCTCGCCTATTTGCATATAAGTACTTATAATAATACCATAACTACCAGTATTTTTGTTAGACTTATATCAGGATAGTTTTTATTTTTTAAAAATTAATATTTCGTTGAACTTTTTTGAAACGTAAAATCGTCTATTAGGTTCCATATTAAGCTAGTAAAGTGACAAAATATAATGAAAAAATATTAGTTGTTGATTCTGAGGAAACAACAAGAGAATTATTAGGTCGACGCCTTTCCTCCCTTGGTTACAGTGTCTTCTTGGAATCAACGGCTAAAAAAGCTTTAGTTCTTGTTTCAAAGAAGCACCCTGATTTAATAATTTTAGATATCTTACTACCTAAAGTCGATGGTTACGAATTATGTAGAAAACTTCGGCAAGGAAATCAAACGCCTATAATTATCTTAACTCCCTTAAAAGATATTTCTGCCCGCATAATGGGACTTGATGCAGGTGCAGATGATTATATAGTAAAACCATTTTCACCACAAGAACTAGAGGCAAGAATTCGTTGCCTTTTAAAAAGGCCGTTTATTACCTCTCAAAATCACCCAACAATAAAACCAAAAACTTTAAATTTTGGTAATATATCCATTAACCTAATTAAAAAAAGAGTCCTAAAGGATTCTACACCCATCAAATTAACAACTATTGAATTTAAGCTTTTATCTTTATTAATTCACAACGCTGGCAACGAACTTTCACGTAAAACTATTTTGGACAACATCTGGGGTTATACCCCCCAACGGGATGTAGATACTCGGATAGTTGATGTGCACGTATTCAGACTTAGATCAAAGTTAGAAAGTAACCCGTCCGCCCCAGATTTAATTTTAACAATTCGTGGGGTTGGTTATATGTTTCAAAAATACTTTTGATTCTTACTTTTTATATAGGGATAGTTAAATTTACTATTTTAGCTTTGATGACTCTAATTTACGGTTAAGTAATCTACTTTTACTGATTCCGGCGCCTTATGTAAATTAGTAGGCAATAAAAATATTCTACTTGTTAAACCCTGAAGTAAATATCCATAAAATGTTTAGCGTACAGAAAAATGTTTATAAATACCTATTACCGAATTTATTAGAAACTCAACGGATAAGTTTTTGTTGGTTTCTCGAATTAGGCTTTATTCAAGAGCTGGAAAATTTTTCGGCTATACGTGACTACATGGATGAATTGGAATTAAATTTATCCGCGAAATTTTATAAAATTCGACACCCTAAATATAGCTTAGCGGAATCAAAACGTCGCGATACAACCTATAGCGTTCGCATCTATACCCTTGCCCAACTGGTTTATTTAAATAATTTAACGCAAACAACTGAAAATGAAGTTCTTCTGTGTGACATTCCATTAATGACGAATGAAGGAACATTTTTAGTGAATGGAATCGAGCGTATTATTATTAACCAGATTGTACGAAGTCCAGGGATTTATTATAAAACGGATACAGATAAACAAAATTTTCGTTTTTATACTGCAAGCCTTATTTCAAACCGTGGTACATGGGTTAAATTTGAAATTGATAAAGATGATTTCATTCACGTTAAAATTGATAAAGCAAAAAAAATCTCTGCTTATATCTTTTTAAAAGCTGTTGGCCTTACCGATCAAGAAATTTTCCAGACTTTAAAACACCCAGAATATTTCCAAAAAACTTTTAAAGAGTATGAATCAATATCACTAGAGGACACTTTTTTAGAAGTCCATAATAAACTTCGCCCGGGTGAACCTGCAACATTTAAAGCTGGACAACAAATTTTATATTCACGCTTTTTTGACCCTAAGCGTTATGATTTAGGTCGAGTTGGTCGTTATAAGATTAATAAACGCTTAAATTTAGACATTGAAAATAATATTCATATTCTAACGTCTAAAGATGTTCTATTTATTATCGATGAATTAATCAATTTTAGATTGTCCCCAACTGCCGAAGATGATATTGATCATTTAGGTAATAGAAGAATTCGTTCCGTTGGTGAACTTCTCCAGAACCAAATACGCATCGGTTTAAACCGTCTAGAGCGCATTGCTCAAGAACGCATGACTATTTGTGAACAAAAATATTTACGCGTTAATGTTTTGGTGAATCCAAAACCATTAGTTTCATCGATTCGTGAATTTTTTGGCTCAAATCCACTCTCACAATTCATGGATCAAACAAACCCATTAGCGGAACTTACTCATAAACGTAGGTTATCAGTATTGGGTCCTGGAGGAATCACTAGAGATAGAGCGGGATTTGCAGTACGTGATATTCACCCAAGCCAATATGGTCGAATCTGTCCAATAGAAACGCCTGAGGGTCCTAACGCTGGTTTAATCGGTTCGCTTTCGACATATGGACGTGTAAATTCTTACGGTTTCATTGAAACACCCTTCTATAAAGTAAAAGATGGAAAAGTTTTACAAGATTCATTTCCAATTTATTTAGATGCGACGACTGAGGATAAGTATCGTTTAGCCGCGGGTGATTTAGAAATTGGCGAGAATGGATTAATTCAAAGTCAAAGTGTGCCAGTACGTTACCGTCAGGAGCTTGTACAAGTTCCCTCAACAGAAGTGGATTACATTGCTGTTTCACCAATTCAGGTAGTTTCTTTAGCAACTGCTCTAATTCCGTTTTTGGAGCACGATGATGCGAACCGAGCATTAATGGGGTCGAATATGCAGCGTCAATCAGTGCCATTATTATATCCTCAAGCTCCTTTAGTTGGTACAGGCCTTGAAGGCCAAACCGCTCGTGACTCCGGGATGACTGTGTTAAGTATTTGCTGTGGTAAAGTAACGCAAATTAAGGATAATAAAGTTATTGTTAAGGATAAGAACCAGACGAGTTTTACTTACAATTTAATTAAATATCAACGTTCAAACCAAGATACATGTATTAACCAACGCCCCCTAGTTTCTGTTAATGAAAAGGTCACAATCGGTCAAATTATTGCTGATGGTGCTTCGACAGAAGGTGGTGAATTATCGGTGGGTCAAAATATTCTGATTGCTTATATGCCTTGGGAGGGTTATAACTACGAAGATGCCTTCGTTATCAGTGAACGCCTACTCTATGATGATTTGTATACCTCGCTGCATATTGAAAAATTTGAAATTGAAGTTCGTCAAACTAAATTAGGAATGGAAGAAATCACGCGAGATCTACCTAATGTTAGTGAACATTCTATTAGAAATTTAGATAAAAATGGTGTTGTTAAAATTGGTACGTGGGTTGATTCTGGTGACATCTTAGTAGGTAAATTAACTCCCAAAGGAGAATCTGATTATCCTCCCGAAGGAAAATTATTAAGAGCAATCTTTGGCGAAAAATCTCGAGATGTGAGAAATACTTCTTTAAAATTACCGCATGGTACTTGTGGTCGTGTTTTAGATGTAAAGATTTTCTCTCGTAGTAACCGTGATGATTTACCCCCAGGAACAGATGAGGTATTAAAGGTTTACATTGCGCAAACGCGTCGAATTCAAATCGGTGATAAAATGGCAGGGCGTCATGGTAACAAGGGTATTATTTCAAAAATATTACCACGTCAAGATATGCCTTACTTACCTGATGGTACGCCAGTCGATATCTTATTAAACCCATTAGGGGTACCATCTCGAATGAATGTAGGTCAATTGTTTGAATGTCTACTTGGTTTGGCGGCTGATAATTTAAATGTTCGATTTAAAGTTGTTCCATTTGATGAGATGCACGGTTCAGAAGCCTCGCGCGCATTAGTAAATAAAAAATTAAAAGAAGCTTCGCTAACTAAGGAT
>Ga0233432_10002517_pt1 | contig 17038 bp, 14 predicted proteins | sample SI_122_August201_6_FD_179870 | JGI IMG/M metagenome (GOLD analysis project Ga0233432, IMG submission 179870) | Seawater microbial communities from Saanich Inlet, British Columbia, Canada - SI_122_August2016_10_MG | ecosystem: Environmental > Aquatic > Marine > Inlet | place: Canada: British...
GCTATCGTTGATTTTTTGGGACAATAAGAAACCTGCCCTGCGAGGATCTCCATCACTGGATTTATAAAACTGGACAACGTCATTTATTCTCCATCTCGCGAAAGAGTCCACAATTACATCCTTCTTCTCGCCAGTTAAGAACCTTTGTGGCTCCGCATCCAAAGTCTGCAATCGAAGATCAAACGTTCTCACATTCTGGACAAAAGGCAGCTTGAAGTGGAGTCCAGGTTTAAGATCAGAACGCTCGATCTTTCCTAACTGGAACAGTATCGCATTCTGATATTCATAAACTCGAAACGTGCATATGTAGAATCCGATAAGAAAAAGAACTCCAATTAATCCAGATATTTGTTTAGCCATCACTTACAAACCTATTTGGTTATATGTCATCAAATAATAACTCGTTAAAGTTATCCGTTTTCTATCTATTAATTCGAGGTGCGCGTCTTTGACGAGTGGAGTCCTCGGTAGCAGGCTGATATGGGCCTGGGTCAATACTATCGACATCTCGAGCTTTCTTGTTAGTCTGCTCGAGAAGTTTATCAAGAGGTAGGTACATCAGATTCGATGAGCCTTCATTGTCCATTACGACTTTAGATGAACTGCTCATCACTTGCTCCATAGCATCTAAGTAAAGTCTGTTCCTAGTCACTACTGGTGCTTTTTCATATTCAGTATAGAGCTGGCTAAACCGACTCGCCTCACCTTCAGCCTGAGAAATAACACTCTTCTGGTAGCCCTCCGCGTCTAGTCGAATTCGAGCCGCTTCACCTGCCGATCTTTCAACAACTTCATTCCGGTAGGCCTCTGCTTCATTAATTTTACGTTGTTCATCTTCGCGTGCTTTTATTGCATCGTCAAAAGACGCTTTCACTTGTTCTGGAGGCTTCGCTGGCTGCATGTTTACACTGGTTACCTCTACTCCAGATGAATAGTTATCAAGTATTTCCTGAATCAACGTCTGAGCGTTGGTAGCAATCTCAGCTCTTCCTTCAGTAATTACGAAAGATAGCGTGCTTCCGCCGATAATGTCTCTAATTGCAGACTCGGTCACTCTCCTCACAGAAACGTCTGGATCAGCAATAGCAAATAAGTAATTCTTTACATCCTTAATGCGGTATTGGATCGCCACTTCCACATCAACGATATTCTCGTCTCCCGTAAGCATCGCCGAATCAGATGTTAACGTCTGGATTCTCTCAACGTTAACTTTCACCACTTGTTCAATGGGTCTAGGGAACCGTATGTGAGGTCCCGGCTGCAGTACCGAAATATACTGCCCGAAACGCATTACGACACCTCTTTCTGCTGGATCAATACGATAAACCATTTCCCAAGCCAGCAGGCCCAATAGAAGAATAGATACCACCAGGAACGTTCCGCTATTGCCTGGGTTTCCAGATCCTTTACCTTTACCCTTACCCTTACCGCCGCCACCGAAAATACTGCTAAGCTTCTCCTGCATTTTTCGCACAACCTCGTCAAGGTCAGGTGGACCTTGGTTGTTCCCTTTGTTTTTCCAGGGATCTTGATCGTTTCCGTTAGAATCGTTCCAGGACATACTTATCAAACTCGCTTTTAATTAAGTGACTACATTAACAGGCTATAAGATTGTAATAGCCTGTAATACCTTGTTCAATGAATAATAGCACCAAAATCAAGGTTGAAGTGGTATTAATAGAATGTCGCATGCAAATTCGACGAATTTCTTCCTTCTACCGAAACACAATCGCTATAGTCCTCATTACTGGTAAAAATTTGCCATCTAGTTTTTGATAACACAATTTCTAAAACCCACTCCCCTTCTGCGCCCAATGTCTCATCAGTCACAGCGCCCCACTCATAGAGCATAGCTCTTAATTTACCGCCACTCTCCCACTTGATTGTTACTCTCTCGGCAACTTTCTCGTCATTAACCTGTTCGGAAATTGCATCCAGCAATAGGTCGAGCCCGATCTCCCGTTCTGCGGAGAGCCAAACCCTCTGCGCCTTTAGATCACTTTTATAGTCGACGTGCGACACACAATCAGAAACTTTATCGATTTTGTTATACACCTCTATCACAGGCACTTCGGATGCCCCAATGCTTTGCAGAACCTCGTTAACCTGTTCAATACGTTCTGTTCTAGCCGGATCGCTTGCATCTATAATGTGAAGAAGGAGCTTTGCCTCGCGTGTTTCATCTAGCGTTGCGGCAAAAGCCTCTACGAGATTATGCGGCAAGCTTTTAACGAAGCCAACAGTATCGCTAAGTAATATAGGATTCTCACCGTTAATTACTAATGATCCAATCGTCGTGTCTAACGTCGCAAACAATTGGTCTGCGCAATACACACTATTGCCAGTTAACTTGTTAAAAAGAGTTGATTTGCCGGCATTTGTATAACCAACTAAAGCTACTGTGGAAAGTAACGCTTTTTTACGTGATTGACCATTCTGGAAACGCTGTTTTTTAACTTTATTCAAGCGTGACTTAATTTGTTTTATCCTCCCACCTATCAATCTCCTGTCAGTCTCTAACTGTGTTTCTCCCGGCCCACGCAAGCCAATTCCGCCCTTTTGACGCTCCAGATGGGACCAACCACGTACCAACCGACTTGACAAGTGTTCCAGTTGTGCCAACTCCACCTGCAGTTTTCCCTCAAAAGACCTGGCCCGTTGCGCGAAAATATCTAAGATCAACCCAGTTCTATCGATAACGGTACAGCAAACTAGCTTCTCAAGATTACGCTGTTGCACTGGAGACAGATCCTTACTACAAATAACTAGTTGAACGTCATTCTCTTTCACAAAAAGAGCGACCTCCTCGGCCTTCCCTTTACCAACGTAGAATTTTGAATCTGGAGCTGCACGCTTAGACAAAATCTCACCGACTACTATTAGTCCCGCGGCCACCACCAGTTCAGATAGCTCACTGGTGTCCGCCGACGATTCCGCCGACAATTGAATATTAAGTAACAATACGCTTTCTTCTGCCGCTGACATTTAAATTAACAATTACCTTAACTGGATGCGTTTAAAATATTTATCAACACTCATTGATAATATCGAAATACCGCTCAAGCGATTATACTTCGCTCAGCTAGATATTTGAGGATACTCTTAATGTTTTTATCTGGCTCCGACCACTCATACCAAACCGACCGATCTTCTCGATTCAGCCACGTCAACTGACGCTTAGCAAGCTGGCGTGTCGCGATAATAGCTTTTTCAATCATTTCTTGATAACTAATTTGCCCATCTAAAAATTCTCCTACTTGTTTGTATCCTACACTGTCGAGAGCAGAATAATCCCGAAACATCTTATTAGAGCGACGAAGTTCGCTCACTTCGTTAATCAACCCTTGTTCCAACATCAACAGGAATCTCAATGAAACTCGCTCGTGTATTTTCGCTCTTTCTCGTAAAGTGAGAACAAGCTTAACGGGGGGCATACTTAGAGGTTCCTGAGAGACTTGTAAAAGGACCGACATCTTGGTGCCGGAAACTCTGCATACCTCAATCGCTCTGATTATTCTCTGAGGGTCGTTTGGATTTATTCGCTCAGCAGATAGAGGATCTAACTTACTTAAAATAGAATGAAGGTGCTCTACTCCATTCCTCTTCAATAGCGATTGTAGATTTCTCCGAATTTCTGCATTCGCCCCGGGAAGCGGTGCCATACCTCTCTCAAGCATACGAAAATACATTCCGGTTCCTCCAACTAAAACAGGAACTTTGCCTTTGGCCCGTATTTCTGAGATTGCTTTGATGGCATCAAATCGAAACCTAGCAGCTGAATAAGTATCGCTTAGATCGCAAAAACTAAGTAAGTGATGCGGAGTCGCTGTAAGAATTTTTTTATTTGGTTTTCCTGAACCTATATTTAAACCCTTATATACAGAAGTCGAGTCAACGTTAATAACTTCAAGAGGGAAAAAATCAGACAGCCTACTGGCGAAATTACTTTTCCCCACCCCAGTTGACCCCATAACAAAAACTAAAGGCCCTTCGTACCCGATATCACAGCCCACTTTTATCGGCCCTCTTGAGCGCAGTTACATCTAAATCAAACATCCAGCCGGTCCAGTCGTAAGATAGGGAGCTCGCTGACAAAACAAGCTCTTCGAGAGTTGCCAGGTTTGGTTTATCAAACGTCCCATAATCAATCGCTTCAGTTATAGCACTTGAAATACTTTCTATAAGTTCATCCTCACGAAGAGGCAGCGTACATAGGGTAGACAAAAATTTTTCAGCCGAGAATGACGGACATACTACTGGTACTCCGCGTAACACCTCTCCCGCTACGCCCAAGTCGGAGAAATGAAAACCAATTTTTTCCATTCCGCTCTTTACAGCCAGTAAGGTCATTGCTTCTGATGTCTCAAGCCTCTGAGGCAACAATAACGATTTGCTGTTAATGTTATTGGGAGAGTCCAATCGACGCTGCAACACAGTTTTCCAAGCTAGCTTTAAGTCTATCGCTCTTACTACTTCTTCACCAATAAGAATAAAAAACTGATTCCCAACAACAAATGTCGGTCTCCCATAGTCACTGTAGGCGATAGGCTTCCTGATAGATGGTTGACTTTCCCTCACCACAGCGGGATAGCTGACAGACATATTAGCCAAATCTTCCGATAGACCATAAGAGCGTCCAAAAAGCGCGCCGTTAACTTCCGAATAGATAATGTCATGTAACTCGCGGATATTTTTTATCCTCACCTCAAGTTTTCGCGGATGAACATTGACATCTATAGAATCGAAAGGCACTGATAGAGCAAGGCCATAAGCAGGAAAGCGACCGGGAGGAATTGTATTAACAAAACTCATTCTGATTGCATGAGAGATAGATTTATCGTTGACGATACGATTATTGATAGATAAAAACTGGTTATCAGTATTGCTCAGCGCTAGTCCAGCACCTCCAACCCATCCCAATATCTTGACCTGAGACCGTTCTGATTTGATTGTCAGCGCCTCATCCTGAAAACGCTTACCAAATAATCTGTCCCATCTATTATGCTGCTCAGGAAATTTAGCGGCCATAAAGTCCAAGCCTTTGAAGGATGGATCTTTCAAAGAAAATGACACAGAAGGAAATGCAAAAGCGAATTGTCTTACTAAAAATTTAATCTTGAGATATTCACTTCTAGCCTGTTTCAAAAACCTTTTCCGCGCTGGAATATTGTAAAACAAACTTGAAATCGAGATACGAGTACCCAGATTACCTTCAGCAGGTTGAGGCCCTATTGGCTTGCCACCTGCTCTGACAGCGAGAGACCAAGCATGCTGTTCTTCGGCATGCCAACTGCAGATATCAACGTCAGCAACCGAACAAATACTTGCTAGCGCCTCGCCTCGAAACCCTAATGAGGACACATGTTGCAAATGCTCGACTGTTAATATTTTACTCGTCGAGTGCCGCTTGATAGCAGCCAGAAGGTACTTTGATAAAATACCTCGCCCATCGTCACTCACAACGATCTCGTCAAGACCCCCAGTCGTGAGAGAAATCACGATAGCCGTGCAACCTGCATCTAGGCTATTTTCAACCAACTCTTTCACCACCGCACTAGGGCCGTCTATAACTTCTCCTGCTGCAATTTGATTGATCAATAAGTCAGACAACGGATTGATAGCTTGACGAAACGGCTCAATCAAACTCATGAGAACTCCAAAGACGGTATCTGGCTGCTTCTACCATGGAACTCTAATTATATCTCCCACATAGACTTTTTCAGTGCGAAGTCCATTAAATCTCTTTAGGCTGGCAACACTGACACCATAACGCACACCCAGGTCGGACAACGTATCACCACTTATAATGCGGTGTTCCCGAAAGCTTCTTCCGCCTAAAGCTGGTATTTTAAGAGTATCACCTACAAACAAAAGATTACTGTCTAAATTATTCATTTTTTTCAGGTCCTCGATGGAAACCGAGTAGCGCGCGCCCAGTTCAGACAAATTATCCCCACGAACTACTTTATGCGTTCGAAAGACCATCGCAGATTTCTCGGCGCTCTCTCCGATAGAGTATTTTAATATCCCTTCATAGACTGCCAAGGCTAATTTTTTTTGGTATCCTGCGTTAGTCAAACGCTTCTCTTCAGATGGGTTAGAAATAAAAGCCATCTCGATTAAAACAGAAGGAATGTCCGGTGATTTCAAAACAACAAATCCCGCTTTTTGGACTGTTTTCTTATGCAATGGCCCTATTTTTTCAAGTTCCTCCAGTACCGCTCTCCCTAACAAAGTGCTCGCTTCTATGGAAGCTGCCTGTGATAGATCGATCAAAACGCTACTGAGCAAACTATCTTTGTTATCTAAAGATATCCCACCAACCAATTGCTCTTTATTAGCTTTATCAGCCAACCAACGAGCTGCTTCTCCACTAGCCCCACTGCTAGATAAAATATAAACAGATGACCCTTTGACGCGAGGATCTCTAAATGCGTCGGCATGGATAGAGACAAATACGTCTGCTTTGTGGTTTCGAGCTATGGCAAGTCGTCTGCGGAGCTTGACATAAGAGTCTCCGCGGCGAGTAAGTATCGCATCCATACCAGAATTTGCGTTCACAAAAGACGCTAACTGCTCGGCAACAGCTAGGTTGATGTCTTTTTCATATGTCCCCGCGGCGCCAATCGCACCTACGTCCCTACCGCCATGTCCAGCGTCAATCGCCACCACAATCCTTCTCTTTTTATCCGGTGTACTGACTATTCGTCCTTCGGCAGGTTCTTTAGCCACTGATAAGACTTCCAAAGGAAGAATATCAACTACAAGACGATAGCCAACTTCAGTAGTAGGCTGTAATAAAGTAGATAATATCTTCGACTGCCCCCTCACCTCAAAGACAAACCGCTCGCTTTTTAGTCCACGCAAACCATGTCGAAATCCTCTTATAAAAGAATTCTTTTTTATACCTAAGTTATATGGTTTTCCGGAGCTCTTATGGCTGAAATCTACGACTATCCGTGCTGGATTATTTAATTGACTAATCGTGTAATTACTGTTCCCCGCCATATCAAAAACGACTCGTGCGGTATCAAACTGATTCGACATTCGAATAGCGTTAACTCCGGCAAAGCTATCACCACAGGATAGAATCAGACAAAGTGCGGTGACTGTCTTCGACAAAAAGAAAAGAGACAAGGGGAAAAGCAGGTCTGTTTTTTTTGCGTCCAAAGTCATTACCTATCAGCTGCTCATCTTAAGCAAGATTTCGTCGCCAAAGTTAGTTGCGCTAATCAAACCAACCTCCCTAGAGTCGCACTGCGAACTGTAATCAAGCGAAATATATAAATCAGGCGTCGGTAAAAACTCTCCCCCTTTCTCGGCCCATTCAACTATTATATTAGCCTCCCCAGAGAAATAGTCGTCTATACCTATAAATTCTAATTCACACGGATCATTTAAGCGGTACAAGTCAAAGTGGTTAAGTATCACGCCTCCTACATCATAAGGTTCAACAAGAGTGAACGTGGGACTTTTAACACTGCCGATGAAACCTAACTCACGGATATAGCCTCTAGCTAAGACCGTTTTCCCAGCGCCCAATGGACCATCTAAATAAAAGACACAAGAACTGCCTGCAGCACGCGCTATTTGAGCGCCGAGCATTTCCATTTCGGCCTCACTCGCGATAACTTTCACAGTTGGTTTTTTCAAATCGTTTTTCATCACGAAATACCTAAAGACAGTCGCCTGTTAATTCCATCGACGCAGCCCGTGACTACTTTCCAAATGAACTTATCACCCATAGACACCACTCTTACTTTTGAGGGGCTCTTAGCAGCTGCTCACGATAATATTTTAACTCGCTAATTGAGTCCTGTACGTCTTGCATAGCTAGATGTGCGCTGTATTTTTGAAACACAGGCAATTCAGGAAACCAGCGGACAGCAAGCTCCTTAAGCGTGCTAACATCTATGTTTCTGTAGTGAAAAAAAGTTGCTAGCAAAGGCATATATTTGTAAATGAATCTGCGGTCCTGACCTATGCTGTTGCCACACATTGGTGATATCCCTAAAGGCACATATTCGTTCAAGAACTCAAGTGTGGCAGACTCAGCTGCACTGACACTTATCTGACTATTGACTACTCTTTCAACCAATCCAGAAGAACGGTGCTGTCTAGTGTTCCATTCATCCATACTTGCGAGCGCTTCCGAGGACTGATGGATCGCCAAAACTGGCCCTGCCACCTGCTCGCTTAAATCAAAGTTGGTAACTATCGTAGCTATTTCAATGATTAAATCTGTCTCCGGTTCAAGACCCGTCATTTCAAGATCAATCCAAATAAGATTGCCGTCAGAAAACTCCATTAATTACTCCGCTCACATTGTTTTACTTATTGTATTCAATCCATATTACGCAAACAATTTAACATCCGAATCTGCTATACAGCGATCATTCAAAATGACTGGCGGTTAGTTAAAGCTCTTGATAAAGTAGAACTATCAACAAACTCCAGTTCACCTCCGACAGGAACTCCATAAGCAATACGAGTAGCAGATACGCCTCGTCGATTCGCCAGTTCTTTTAGGTAGTGCGATGTCGCTTCGCCCTCTATCGTAGTCCCGGTTGCAACGATCATTTCTTTTATTTGACCTTGGCTGAGCCTCGCGTCCAAAAAAGGAATACCGATACTTTCCGCAGAAATACCGTCTAGTGGGGATAGGCGACCCATTAAAACAAAATAGTAACCTCTATAGCCGGGTGTCTGTTCTATGGCCAATATGTCTAATGGGTTTTCAACAACACAGATCTGCGACTGATCTCGCGACATATCCTCGCATATCGGACATTTATCGGCTTCACTAAACGTGCGGCATGAAAGACATCTACCAATTTCATTTGCTGCCCGTTCCATCGCCTTAGCAAGAGTTCGAGCTTTATCTCTATTTTGTTCCAGCAAATAAAATGCAATTCTTTGCGCTGACTTTGGCCCGATACCCGGCAAATACTGCAAACGCTGAACTAGGTCGGTAAGTAATGGGGAAAAATTCATAAATTAAATTCTACTAGAAAGGTAGCTTGATACCAGCAGGAAGTTCGATGCCTGAGGTAATCTGCGCCATCTTCTCGACCGACAATTCTTCAACCCTCCGTATCGCATCGTTGACAGCTGCTGCAACAAGATCTTCTAACATAGTTTTATCTTCGGTAGTTGCTACAGATTCGATGTTTACGGCCACAACTTCCCGTTTGCCATTCATGGTCACTTTTACCATCCCTCCACCGGACTCGCCATCAACACGACTCCCTGCTAATTCTTCTTGTACACGAGCCATTTCGCTTTGCATTTTTTCAGCTTGCTTCAACATATTTCCAAGGCCATTTTTCATGGTAAGTGATACTCCCTTTTTTAAGCTGGTAACGCCTGTGCTAGCTAGCAGCTAAGTCTTTCGAGACACTGTTGTCATTACCGCACCGAATTTTTCGCTGAGAGCAACTACGGTGGGATCTTCACGAGCTTTTTTCTCGGCAGTCCTCTGTGCTTCCAGCTCATTTGCTAGAGTTTGTTCGGATAACGATAAAGCCAAACTATCACCTTCGGCGACAGTGACTGAAAGCGTGACTCCCTGTCCCAGATAGGAAGAAACTTGTTGTTCTAAAGTGTCAACTGCCCTCTTTTGCATTAGCTTGTCATGCTTCGATGCAACAGACAATTTCAAAGAATTTTGATCAAGTTCTACAAATATAGCGTGTCTCGCCAGTTCACGCGCAAGCCCGTTAATATCTAGGCTATTCACAACAGCATGCCAATCCTCATTACTGCAAAGTGCTACTTCTGTGACCGCTTCTATTTGAGCTTGGTCGGCTAGTTGCTCACTTTTTTTTTTGGAGACCACTTCAGTAGACTTCTCTTCCAGCTGGTTAGTAACTTCAGAAAAGTCTTTTTTTCTGAAGGCTAACATGCGCAGTAAATTCATTTCAAAACCTGATTCCGGATCAGGCGTGATCTCAAGATCTTTTCGACCGACTAGTGCAATTTGATAGAATAATTGACAGTCTTCAGCAGACACCTCTCGCGCAAGTTCGATGATTTCTGCATCACTTTCGATTTTTTGATTTGCTAAGCCAAGCGCCTGAACTGTCGCGACTCTAACTAAAACAGATAACATGTCGGTCAATACTGAACTGTAATCAGGAGCAAATGCTCCAAAAGCTCGAGACGCTTTTATTAAATTGTGCCCGTCTCCATCAGCTAAACACTTCAACAGAGAAATAATATACGACTGATCCACAGCTCCAAGCATTGCTAAAACATTATCCGTCTTAACTGCTCCAGCCCCATGTGCTATTGCCTGATCAAGGAGACTCAAAGCATCACGCACGCTACCTCCAGCATTCTTTGCTATCGTGACGAGTCCATCTTCTTCAAATGGTATCCCTTCTAAATTCAATATTTTTGCTAGATAGTCAGAAATTTCTGTTTTCTCAACTTTGGAGAGATTCAACTGCAAGCACCGTGATAGAACAGTTACAGGCAACTTCTTAGGGTCAGTAGTGGCGAGTAGAAATTTTACGTGCGGAGGAGGCTCCTCTAAAGTTTTTAAAAGGGCATTAAACGAATGATTAGAGAACATGTGGACTTCATCTATCAGATAAATCTTATATCGGCTAGAGCTAGGTAAATATTGAACGTTATCTAGCAAATCGCGGGTCTCTTCGACTTTTGTCCTCGACGCCGCGTCTACCTCTACTAGATCGACAGAGTGGCCGCCGTCTATTTCTCTGCAGGAACCACATGAGCCACAAGGCTTACTAGTCACGCCTCTCTCGCAGTTTAGTGCCCGAGCGAGTACTCTCGCCAGCGTTGTTTTTCCTACCCCTCTGGTACCAGAAAACAAATAGGCATGGTGCATCCTTCCACTATCTAACGCATTGACTAATGCGCGCAAAATGTGGGATTGCCCTATTACCTCATCGAAAGATGTTGGTCTCCATTTTCGCGCCAGCACTTCGTAGCTCATAATACGACATCTCGATATTACTTAATTTAGGTCACCAAAGTAACGGCGGTGGCTATTCCTAGGGCTACCACGCATCCAGTTAATGCTACCGCTGCTCCCTTCCAGGCCTGACGGGGTTTACATTGCTAAACCATGGGCCTTCAAAATAGCCACCATTGAGAGAAATATTCTACAAGAAAAACAAGATCAATTGCTGACATTTTTTGATTGTCATTCAATATGAAAATAATTTCCTACGCTACTAGCCCTTTTCAATATATGCTAGAGCAACATGTGCTTATAATTTTCTTCCACAGCATTGATTTTGGATTTTCGCCGCAATAAAACCTCAAAAAATCAGTATGGCTGAGAATAGTTCAATATCGAAGACTCGAGAAAAAACAACAGGAATGTACTTTCCCAGCCTGGAATACTGTGCTAGCTTGAGCCGCAATAAGCATATAAACCCTACATTTCAATAGCTAAGCGAGAACTCAATGACTTATAGAATTTCCGTTGATACAGGTGGAACATTTACTGACGTCGTCGTGACAGACGAAACTGGACGCTTTACTGTAGGTAAAGCACTGACTGATAAAAAGAGAGCGTTCGCTAGCATCTCAGCTGCCTTAGAAGTGGTATCAGATGAACTCAACTCATCAGTAAAAGATTTACTGCGGGACACCTCAGTATTCATCTACGGCACCACCCGAGCGACCAACGGAATAGTTGAAAGAAAAACAGCTCGGACAGCATTCATAAGTACTGAAGGCTTTCCTGATACGCTGCTCTTAAAGGAAGGAGGTAAATCAGAGACGCACAATCTCCGTATGGAATATCCTGAGCCTTATATCCCTAGAAGTCTTACGTTTGAGGTCCCTGAAAGGATAAGCGCCGAAGGTGGTGTAGAAACTTCATTGGATGAAATGAAAGTTACGTCGTTACTAAAGACTTTTCCTGAAAAAGGAATAGAGGCCATCGCGGTATGTCTCCTTTGGTCTGTTGCAAACCCAGCGCACGAGAGGCTCATTGCCGCCTTGATCGAAAAGATTTTACCTGGGATCCCCTATACTCTTTCAAGTGAGATCAACCCTATTCTAAGAGAATACAGACGAGCATCATCTACTGCGATTGATGCCTCTCTGAAGCCTTTAATGCAAGAATACCTGCTCACTCTTGAAAAGGACTTAATAAATGCCGGCTATAAAAACGATGTGTTAGTAAGTACGTCTTTTGGTGGGGTAATGCATTTACAAGACGTAGTAGAAAAACCAATTTTCTTGGTGAAGTCTGGGCCTGCCATGGCCCCTATTGCTGGGTTGGCTTATACCTCCGCCGAGCAACTCAGTGACGATGTGATTGTCTGTGATGCTGGAGGAACAACCTTTGACGTCAGCCTAGTACGCGACGGACAGGTGGAATTCACGAGAGATACTTGGCTTGGTCCTCAATGGACTGGAGATAACTTGGGAATGGCATCTGTCGCCGTGCATAGTATTGGTGCAGGCGGAGGGTCAATAGCCTGGGTAGATAGCGGAGGTCTTCTTCAAGTAGGACCGCAGTCCGCAGGTTCAGAGCCTGGACCAGCTTCGTATAATCTGGGTGGCACCCAACCAACGGTGACTGACGCTGCTGTAGTCTTAGGCTATATCGACCCTGCGCATTTCCTTGGCGGAAGAATGCAATTAAATGAAAAAGCTGCTATTACATCTATCAAACCGTTGGCAGAAATATTGCAACAAAATGTGCAGCAAACCGCTTTTGCAATCATGGCGGTTGCTAATGAAAACATGATTCAAGCGATCAAGGAGCTGACAGTAAATGAAGGGATTAACCCTGCCGACTCTACCTTGGTCGCCGGTGGTGGAGCGGGGGGACTGGGTATTGCTCCAATAGCAGCTGAACTAGGTTGCACAACTGTGCTCATTCCCAGAACAGCAGGTGCGTTAAGTGCATCTGGAATGCAGTTTTCAGATATCATTACCGAAACGGGCGCCAGTAAATTAACAGCTACAGATATGTTCGATTATGAAGGCGTCAATGAGGCGCTTGGCAAGATTAATCAAACCTTAGATGAGTTCGCAGAAAGGCTGCGGTTGCGCGGGTTCGATAAAATCAAAAAACGCTATTTTGTGGAAGCGCGATACCGGTTCCAAGTCTGGGAACTCGAAGTTGAAATTGAAACCGGACACTTTAGCAGTGAAAACGATGTCACTGCTCTCGTAGATGCTTTTCATAAAATGCATGATCGAGTATTCGCAATAACAGATATAGGACAAACTGTAGAATGTTTGAACTGGCGGGGTCGGCTGATAGCAGACGTAAACGCGCCCTCTCTAGAACCAGGCAAAACAGACGGCAGTGAGACGGTCAATGAAGATAGGCGCCGACCAGCCTACTTTGGAGGGGAGTCTCCAGTTGAAACGCCAATATTTTTAGGCCAGAATTTAAATACAGGGGCTCTCGTAAAAGGACCAGCTATCATAGAAGAGCCAACATCAACGCTAGTGATAAACCCCGGCTCGACAGTCAAAGTGAGTGCTGGCGGAAGATATATTTTAACACCATCAGAACAAGGTCTAATATGAATACTGAGAAAGAAAATGTTATTTCCTATGAGATGGATCCGGTCCATATGGCTGTCCTATCTAACCGTATTAATGCGATCGTAGCTGAGATGACCAACACGCTTCTCCGCACAGCCCGTTCAGCTGTCTTAGCTGTCGTGAGAGATTTTTCCTGTTCTATTATCACCGCTGACAATCAGCTTCTGTGTCCGGGAGATGGGCTCCCTATCCATATATTTGGTAGTCCATTGCAAGGGGAGTCAATGACTGCTTTGCATGAAAATCTCAAACCAGGCGATGCATTTCTAGATAACGATCCTTATGCTGGGAATACGCACGCAGCCGATCACATGGTAATGGTTCCAGTTGTAATTGATGGCGTTCATCTTTTTACGACTTGTGCCAAAGCTCATATGGCTGATTGCGGAAACTCAATACCTAGTACTTATCATGCTTATGCAAAAGACGTTTATGAGGAAGGTGCGCTGATATTTCCTTGCGTAAAGATTCAGAACGACTATCAGGACGTAGATGACATTATAAGAATGTGCAAAAGAAGAATCCGAGTACCTGAACAATGGTACGGAGATTACCTTGCTCAAATCGGCTCCGCACGAATTGGAGAAAGACGACTCATCAAGCTTGTTGAAAGATATGGCATTGAAACGATTCAGCAGTTCATGAAAGACTGGTTTTCCTACTCCGAACGCCGCATGACTTCGGCTATTAAAAAGATGCCTAGCGGAAAACTAACTAGCTGGGGGCATTTGGATCCACTCGGTACGGTACTGCCAGAAGGATTAGATATCAGAGTTGATGTCGATATAGACTCGGACAACGGAAAGATAGAAGTAGATCTTACCAAGAACGAGGATAACAAAGATTTTGGTCTCAACATGACTGTTGCAACCGCTACCAGTACCGCTATGGCTGGAGTGTTTAACTGCTTAGAAGCAGTGCCTGTTAACGGCGGTAGTTTCTCTCGCGTAAATATCAAGCTAAGAGACGGTTGCATAACAGGTGCACCAAAATTTCCACACAGCGCGTCTATGGCCACCACAAATGTTGCGGACCGCGTTCTAAATGCAACACAAGCGGCGTTTGCACAACTCGGTGACAATCATGGTCTTGCGGAAGGTGGTGTAGGTATGGGCGCTGCTGCAGGGGTAATATCTGGAAAAGACTGGCGCTCCAAAGGCGGCGATTATATTAATCAGGAATGGTTAATAGTCAACGGTGGCCCAGCTAGCCCGACCTCTGATGGATGGCTTAATTATGGGCTGCCCGTTGCAGCAGGACGAATGTATAGAGGCAGCGTCGAAGTAGACGAGTCCAAATATCCGATACTATTTAAGTCTCTAAAAGTCATACCGGGTGGTGGAGGCGCGGGAAAATTTAGAGGAGGCCCCGGAGCAGAAGTTATCTATGGTCCAAGGAAAGATAAAATGACTGTTGTCGTGGCGTGCGATGGACAGCATTTTCCGCCCCAAGGTGTCCGTGGAGGAGAAGCGGGTCCTCTCGCGACGAGCTGGCATGTAGGGAAAACAGGAGCTGAAGAAAAGCTTGCAGGCGTGGTCGAGATAACACTGGAGCCCGGAGAGTTTATAAGGGGAACAGACACGGGTGGAGGGGGATATGGAGCAGCTGTAGAAAGGAACCCTGAAAAAGTGCTAAAAGACGTTGTCGAAAAATGGGAAACCACCAAGAGAGCCGAAGAAGTTTATGGCGTTGCTTTCCAGGGGAGAGTAGAAGACAGTACCTTGTCTGTGGATAGAGAAAAAACTTCTAGCCTACGTAGCAAAATTAAAACTGGTCAAAAGAGCTAGGGGAATTGCGCTTTCAGGTAGTAACCCTCAACACATCAAATTACAGATGAGCGACTCAGGCTCTCCCAGTAGCACCGCCGTCGACGGCAAGTACTGTGCCAGTACAATATGATGACTCTTCACAGGCGAAAAACAGACTTGCGTAAGCCACTTCTTCTGGAGTGGCGGGACGTCCCATAGGAGAAACCAGCTTTGGGTTCGCATCTGAGAAAAGATCCGGAATAACGCTTTCCACCATCTGTGTCTGAACGAAGCCAGGCGCAACTACATTACATCTAATCTTGTCGTCTACGTAAGCCACTGCCATAGACTTTGTCAAATTGATGATCGCCCCTTTAGTGGCTGTATAAGTATGTGCATCAGGCGCACCTCCCAAACCAAAGATACTGGAAATATTCACCACAGAACCTTTTTGTTGCAGCTTCATCTGTTTAATGACAAGTCGAGATACATAGAAAACGCTATCCAGGTTGGCTGCCATAACCTCTTTCCATTTATCAATAGGCGTCGTATCAATGGGATCCATAGACCCCTGACTGCTTTCACGCAAGTTATAACCCACTCCCGCAGCATTCAGCAAAACGTCGATGCGCCCAAACGAGTGCAAACAATCATCTATAGCATTCTGCACCTCTTCTGGTTGCGATAGATCCGCACTAAACGTCTTGCCATTTCCATTAGACGCTCGAACTAATGACATAGTTTTATCAAGGTTGCTCTGTGTTCTCGAAACACCAAAAACTGTTGCCCCTTCCTTGGCGAAAAGCTCCATGCATGCCCTGCCAATCCCAGTGCCCGCTCCAGTAATGAGTGCAATTTTTCCTTCTAATCTAGCCATGAATGTAATCCTTTAAATTCTTTTATTCCTCTCGAACTCGGCCTAATACTCTTAAAAGATCCTCGTGCATTTCGAACCATATGGTGTGGTAACTTTCTAACCGCGCATCACTTACCCATTGGATCTCACCATCTTCCGCTTTCTCTAACGCTTCCATTAACTTGTCCTGATAAAAAGATAGTCGCGGTAAAAGAGTTATCATTAATTCTAAGATGGGTTCATAGCGTTCGTGTAAATTGCCTATCTTATCAATTATTTGATTATCATAATCGGTATCAGAATGATCATTACTGATCAGTTTGTCGGCAAGCTCAACCATCTGCCATCGTGTAATTAGTAGCTTGAGATCTGTATTTATATATTCGAATTGTCTATAGGCATCTACAAAGCTCTGATCGGTTCGTATATGCGCATAGAATCTTGAATATTCGCTGTGTACAATCATTTGGCCTGAAGGCGTTAGTAAATAGCGGCCCTCTATTTCAACCAATCTCTCGGTCACCATGGCATCCGACAACACTTTTGAAAACACTTCCTCCGGAAGCCCGACATGACTAGCCAGCATATTTCTGTCAGCATTCTTTTTCACAGCAGCAGAATGCATTATCGCGTGAATTGGGGTCACCATGTCCGTTTCTCCTTTATGCTTTTTCTACTCGTGCGAGACGCATGTGCTCAATATCCTGACAAGTCAACCCAGCCCCGCGATCTTTTAGGTTTCTAGAGTTTTTTTGCTCAATCCTAAATAGCTCATCAGCGAGTTCACTATCATAGTGATATTTAACCCAATCAGCACATAACAGACGGTATTTTTCCTGGCAACACATCATCGTAAATGAGCGACATTCCTTATTTAATTGTTCTT
>Ga0233432_10002518_pt1 | contig 17036 bp, 12 predicted proteins | sample SI_122_August201_6_FD_179870 | JGI IMG/M metagenome (GOLD analysis project Ga0233432, IMG submission 179870) | Seawater microbial communities from Saanich Inlet, British Columbia, Canada - SI_122_August2016_10_MG | ecosystem: Environmental > Aquatic > Marine > Inlet | place: Canada: British...
TCCGGCGGCATTAATGACGGTGTGCATATGGTCTGTGCTTAGAACAGCATCTCCAAATACACTTCTTGCCAAAGAACCACCAATTGATGTAACTGTTCCATTTACTGTTAGGTTTGATTCAGCAGTTAATGTTCCATCTCCATCGGAAGTTAAAACCCTATTAGCACCATCACTGGCAATAATTTCTTCTATATCTAATGTAAGAGTAGTAGCATCAGTAACAGTCAAACCATCACTTACAGTAATACCGTCTGTTAAATCTAAATTTACAGTAGCATCTCCGGTAGTAGCACCGCCACTTAATCCTGTTCCAGCAACTACTGATGTAATATCTCCAACATTGGTTGTATAACCATAACCTTCTATCTTTGCTTTAATTGCTCCAGCAGACATTAAATGGTCGTCAGCGTCAGTGAACTCAGAACCAATATCAATATCATTAAACGCATGTCCACCAAGAGTTATTGAACCCGCAGTAGTAAATCCGGCGGCAGTTATTGTTCCAGTTGTAGTATCGTTTCCACTATTAATTAAAAACGCATCATCGACATTTAAAGTAATTGCTCCACTTGAGCCTCCACCGGATAAATTTGTTCCAGCAGTTATGCCAGTAATATCTCCTTGTGGTGCTAATGCATTAATTTGAGCAACTGTGACTGATTTAATTACATCGGAAGCATTTGCATCTTGAATAATAACTTTATCATCACTAGCGGGGTCTGTACCTAGTGCGTTAATACCAGAAATAAATAAACCTGCACTTGTCCCAGTAATTGCACTTGCTTCTGTATAGGTGGTACTGCCAGCATCATATCCTATACTGATTGAGTTCTCGCTCTTAGCCGTAGTCAAATACTGAATAGACCTACCATCTACAGTTCCCCCTGCATCTAATTTAATTATAGCAACAGGAATATCGCCAGCATCTAGTTGCGGCACTGCATTAGTATCAGCCTTATCTCCTCTAATGGCCAATACATTTGTAGAGGCATTAGTGACTACTAAGACGAAGTATGAGTTTCCGGAGGCAGGTTCATCGAAAGTAGAGGGAGTTCCTTGAGTAAAAGTATCAGTAGCAATTTCTGGCATTAGTTTTCCATCTCTAATAACTTTACCCGCCCTCACTACAAATTGGGTATTTCCACTGGAGTTTGTCTGTACGATACTAAAGTTCTTAGTTGCGTCTGCTGTAGTTCCGTTTAGAATAGCATAACTGTTCTGCAACCCTACTGATAGTGCCTTAAGCAACCCACTATGGGGGAAATCTACACCATCAACTAATCCACTACCTGCGGGATTAGAATGGAATCTACTGTACTGTCCTATGTTTCTGCTGTCTGTCATATCACTCAACCTCTATGGTAATGTAAAAATCAATTTCTTCTCCGGAAGTAAATGGCCCTATTCCATCGAATGTAACTCTAGACAACATTTCTGTATATCCACTATTAAAAATCGCTATTTCTCTTATTGTATAGCCAGCAATGGATGAACCCAAAACCGTGAATTTGAAATCTACAATGTTACCATCACTAGTAGAGGAAGAGGCAGTTATGTCGTAGATGGGTACATCTAAATTAGTTGCAGATGGGTCAGTAGAATTGCCTCCTACCCCCACTCTAGCCTTTGTAAATGTACTTTTCAAATGCAAGGCAATGTTTTCTCTAACGGAATCTACTATCAAAATTCATCCTCCAATATAGTTGTAAGAGTATTTCCGCCAGACGCTAGACCTAAATTTAGGTCGAAGCCTAGTGTCTGCTCAAAGCCAAGATTGAAAGAGTTTGCGCTTGCGTTAGCCCTCTTTTTGACGACTAACTTTCTTTCAGTGATGCCTATTTTTCCGAAGTAATCTCTTGAAGTACGGACATTGTTGAAAGCCTCACTCCTAGCATTTGCTTCTATCTTTTTATTATTTTTCAAGATTTCAGCAAATCTATCGGTTAGGCCCTTAGTGAATTTACCAAGTTCTAATTTGATAGTACCCATTTGAGTATGTTCCATTTCCAAAATGACATATTGAGAAGAAGCAATTCCTTCTTGTAATAGTTCAAGTTCGATAATATCCGAGGGTCTTATTTGTCCTAAACTTCTATGTCCTAGTTCTAAAGAAACCTTCTTGTTAGAACTGGAATGTAGCCTTAGTAGATTATACGCCCTACTATCTACTTCTTCTTGAGTGGACAAACTATCGTCATTGACTTCTAGCACCTTTCTTCCTCTCTTACTAATGCTACTACCGCTCTTTCTAATAGCAACCTTATCTTTAGAGTAGACCCTTACTTCATTGTAGAAGTCAAAGAGAACATCGGATTGGCTAAAGTTCACAATTTGTAATTCGTTTTTTGAATCTGTAATTTTTATCTTCGGTGAAAAGGTTGAATCTTTTTGGTCCTTAATTGAGAATTTGTCATTATCATAAATTAATTGTTTGTTCTTCTTTTCAATTAAGTAGTTGATTGCAGAGAATAAATCTACCCCCTTTAGATTAGGTGCTACGACTAGCGGATATTCGTCAGTATAACTAGTAGTGAATTCTATGTCATTCTCTTCAAAGAGATTATTGATGAGAGTTTCTGTTTCTTCTCCAATAGTGACTCCAGTACCTATGACTGCTCTAACTGGCTTGCCTTTTAGATTCTTATTCGTGGTGATAGTAATGGTATCCGATAATGAAACTATACCCTTAGTCAACTTGTGTTCTCCAAATGTAATAGTAAGTCCTCTTCCTGTTATGTCACTATCTCCTGTTCCTAGCCAATCTATTTCAGTTGAGGTTTTGAAGGCAGTATTACCATCGCTAACGCATAGTGTTGAAGGTATTTCTGCCTTCTTAGTTGTCATATCAGCGAATTGATATAGGGCCAATAGTGGACTTCTAGATACAACATGTTCCTTTGTACCACTGACCACCTTTCCATCTAAGTCTACAGTACAATACATAGACAACACTCCTTCGTTATGACCCATATTTTCTATTGCAGTACCAGTGCTATATGCTAGGCTTCTCTTAGGAGAGTTTTCATTCTTTATCAAATAGTTTTTGATTGTACCATAGGTTTCCTCTTTATATGGCATCTTAGTATATTCAGATGATAGAGTGTTTATTTTAATTTTACTAGGAGTATATTCGTAGGTACAAGTTTCATTGGGTTGCATAACTCTATAGTATCCAGTAGGTAAATCAACATCACTTAGCACTATATGTCTTTTAGGAGAACTACCACTGTCTATTTCATGCGTAACTACATAACCCATTGAAGTAGGGGAGATGTCGTTTATTGCAGGTTGTTGCTCATCTAAATTCACTGTTTGGGTAATGGCAGTACCGGCCCCATATTCTATCCCCTTTTCCGATACCAAATAGCATCCTGTTAAGTCTTTAATGAAATCTAAATATGGATAGTCGCTAGAGTTTAATGTGTATTTATACAAGGTGGTTCCCGATGGACCTCTTACAGAAGCACTACTAGGCAGTTTAATTCTAAGTTTGAATCCCATATAGACACCCTCTCCGTCGCTAGTCGTTGTAGATTCTAAATTACTAGAATCACCTCTTACGGTTCCTATTGGATTGTCAAATAGATTAGGTCTTACTGTAAATCCATAATTTAGCAAAGTTCCATTTGGATATACTCTTAAATGGGCGTTGTTAATTGGCGGGGTTACTGTTCCCGACTCCGATAGAATTGAGCCATTTTCTATGTCAAATCTATCCAAAACTAAACCCATAAACCCATATCTTAGGAATTGAGAAGGAGTGGTAGCACCGACATCGGTGTTTAAAAGAGAATTATAGTGTTTTAATAATAGACTAGAATGTCCGGTCACGGAAGGGTAGTCGATGAACGGGTCATTATTACTAGAACTTCCTTGAGTCATTGGTAGGATTAAATGGCTGTGATGATTGGTAGTAGCAGTGAGTGAGTTTAGTGCGCTTCCCATCTCTGCCGTAGAAGTGTCGTTTAGGAATTTACCGCCATGAAGTATTGAAATCAAAGGGTGGATGCTAGAATCAAACTCGGAAGCCCCTTTGCTATCACCATGTCCTCTAAATACGGCTTGGTGTTTAACTGCCTTGAACAAATTACCTGTAGCAAATCCCCCCGAACTAGTTGTCTTTATTATCTTTCTAGTAGAATCTCCATGATACAAATTCTTTAGCGTTATTATAGTGGTCGAAACACTAGAAACTTCTCCAATCATGTTTCCATCGCTATCACAAATAATATCATTAGCATTAAGGCCGCTAATTCCACTAGCAGAACCAACAATTATAGTATTGTCAGCATCATCAAAGTTAAAAGTCACTCCTAAGTCTGTAAATTCATAAAAGTGATAATTAAAGATTCTCATTGTTTTTGTTTTGTTTGGAAGGTGTTCTGGGTTTATTTGATTCATAGTTGAATCGAAAACTAACTCGGTTAATCTCATTAAACCAAAAGTAGTCATTTTAGTAATGTCTTCTACATCGTATTCTAGAATGGCCGCAGTATCATAATCACTGTCTAAGTATTTCTTCGCCTTTCCAGAACCCCCATACTTGGAGTGTTTATCGGAAGTAGTATCTTCTGTTGGTTTGTTCAACAAATATAGACTAAAGTTTTTCAAATCTCTATTAGAGTAGAACAAACTATCATCTCTCAATTTACTATACGGTAATAAATCCGAAGTCGCAAATAAGAAAAGTCTAGCGGCCTTGGGGTCTAACTGTTCTAGGAAATCTTTAATGAAGAAATTAGATTTAATTCTACCACCTAATGTAGAGTCGTGCGAAGTAAAAACCTTATCTCTAGAGTGACCTGCTTCATGTACCACATAATCCCAAAATAGTGAACCACTAGCGGGGAAGTATCCTCTTTCTTCAACTGGCAAATGTAAGTGAGAAGTTTCTCTAAATCTACTAGGTATTTTTTCTAAAGCGGTAGAACTTCTTCCTTGATTCATTTTGTAAGCCGAGGCATAGTATTGAACAGAACTACTACCGTCATAGTAATTAGCATCGGAAGCCCTACCGACCTCTTCTTTTTCTGCTGTGCTAGCATCAGTAGTGTGGTATTTGCTAGCAATAACTTGTGTTTTTCTATTAAAAATTCCTTTCTCAATATGGTTTATTTTGTAAAGTGGAACCCCATATTTTTCAACATAGGTTTCAACTAAATCGTGAGATAGTGCTGTAGTTGGCCTAATGTAATTGTAATAGGTTGGCTTCTGCATATCATCTGCGCTGTAGTCAACCCCTGCATCTATTCCATATAGAGAATTCAATAGCGTCACCATCTTACCTCCATGTAAATGCTCTCCATTTACTAGGTACAAATTGTGAGTATTTTTTCCGGAATACTGATTATTTACAGCAGTTGTGAACCCTAATGTGGAAATAGTTTCTCCGGAACTGAAATTGTTCACCGGCCTATCCAAGAAAACCCTCCAAGTATCTACCCCGCTTGAAGTTGTATTATAGCATACTACTTGGGTACAATATCCTACAAATACAGAACTCAAATAAATAGGCAATCCTACATCTGCTACTGCTTTAATAGTAGAAGTACTAGATGGAGTAATGTCTAAGTACTTGTTAGCATCAACATCGAAACCACCATTGCCTCCTGTAGTAATGCCTATTGTGGTTAATGTCGTATCGTAAGTATCGTAATCGTTGTGGTCTACTCTTCCTAAAGTGACTGGAAGATAAGGGGCTAGTTCTATAGTGGTCTTTCCATCTACAGTAGAAGTATTCAAAACAGTAAAATCAATCAAAGTATTGACTGTTTCAAAGGTTTCATAATTTGTACCTCCATCGCTTAATTTGGCTTGGAATGCTTCTTCCTTGCCTATCGAAGTAGGGTGCTGTATGTGAAAACCAACGGCATTATTGTCAACGCCGGAAGTTCTAGAAGTAGTGCTACCGCTTAATAGCGTACCATCTAGTTTTTCGCCACTGTTGAAAAGTAATCCTTTGTCACTATTTCCTCCTAGGCTAGTGGCAAAGGTAGGTAATTTATTGTTAGAAGATAGTGCTTTGTTTAGAATATAATTGGTTTCTACTTCTTTCCATAGTTGTATTTCATTATGTGTAGAAGTAGGGCTTGCTTCTGTTAATGGTAGATTCTTTAGGGTTATTGTTGTAATTCCAGAAAGAGGTGAGTTAGAAACTTGGCTCGCTCCTTCTCCTATATATGCCACTACACCATTTGTATATTTTACAAATAATTTTTTATTTTCCAAAGTAGAAAAAGTGCCAGTCGCAGTAAAGGTTTTACTGTTAAAGTCTATTCCACCCTGTAGAACTGCCACAAGTTCTAACTTATTGTGTGGACTCCTAGTTGAATAAATTACATCTTCGGAGAAATTAGAATTACGATTTACTATTGGAGAAATTAGTTTTGAATAATTATCTCTACCAGAAATCGTAATGGTACTCATACCCATATTCTTGTCTATTTCTATTTGTTCTATTTCCCCGTTAAATCTCTCTACTTCAATGATATATTGTCCGGAGATATATTCCAAAGAAGTGTAGGTGCTATAGTATTTTTTTCCTATTGAATTAGTAAAGGACAAAGTTAGAAACTTTTGGTCTTTGCTTGAACCTGTCACGGTTGCTTCTAGTCCGGCATAGTTCTTATCCAAGAAAACTATTCTTAGTTGGCTTTCTCTACCTTCCACGAAAGGAAAGGTGGTAAGTAGATTGTTCTTAGATGAACTAAATGCCCTACGGTATAATCTATCCCCTGCACTCAATGTATAGGAAGATGTAGAAAAGGAACTTTCTGTATCTAATCTAGAACTAGAAGTGAAAGTAATGTCTTGTGTAAATGCACTAGTATTGAAAGCATCAATTGTATTGACTCTTAATACTCTAGACCCTACCATAATTTCATCATCTTGTGATAACAAATTTGCTAAATCATATCCCTCTTCTGTAGTAAATGTGTACTCATTTCCTGCGACATTCGCTTTCACTGTCGCCTTTAGCGGAAACCATTCAAAGAACTCGCCCCTGTGTTGTTGCTGTCGAACTCTAAAAGCCTCAAACTCCCCTACCTTTGAGGACATGATTCGAGAGGTGTCTACAATTTTTGCCTCCGCATAACCCCCCCTGCCTCCATATGATTCTTTCAAATTGGTGCTAAGAACCATAGGGGCTTCGTTGGCTGTTTCGGGAGAATAACCGTAGTGAAGATACCGATAAGGCCCAACTAGATTGAGAGTCGATTTTACATTGTCGTCGTCACGCCTAGCGTGGTAAAACGATTCATCGTAATCTGTGAAGTCGTTATTCGCTAAAGTCAATCCTTCATTTGAAGTTTGTTTGGTACTAGTATAACTACTAGTACTGGGGTCGTCTAATGTTTTTAGATTATCAACGAGAGTAGTTTTAATGTTAAATTTGCTGTAGTCCTTAACAGAAAAACCATAATCTTGAGAAGTGATAAATGTATTTGTTACAAATGAATTAATGGTATCACTACCCATTTGAGAAGAAGAGTATTTGACATAATATTTTTTATTGTGGTCTAGTTGATTCTTCTTATCTAGTCTAGAATTGTGAAAGTAAAATAGAGGCTTGGAACATAGTAGAGATTTATTCATCCTGTAAGTAGTGCTACCCGCAGTAATTTCAGTAGCAAGAACCCCACTACTAACCGCTACAATAGTAGTTTCACTTTCAGCATCTCCCCTGAATACCATGAATTTAGTATTCTTAGTAATAGAAGAACCAAGCCTTGGCTCAAATTCAAAACTATCTCCTGCTACATCGTCAGTAGTAAATTGCGTAATTCTAGCAAAGTGGTGTGTTAAACCGCTATCCGAGTTTATCAAGACATAGTGTTCATAGCCACTATCAGTAGAATTTAGACGAATACCTTCTCCGGAAATACTATCATAGCATTTTATTTTGTACCCCTCAGTATTTTCCAAATTAGAATATTGTGTACCGGCAGAATCCGAACCTTGTAATTGCTGAACAAAGGTGTCATTATTAGAATCATCAGTAGAAATATAAGTGAACATTCTGTGAGTATCAGTACAAGTAAGCGTATCGTGAATAATAGGATTCGTAGGGCAATCGAAATTGACATTGTTACCTGCGTTTCCTAGAGTGGCTTCCACAGTAGGATTTATTGTAGTACCCTTACGCATTGCATATACTGTCATTGGTCTATCTCCTCGAATCTAAAGTAAAGTACTGTGTCTGCAAATCTAGGAGTTAAATTATTGACATTGAATTTATTTCTAGCCCCTCTACTCATTGCGAATTCGTGAAACTCCCCCATGAATTGCTTATTGGTAGTTGCGCTATTTTGACCAGTAGCCCCGCTACCATTAGCACCCAAAAATAAATCTTCTTTATCCATAGCAAATGTTCCACTTCCCGAATGAGTGGCACTTGCTACTTCACTATTATTAAAATAAATTGCCATTACTTTGCTATCCGAATCATAGGTAGCGGCTATATGAAATAGCCCATCAACATAAGATGGATTCATTGGTGCTTTGATATAGAGGTCTGTTGAATTTAGTGCAGTAGATTGAGCAGTATCTAAAGTCACTGCAAAAGAATCTCCGGAAGAAGATGATGGAGTAGCGGCAACCTTTCCTATGGAAGTAAAACCGAATCCATTCTTTATGAATAGTTCTTGGTCTTCGTGTAGTATGTTGTTTGCAGTGGAAATAAAAGTCAAAGTAGTTCCACTATTTCCACTTGATTTTGTTGTTTTAGCGTAGACATGACTGTATTTACCATTGGAGTCAAAAATACCTTTGGCATACGAGGCTTGTGTGTGACTACCAAGCGGCCAATTAATTCCACTAGAAGGCAAAATTAATGCAGAAGTTTCTAGGTTTTGGGTAGTAGTACCTAGTGTGACAGAAAATTTAATCTTGTATTCTGCGGGTTGGTTTTCATTATGCAAAGTAGTATTTATCAAAGAAAGTTGTGCCTTACTGCTGTGAAATATTCTCATCTCATGTGTATGCTTTGCTGTTTCAGCCAAATAGTAATGAGAAACATAATCTGTTTGTGTCACATCTTTGTCAATTGCTGGCATTACCTTTCCGGTGTCTGTTGATACAAAATTTAAGGCTCCTACGCTATGCCTACCATATCCGTTTAAGTCGTATGGGGTCACAGTAGCCTCGATAGTAAATGCGTCGTCTAAGGACCAAGGACCATACACTACATCGTCACTACTACCAATACTAGCATCTGCTCCTATCGCAATATTATCATAATAGTCTATTTTGACATGACCATTACACATTACAGGGAAGACTAAACTTCTTTGCTTTCCTGTTAATATTCGATACATAATTTCACCTCACGAAAGAGCGTCTGCTAACTTGGTAGCAACCTTTCCACTTGGGAATACTTCTGCGATTTCAAACTGCATACTAAAACTCACATCAATAGTTTCCGAGTCTATTGTAGTTTCAAAACTTCTAATGAACCCTTTCATTCCCTCGGAAGTACTAGAAGTAGGAAAATTACTAACTACTCTACCAACAGTTCCGTAGTTGTCTAACTTACCACCTTCTCCTCTAGAAGAGTAATTAAATGGAATAGTAGTAGCCGTTCTAGCGTTGCCGTCTGCCCCTACCTTAGAATCATATAGAAATACTAGTTCGTTGATAGATTGGAATGTTTGTAATCCAGTAGAGTCTACGCTAGAATGAATCATTTGTGCTATTTCAATTGGAGTGTAAGTTCTAGGCCCTTCATCTTCTGTAGCCAGTCCATTCCATTTTTTATTGATAGCCTGTTCTGTAATGAAACCTTGCATACTCACACTCTTAGAAGCCATACCTAAGTCTAGTGCGGCAGTCACAGATTCTCCGGATAAAGCCCCCGATAAAGGGACTTCAATGGAAGGAATTGTCTTGTTAGTACTGATGCTAAGACTAGTGACCTTCAAAGGAATGGTATTGATAGATAAGTCGTCACTTCTGTATGCTCCGAATTTCAAAAATACTACATGGTCTAATGCGCTCATACTATCATGCTCCTAAACTTCTAGAGGAAGTCGTTCTGTTGATTTCCTTGTTAATCATATTACCAACCTTCTGTGCTATGATTCTTAATTCACTATCGGAAGACCCAACTCTACCGTTGATATTGACAGTGATATTATTTCCTCCACTGCTCATCATTTTTCTAGATTCTTGGTTAGAATGTACTCGACTTCCCTTTGGTAGTCTTACCAGTTCCGGACCTCTTTCTCCAACTAAGGAGAGGCCGCTCTTAGTCACACCGCCGTTAGCAAATGGGTTTATTGCCAAAATAATAGCCCCTATTGCCGCCACAATAACACCAGCAAGAAGGGCCGGTAATGAAAATATTCCAAAAGCAATCAAAGGAACAAGCGCAATTAAGGCTCCTATAGCCATGAGAGTTATTGCTATTTTATTTATTTCATTCTTAAAAGTGCGCTTCACATCATCAATTTCTTTACCCAATATAGTCGCTATTCCAGCCAAAACGGGAGATAACAAAATAATCATTATGCCCACTGCTACTTCTAATAGGCCGCTAAGAGTTGTAGCAAAACCTTTCAGTAAGTCGGAAAAACTACCGTCTTTAAAAATAGCCTCATACATCAAAGTCAAACCGTCAAGAACAGTACCCAATCCTCTCCCTATTGTACTAATACCTACCATTGTTAATGCTAAAATGTTACTAGCCCACTTCATTAATCCCTCTCCAGTCACCCCCAACCTTTTCGCAATTTTAACGGCGGCATATACGCCGAGAATTACAAGTAATCCTATGACTAACGCCTTTCCTATTACAAGTAAGGAAACGGCGAAAAACATACCTGCTTTTTTAGCCACCTTATCTAATCTTTTATGATAGGAAAGCGCCTTACTACTCAACCACGCTCTATATCGTGACATCTTCTTTTTTCTTCCTCTTTCTGATTTTATGAACTCTACTATGCTACTATTTTTAATTGCTTCTATTCCACCTTTTATAGGGGCTTTTATTCTTTTCATTAAACTTTCTTTACTAGTCACTTTGGAAGAAAGAGTTCCTGATTCTAAACCCTCAAACAAACCGGCAAAGGTAGGGGCTTCTTTCATTTTAAATATGGATTCAAGTTGGTCTTTGGATTTCCTAAAGGAACCCCCAACTCCATAGAAAACACTAGCGATAAAACCCTCTTTATTCCCCCCTGCTAAGGGTTTGGCAACGAATGTATCAATACCGGATAACAAGGTATCCAAACGATTTTTAAAGATGAAATAACCGGGGACTCCGTACATCAACTTGTGGAAAATACCGGCAGGACCGCTAGTTCTTCTTAAAAAACCCTTTTCCGCACTACCAATAAATCTAGTAAGTAGTGTTTCTACTTCTTTAACATCTTTAGTAGTTTCTTTAGCAGATGCTCCCAAAGTTTCCATTGCTTTGCTTTGTGCTTTCATAGCAGTACTAGATGCCCTTAGAATAGTAAGCATCTCTTTTTGAATTTTAACCAAGCCGCCCATGTTGTTAGCGACCTTTTCAAGATTCAATTCAGCCATACTATCACTTCACCTTATTCATTTCCTTGTTCATGGCTTCGGCTTTAAGTTCTTCTACATTTCTGTGTATATACAAAAAGTCCATTACCATACTTGCTGGCATTTGCATCACTTCTAAGGGACTTATTGATAATGCACTAGACAATGTATAGGTGATTAAGAGAGATGCCATAGCAGGGTCTTTACTCCTACCATTAAGGGCATCTCTCACTCTTCGTTTTTTGCTGAATCCTCTGCTAGTGATTCCATTGGGTTAGGTAGCACTTCTTTCAATTGTGAGCCGATATACGGCGTGAGTCTAATTAGTTCAAGAGTAGATAGACTTGGTTCTGTGCGAACAACAAACTTCTCTACTAGATAGCGGTACATTCCATTTAGGTCAATGTCAAAACTTTGTGTCTTGGCATCAATGTTCATTAGAGAAGTCATAGCCTGTTCTACTTCTAGCCATGTAGGTTCTCTAATCCAAACCTTAAGATATTCGTCGCTTTCCGGTGACACTCTTAATTCGTGACACTTCTCTTCTTGTAGTGCAAATAATACACTCTTATTTTTTACGGTATTTTTCTCCATAGTTTTCTCCACCTTCAAAACCAACAAACAAACAAACGGTGTTGGTGGAATATTACTCTTCTTCTGCTACTTTCTTAGGGCGACCTCTTTTTTTCGGTGCATTCTTAAGCAAGTGTAGGGCTTGCATCTTAGCAAGTTTTTCTTCTTTGGTTAATATATCGACCAAAGAAATCACCCCTGCAGAATCCAGTGAGTTTTAGCAGTGCATGTTCCAATACTTCTAGCCATAATTGTACCTTCTACAACTACAGGCCCTTTATCTTCCGGCATAGGCCAAGAGTTAGTCGTTAGGAAATAATTGTCAAACGCCAAGTTAATTGCCTCGCCGTTTCCTTTAGTGAAACTTAGGGTAATGTTGCTTCCTGTCGTTTCACTAGTATTTAGCAATTCATTGTAGAGTTTATCGTCAGTGACCATAGCACTGAAAGTCATTTCGTAAGTTCTTTGTGCTGGAATAGCATCCTTAACTCCACGACTTCCAATTCCAATAAATCTCTTATCTGTGAGCGTGTTATTCATCGTTAAAGTAAAGTTAGTAATCTTCAATAGTTCTTGTCCAAACATATTGATTGTACCATCCGAGAAAAAGAATGGTTCTCGGAAAGAATCAGTAGAAGAATAATTGATGAATTGTGTTTCATCCGTCACTCCTCTTCTTGCCTCATACAATTCAGTTTTGGCTAGAGAATGAACATTTCTACACATTAAATTCATACTCATCTTGAGTTCTTCGTTTTCATTAGCAGTAAGAGTTAGAGTATTGACTCGGTTTCCTCTAGCAATTCTAACGAAGTTCAAATCTTCATCTGCGTTAGCGTTATTGGTTCTATATGTGTTAGTGGAAGGAAGTTTGGAGAAGGACTGTTCTAAGGCGAAGGAGGGTAAATCTTCTCCATCTTGTTCTCCAAAGGTGTAAGTAATTGCGTTAATGATTGAACCATCTGTGTGTTCAGCAGGTGCAGTAATTCTCTTCATGTCACTTTCCGAATCATGCCCTCTAACAACAGGAGGAACAATAATTTTAGTAGTTCCTCCTTCGGTTAAGGTTCGATAATAGAAAGGCCCAGTTTGTTCGGGAGTCACTTCAATGATGTGAGTATTGGTAGTTGTTGCTATGTAGTGAGCGGGAGAACCTGCCGCATCTGCCGAATAAGTGACGGTGCTTCCGCCAGCATCCAAACCTTCGTGAATATCTGTAATCTTTCCAAAGAAATAGTACAACCATGCACCGTGATTAGCCATAACTCCTATATCAGCAGAACCAGCAGTTTCAATTCCTTTGTATTGATAGGTGTAGTTTCTAGAACCACCAACCATCAAATTAGTCTGCTTAGTTTCTATTTCATTATCGGGGAAGGTAAGAGAATCAATAATGCCAAGCCAATTATCAGCGTTTAGTCTAGCCGCAGAACCACTGGAAGATTTAGGGGCTGGACAAGGTGCGCCATATCTCTTGATTCTAAAGAAATCATTGGTAGCATCAATGGTTCCTTGAATTTGTGTTGCGAAGGTAATAGTAGTGGCAGTATTGGAAGTAATTCTATGTCGAGAAGTTAGGGCCGCATTGTCATAGTATTCGATAATACAACCAACATACAAGTCAATGACTAAGGAAAAGTTGCCGGTAAAATTGGTATCAATAGTGACAGTGCTATATCCCGTCACGCTATTATCAATTGTATTGCTGTTCGATTCAATGTATAAATCAACTTCGGGAACAAATGTCACCGATGCACCGCTTCCTAAAAATATATTATTGTTCGTCATAAAATCCCTCTCCCTTTTACAAACTTACTAGGGGATTGTCTGTGCGTATCTCTTTGCTGTTAATGTCACTTTATATCCAAAGAGTCGCTTCTTTCTGTCATTTGCTTCGCTTCGATTTCCAACTTCCAATAAACTAAAGCATGAACCATCGCTTGCAGTGTAACCCCGTCGTTTGCTCTCAAGTGCATGACGAAGTATCAAGTATAAAGACCTTAACCTATCTCTTCCGTAATTAGAATCTCTTGAACTGAACTTAATCGACTGTCCAGTTCTTGCTTTAGTTGGATTAGCCGATAGAACAATTTTAGTGCTATTAATGATGCTGTAGACGGTTGTACCATCTGGGATTCCCGTACCTGTGACTTCCATGCCTACAGCAATACCCGCAGTTGAAGTAAGAATCATGTTGCTACTACCAGTTGTATATGAACATCCCAAACCTGTGAGCGAAGTACCAACGGCTCTCTCATCGTGAATACAACGGAGGTGTAAAGTGAAAGTGTAAGTTTCATTGCGAACATCATAAAGAACCGTAGGGTATTCTATCGTGTTTCCATCTTCAAAAACTATGATAACATCTTTGCTAGAAAGGTCATACCTAGCACCCTGCCCCTTCTCTAAAGTCCTAACATCAATTAGGTTTGGCTTAGGTAATGCTACTGGAATAGTACCTGCTTGGTTTAAAGTAGTGGCAGAAGAAGACCAATTATTATCCAGTAAATCTAGAATTAGAGTGACTTCATCCATAGACCATTACCTCCATTATTGATTGAGAGATAGCCCTTTCTAAATCCTCTTCGATAAACCTAGCCAATTCTTCATCCGAAAAGGAAATGTCGATTCCTAGAATAGTAGAAACCCTCTCCATTTCTAATTGACGCTCTTTGTGTTTATCTATCAAAGAGTTTAGGGTTTCAGTAATCTTCAACATATCAATCCTTTCCGTCAAATTTACCTTCTATTTTTTTATGAATGTTTTTAATCAAGGACTCAATGAATAAATTAGAGGTTTTTGAAAACACACTAATTGTACCGTTTTCTTTATTGTAAGAACCTGCGTTGTATTCATAGACAGGATAAACACCTTGGTCTTCTGCTTTTAATCTGTATTCTTCGCCAAAAATATCAGCAATTTCATTTATTTCGTCTTCAAAGTTTCTATACCACAAATCATACCAATCTACATCTAATGTTATTTGTATTTCTTTAAATGGTTTTGATATAAAGTCGTCATTATGACGACCAACATTTGGGTTAAAACTCAATATGTAATTAGGAAAATAAATCATTCCATTGTTGAACTCAAAACCCTCAAGTCCTTCCTTTCTTTCTATTGTATCAACAAGTTCCCGATACAAACCATTCATAAATTCTACTTTAGTGTGATAAGGAATGTGGGTTTTGCCACCACTATTATTTTTTAATATTTTTTTCCACATATCAATCCAACATATACACTAAGTCTTTCTTACCATCAATAAGAGCCAAGCCTTCTGCACGAAGTAAATCGTACTTATCCTTCGCTGATATGTTTGCTCCTGTTTCAGCAATCATTATTGTTTGGTCGTCATGCCGTAGAATTTCTGCCGCTACTAATTTGGTAGTGGCTTCGTGAACTGTAGAAGGTACTCTTCCATCACCGGCAACATAAGAAACAATGATTGAGTTCTTATTATGATAAGGATACTTCTTCAAAAAGAAGATTCTTCCATCGTCGTTCATCATCCAAAAGTCGCCCAAACGCTTCATATCTTCTTTGTCAGTAAAGGCTACAAGAGAACAGACTGTGGGAATTTCATTGGTAGTGGTAAAGGTTAGTGTGCTTGATGATGCAGAATTAGTAGCGGCTTTAGAAAGAGTGACAGTAGTTGAAGTATCAATAGAAGAAATAGTAGTAGAGGCTGGAATATTAGTTCCTGTGACTTCCATATCTACTGCTAATTTACTAGAATCGGCTACAGTCAAACTAGTACTGGAGCCGCTAGTATTGCAGGACTGCTGAATAGTAGCCTTTAGTGTGCAACCTGCTCCGTCATCACCGGATAGTAGAGATGAAATTAAGACTTTAGTACCATCTTGGTCGTCTTTCTGCGAGAAGAAGAAATCGGAAATATTCAGATTACCTGTACTAGATGATAGTTCCTTTGAAGCAGTTGCTCCTGTAAATTGAGATGTGTTCGAGGGAAACTTTTCGTTAATTAAATCAACAATTTCATTGTTAGTAGTCTTTATTCCAAAGGTAGTACAAAACTCATCGTTTGCTAAAGCGGAAACATCGTTTTCTGCTAACAGTTCAAAAGAAACTCCACTGTTAGGTAATTGGAAAATAAGAGAATGAATATCTCTAAAATTGTCTAGAAGAGTAATCGAGCCTTGAGCCGAAGCCAATTCTCGATAGGCGTTTCCTTCCCAAACTCTTAGACTTACAATCTTTCTAATTTTCATCTGTTGTAGTTGTATAAATCCTACATACCCACCATAGTAGGACATAATAGGACTTCTAGTAAATTCAAAATCTTTGAACTCATTCTTCCAAATGATAGGTCGATAAGAACGGTTAATTTTTTCATCGACCATACCTTCTATTCTCTTAATAATTGAACCGACTTGTGCGGCAGACGGATTAGTACCGGAAGTAAAAGGAGTGACTTGTAGTAGGTCCGACACTGCGGTTATATCAGTGTAGAATCCCTGTCCTGTAGCATAGTTTGGGTTAATTGAGGTATAGTCACTGGGGGAGGATGCTACTGGCATTATATCACCTTCTCTTTTAATTCGGCAAGTTCTTCTTCTAAATCGTCAAAGTTTCCTAGTATATCGCTTATAAAATCTGAAACAAATATTTGTTGTTTGGGTAAATTATCCCCTATCAAGCGAAGATGAGGCAAACCATAACTCGCCATTCTTTTAGCGTATTCTTCTTCGGTTTCTATTCTTGTTTTTTCGCCTATCTTTACAGTTTTTCCATATTTGAGAGGTCTTTCTGTAGGGGTCTTTATCCCTACTCTTTCATCTCCTTGACCCTTTACCTTTAGATTAGCCATTTGTGTGAATTTCAATTCAGTATATTCATTGATTATTTCAATGATAACTTCATTTTTTGCTTCAACATCGCCTATAACACCTATTTCAATAGCACTAGTAAATCCAGCAGACATAAACTTTTT
>Ga0233432_10002519_pt1 | contig 17032 bp, 11 predicted proteins | sample SI_122_August201_6_FD_179870 | JGI IMG/M metagenome (GOLD analysis project Ga0233432, IMG submission 179870) | Seawater microbial communities from Saanich Inlet, British Columbia, Canada - SI_122_August2016_10_MG | ecosystem: Environmental > Aquatic > Marine > Inlet | place: Canada: British...
CGATTTAGAACAACCCACCACCTGAGGTAATTCGATGCCTTAGGTTTTAGCTTTCAGGTTTTAGTTGGTTTTGAGGGGTAATTGAGTGTTTTTGAGTCAAAAAGCACTAAAAATGGTCGAAAAGAGGTGAAAATAGTGCGTATTAGGTGAAAATGAGTTTACCTAAACCTTCGGCATATCCCCCTCGGTTAATTCAGCTACCTCTAAACCACTTACATAGGTTAGGGATACAGAAATTGTAGATGATTATTTTATCTTCGTTTGAAACTAACTTCACTTAAAATGAAAAAAGCGCTACTTATCTTATTTTGCTTACCCCTTGTATCTTTAGCTCAACAAACCTATGTTCCTGATGATAATTTTGAAAATGAATTAATTGAACAGGGATATGATGCTGTTTTAGATGACTCGGTAACTACAGCTAGTATTGACACGGTAATATACTTAGATGTAAGTAATCTTAACATAATCGACCTAACAGGAATTGAAGATTTTACTGCCTTAACTAGGTTAGACTGTGAGGAGAATAAACTAACAACATTAGACTTAACTCAAAACACAGCTTTAAATACTTTAGATGTTGATGCTAATGCTCTAACATCATTAGACTTAAGTTCAAATACTGCTCTGACTTTTTTTGAAGGTGCGGATAATCAATTAACAAGTTTAGATTTAAGCCTAAACGTTGCCTTGACTGAATTTTATTGTGAAAACAATCAACTAACCAGTCTTGACTTTAAAAATGGCAACAACACTCTAGTATTAGATTTTGCATGCACTAACAATCCAAATTTAACTTGTATTGATGTAGATGATGCAGCCTATTCAACAGCTAATTGGACAGAGATTGATGCAACATCATCCTTCAGTGAAGATTGTAGTTCTCTTTTGGGGATAAAGGAATTTACTTCATCTAAAACCCTCATTAAAACGTTCGATATAATGGGCAGAGAAACTACTTTTAAACCAAATACACTGTTAATCAATGTGTATGACGATGGGAGCGTAGAGAAGTTTTTCTCTAATGGTACACTCAACAACTAAAGTTGGGTAATACTATACGCTCGAAACCTTTACCAAAGGAAAAAACTGATTTAGAATAACCTACCCCTCTAAGGTGATTCAATGCCTTAGGTTTTAGGTTTCAGGCTTTTGTTTGTTTTGAGGGATAATTCACGTTTTTTGAGTGTTTTTGAGTGTTTTTGAGTCAAAAAGGACTAAAAATGGTCAAAAAGAGGTGAAAATTGTGCGTTTTAGGTTAAAATGAGTTTACCTAAACCTTAGGCATATCCTCCTCGGTTACTTCAGCTACCTCTAAGCCCCTTAAATAGGTTAGGGATACGTTCAGGCTTGAACGACCCATAACCTTCTGTAGCTTCACTAATGAGCCTGTACGCTGGTAGATTTCTATAGCCCCATGTTGGCTGAGAGATTTGGGTAATTTCCTGAATTACTTTATCTTTAATCGGTTGGAACCCCTATTTTTAATAAAATTAATCGTGTATGAAACTTGTTGTTAATACTATTCTATTAAGCTTCTTTTATATCCTGATTTTGGCGATGGGATTTGCCGCTTTTAAAGTTACAGGCCCAGACCAACCCCCAGTTGGTCTGTGGATTGGGATGGTCGTTTTTTTTATTGTCTGTTGTATTCCTCTTTGGATTTGGAGGAGTCGATTAAAAAGAAATCAAGAAAAAGTATCGATAATTCGTTCTCCCATACTATGGTGGAAAAGTCAACCGGTCTACTCAAACTTTCTATTGATTCTTTTGCCTGGTTTATTCTTTTTAGGGTTTATCGTAGCTGGTTTAGACACAACAGGGCTTCTAAATGGGATTCTTGCGTTCCTCCTTGTTGCTTATGTGGTGGCATCTGTTTTGTACCTATCCTGGGATTTACTTGTGAAAAGAAAACTTCATAAAAAACCAGTGTTTTGGGTTGTAATTGGTGTGATAGCGTTAATGATTTACTTGCCCTCAATTACAGGCACAGGTACAGGCAGTTCAAATAATTATGCGGCATGTTCTCAATATGGCTCAAAAAACACTGTAGAAGAAAGAATAAGAAGTCTAGGATACAAACTGGTCTCAATTAATCTTAACAGTGAAGTGGATTGTCGTTATCAGTGGTTAGTGCAAGTTATTACAGACAACGGTAATGATGGATGGTGTGAAATGACGACTGATGGAACTAGCGGCAGTGTAGAAATTGTTAGTGCTACTTGTAATTAATGTTTATCCGCTTACTAAATCCGAAGATTTACTTACATATGTTTGAAGGAAATTGAGATAAAGATGCGACTTGATTAGACAGCTGCCAACTATTTTCTTTGAAATCTATAGAATCGATTAAGCTCTGAGTAAATGACGGGTACAGTGAAATTTTTTTGGTGTTCATTGCTGTTTTTTGGGCTTGGAAGTTGTGAAAGCCGAATTTATGAGGGAACTCCTGAGACAGCTTGTCTTGGAGGAGAATGTGAATATAACTTTGAAATTAATCCTGAACAACAACCAGATGCCTATTTAGATAATGAGGGTTATTGGCATGTCTATACAGGAGGAATGTCATATTTTCAAATTATAGGTGAATTAGAAGGACCTTATGATTTTTACCACATTAATGGCACCCCTGATGTAAGGGTTGCAATGGATTCAGATTATTGGATAACTTTTGATACCATCTCATTTACCACCCCTATGTATGGGGTTTTAAGTTGGTACAGTTCACCTAATATGGATATTCCTCTACCTATTGGGGATACAACATATTCGATTAATGGGTTGATTTTAAATGATGAAAGTATAACGAACCTAGTGGGATATGAAATAACTCCCCATACTTGTATGGATTGTCCATATTCCAGTACTTTATTTGGTGTTTACTCTAGTTACAACACTCATCCAACTTTCAATATTTTCAATCTAGGAGAATTGAAAGGAGATACAGCTACATTTTTTATTGAAATTGAATATGCAAGTGAATGGAGGTACTCAGGAAACCCTATTGCAAAAAATGCTCACGTAGTTTATACAACAGATTTAAAAGTAATTTTTGAATAACTGGATTGATAACAGAGCAGTGTAAAGACGATGCAATACACCCAGGTATAGGGTTATACTATACCTCTGAAATGTTACCCTAAAACAGAAAATCGATTGAAAACAGCCTGCCCCTTGAGGTGATTCGGTGCCTTAGTCTTTGGCTTTCAGGTTTTAGTTTGTTTAAGAAGAGTGTTTGGGGTTTTACCTACCCTTTTTTGTATCGGTAATTCTGGGTGTTAAAGTATTTTATATTTTCATTTTTTAATCAACACAAATCATATGATTCCAATAAAACTTCTGATGCACATTAATTCCCCAAAAGAAGAAGTCTTTCAGGCATTAACTGAGGCAGATAAACTTTCAAAATGGTATACCACTTCAGTGAGTGGTGAGTTTAACTTAGATGAAATTATAGCTATTGAATTTATAAATTTTGCGGAATTTAAGTTCAAGGTCATTAGCTTAACCCGCAACGAATCGGTTCATCTCGAAGTTGTAGAGTCTAAATTTGATAATGTTGGACACATCATGAAATATGACTTAGATGAAAACGATGGGAAAACAAGGGTTCGTTACACTTATGAAGGTTTTAGTGACATGGACGATTCCTACGCTAATATGAATTATAGTTCAGCTAAATATCTTGAAAGTCTAAGACAATATTGTCAAACAGGGAATGGCGAAGCTTTTGGCTCATCTAATTACAGGGCCTAATTACAAACAAACAAAAGCCTCAGACCTTAGGCATATCCTCCTCGGTTAATTCCGCTACCTCTAAGCCCCTTAAATACGTCAGGGATACATTACCCATCACCTTCTGTAGCTTCACCATTGAGCCTGTGCGCTTGTATATTTCTATCGCCCCTGAGTGTCTAAAAGAGTAGAGTGTCTGATTGAAGTAATCAGAGGGGATTATCAGTTGTTAACTTCAATTTTCTAAAATCTCAATCCCAAGACGGAAACATCATCAACTTGGCTATAGCTGGACTTCCATCCTTCAAATATTTCCCTTAATTTCTGTTTTTGATTTGCCATAGGCAATTGATGGATTTCCAATAGGAGAGCTTTGAATCTAGTGGTTTTGAATTTTTTGCCTTTATCACCACCAAATTGGTCGGCAAAGCCATCAGAGAATAAATAAATAACATCGCCCTTTTTCAGTTGGACACACTGATTTGTAAAGGGCTTATAGTGAATGAATTTCCCTACAGGCTGCTTATCAGCTTTGATTTCGATTAATTTATTGTCGCGAATTATTATTAAGGGATTGTAAGCCCCTGCATACTCTATATTCTCTCCTTTAAGTGAACACAAGGCGATATCCATTCCGTCAGATAGTGTTTCATCGGCATCGTCAAATTCACTTACTATAAGTTCTCGGGTGCGATTTAAAATTTGTGCAGGTTCGGTTATGTTTTCTTGTAAGCTTTTGTTAAGAGCGTTATAGCATACGGAACTAACCATTGCGCCAGGCACGCCATGTCCTGTGCAGTCTGCAACTGCAAAATATGTTCCAGCTTCATTGGAAGCTATCCAATAAAAATCGCCTGAGACAATATCACGCGGTAAGAAAAGGATAAAGTGGTCATTGAGCAGCTTTTTGGTTTTTTCTTCTCTAGGTAACAGGCTGTTTTGTACGCGTTGAGCATAATTTAAAGAGTCTGTTAACTCCTTGTTTTTGTTTTCGATTAGTTTTTTGCTCAGAGTAATGGTTTGGTTGATTTGTTCTAACTTCTTCTTGTTGCGAGCCTGAAGATAAACTACACAAAAGAGTAACAATAAGATGACGATAGCTGCAAGCATTATAATCCTTAACCTAGTTTGTTCAAATGCTATTTTCTCGAAACGAACTTCTTGCTGGTGCTTTTCATTGTTTAGCCTTTGAATTTCTTCATATATCTGGCGCCTGTTTTCAAATTCTTTTTCTGTATTTGAAGTAAATAATTGGTTTCGAGCTAAGAGCAAACTCAAAGCTTTTTGGTACTCTTTTTTTTGGGTATTCAATTGGACCAAAGCAGAAAAGCAACTTAATCCAATAGCTTTACTTGAGTCTGAAACATGTTCAAGTGACTTGGTAAAACTTGCCTCGGCTTGGGCAAAGTCTTGCAATCGAAAAGCCAAATTAGCTTCTAGCCAGTGATGGTATGCCCAGGTTTTGGAACTGTTGATTTGCTCTGAAACAGCATATGATTTTTGCACATAAACTGCGGCAGAATCCCAATTGTCTACTTCAAAATATTCAAAGGAGAGGTTGTGATAAACACTGGAAAGTGTCGACAGGTCCTCTTTTTTTGTTGCAATTTGGGCGGCTTGTTCAAGGTATTCAATCGCCTGGTTGTGATTTGTATCTACTGTGGCTTTTAAAATTAAAGGTGCGGTAAGCAGGCTGTCTTCACCCAATGTTTCATAAAACCGATAAACGCTATCTGCCAATTGCATTGCTTTTTCATGTTCATCTATATAGTGGCTAATGTATGCAAGCACTTGATGGGCTGAGGCGATGCCAGAATTGTATCCCACTATTCTGGATGCTTTCAAAACATCAATGGCCAATTGATTGGCGATATCAAATTGATTGTATTCTAAACAAGAAAAGGCGAGAATCACTTGTTCTTCAATCTTTAGATACTTTGAGATAGATGCGTTAAAGCGCTTGGTGTTTTTTTCAAATGCCTCGTGGATTTGGCCAGCAGAAAGGCCATCATCTTCAAATACTTTCGCCAATGAATCCGCAAAATGCACAAGTTTTAAGGAGTCTGTTGTGATTTTAGCAGCGTTGGCGTGGACACTGAATAATAGAATCATAACCAGCACAAGGCTAGCCATAAAGGGGCGTGATTTACAGAAGAAATGAATGTTGTTCATTTTCAATTCAATAAAATTACAACTTTTTCTATGTCCTATATGTCAGATGAAATTTCTGGAGGCTCTGTTTCTTTTATGCTTGGCGAAGAGAAATTGCCTAAACCTTAGGCATATCCTCCTCGGTTAATTCCGCTACCTCTAAGCCCCTTAAATACGTCAGGGATACATTCAGGCTTGAATGACCCATCACCTTCTGTAGCTTCACTAATGAGCCTGTGCGCTTGTATATTTCTATCGCCCCTGAGTGTCTAAAAGAGTATAGAGTCTGATTGGTGTCAATCAGCTTAGAATCGCTCTTAAATCGCCTCCAAAGGCACTTAAAGTAGTCCTGGTTGTATGCCTTATGATGACCACTGAACACATTACAGTTGAGGTCTCCAGCATGAAGGTTCTCTCGGATGTACTTTGGGACAGGAACTATCCTGTTTCGTCCTGATTTATTCCGATGCCCAGATAGGTGTATTTGACTCAGGTCGTTGGAGAAGTCCCCCCAACATAACTCCCTTATTTCTCGATGTGGCCTGAGGAGGCATCCGTATGTCAGAAGACAGCACAGGTAGAGGTTACTGTTAAAGGCTTTTATCTCATCTAGAATGAGGCCGATGTCTCTGAAGGGTTTATGGAGTTTAGCCTTTGCCTTTTTACTCTTATTCTTCAATAGGTCTCTCTCATCCATACCCAGGTTCACAGCCTCATTTATTAGGGCGTTTACATGTCTTCTAAAGGTGTTATAGCTTGTGGCATTGGTGTATCTGTTGAGCATAGCACTTAGCCCATCAGCGCATAGTGTATTGCCATTTGAGGCATCGACAATATCCCTGAAAGTGTAGCGAAGGGTTGTTTTGTATTTGACCGAGTAGTTGCTATTCAGCTTACTGTCTAAAGCAAGCTTGAGGTACTCTAGGTCAGATAACCGACCTGATTGGATTGTTTCTCTTCGATGTGACTTTAGAACACCCCCTTTGGTGATGTGACTATAAACCTCCGCAGCTAATAAATTAGCCATTGACAGACGATGTTCTATGGGGTGGTTATTCGGGTGTAACGAGCTATTAATTCTTTTACCGCTATACAGCCTTATTTTCTGATTATTCAGATGAAACGAGACGAAGACTTTAAGGTCTTTGGTTTGACCAACCTTGGGGTAACTTAGATTTATCACAGACAGTTCTTAGACAGTTAAACATTTATTAGATGCTTAATGAACTGGTATACAGTAACTTATGTGGGATGAACTCATGACTGTTAATCAGAGGGTCCTTGGTTCGAGTCCAAGAGGGGGAGCGGTTATTATAAGCCTTAGCACACGTGCTAAGGCTTTTTTTATGAGGTTAACGGAAGTCTTCCATTTTGGGTAGGACGCCGTTAGGAAAGAGGTCCCCTTCTCCTTTTGGCATTTGGGCTCGATGCATTTTCCTGCTATTTCGACCGAATGGATCTTTTTTATGCTTCTTTTTTCTTGTTGCTCGTTTAGACTTTTTGGTCTTATTGGGATCAATATTGAAGAGCCTAAACCGCTCTCCGGTCATATTCTTTCTCCAAAATTTCTTACGCGCTCCTTTTGATTGCAGATCTTTTTCTGAGTGTTCCGTTTTTTTATTTGTAGCAGAATAGTGGTCGGTCAGCAGCGCGCGTTTTTTCTCTGAAGTCTCCGAACCAAAATGGTCTTGAAGCAATCCCCTCTCGGTGGAACCTTGGGATTTAGAAAAGAAATCCGGCATGGATTCACGTTCTCGGTTTTCATTTCCTGACGAGAAAAAATCTGGCATCGAAGCCCGCTCTTTCTTAGTGCCAGACTTAGAGAAGTGATCTGGCATCTCGAGTCGCTCTTTTTTAGATCCGCCCTTGGAGAAATGATCGGGAAGATTCGATTTGGACGAACCAGATTTTGATTTGGAGAAGTGATCATCCAGGAACGATCGCTCCTTTGCAGTGTGGCTTTTGTTGGTGAAATGAGAACCTAAATGTGCTGGTTTACTTTGCCTTTTTGTCTTGAATGAAAATGGATCGAGTGCTTTTTGTTGTTTTGATTTGGCCTTCACAGACTGAGAGAAGGCGCTTGACATGCGTACGTTTTTTTTCGCTGGCTTCACTTTGGAGCCAAAAGATGAGGATAGAGAACCCTTCTTAACCGGATTAAAAGGAGACTTGAACGAATCACTTAGGTATCCGCTATCCGCGTCCTCACCACAGGAAACAAATGTGAAAAGGGTTAATATTAGAACGTAATGTAATGTCTTCGTCACACGCTAAGCTAGTGAAAATCGATTGCTCAGAATAAAATGTCGATTGAGTCGAGCCGTGTAATGGAAAAGTGAGTTTGGAATTGTTTGAGAAGCACAGTGAATTGTGTCTCTTCGAGGTCGGGTCGAAACTCAGATACGGCAACCCCGAGTTTTTGGACAGTCCGTCCGATTTCGGGTTGAAGGTTTAAAGAGATCGGGTCCATTATACCTAGGGTGTTGGATATAGCGAGTAAGGGAACAATCGGATCGTCGGCTGCCTGTTGGGCGCACAGAAGGTTGTAGTAGCGATCGATGGTTTCACGAAGACCGGGAATGTGCAATCCTTCGGCTGCGGATTTACTCGTTATTTCTAGAACAAAAAACCAAAGAGCCGATTGGTGAGGTAGATGCACGAGCTGGTTCATCGTTGGGTCTATGCGATAGTCTGATAATGTGGGGAGCTTTGAGGGGCGGCTGGGGATCTCGAATTCTATAAAGGTGCCAGTCTGTACAAGCCCACTTGAGCGTTTGTTTTTTGAGGCTCGCACACCAAAGGATTGTAGGCCGGCTTTGTCTGTGAGACAGCGAATGATGCGCAAATTGTCGGAATAAGGAATCACCCTAAGTATTAAGCCTCTTGTTGGCATTTAGTCTAGAAAGAGAATCTTTTTAGTGACACCCGCCGAAGCGGTACTTGTGCTAACGTGAACAAGATATACCCCAGAAGCTACGCGTTGGCCGTTTAAGTTGTTTCTATTCCATGTCGCTTGGCCGCCTAAACTTATCGTTTCAAATACTAGATCACCATTAATGGTTGTGATTCGGACGGTGGCATCCGCCGTCAAGTTACTTATGGCAATGGGGCCATTATAGTCGGGTTTAATTGGGTTTGGGAAGATACGTATGTCTGTAAGTTCTTCAGAGGAGGATGTCGCGTCAGATCGGTAAGAAACGAGGCCGTTTTCAGAGGCGATAAAGACTTCGCCTGTGGAAGGAATAATGGCAATATCGCTGACCTTATTGTTCAACATTGGACTGTTGTCTGTATTGAATGCGTTTAGTTGTTCTTGACCATCAGCCGAGATCTGAAATAAACCAGAGCTAAAAGTGCCTACCCATTTGCGGTTAGCGCCATCTACAGCTATGGCTTCGATGGTTTCGGTGCCGAATAGGTAACCGTTGAATCCATCTTGATTTACAATTACCTGCTGTGCCCCCTCGAAATTTTGTTTGAAGATATTTTCCGGTGAATAGATGATTCCAATACCTGCAGATGTTCCAAACCAAATTTCACCATCAAGATCTTGGACCATACAGGTGACTTGACTGCTGGGTAGGCTACCTGCTGTAGGCGAAGACGTAAGGAGCTTGTACGTGTCATCCTCCAGTTTGCTTGGCGTTCCGCGCGTGTTGTATGCAAGGACGCCAACATCTATTATTATCATTAAGATTAACGAGTCGGAAACGTAAAGCAGGTCTGAGGTCTTCGGGGAGATCAGCTCCTCATCAGAAAATGAGATTTCCGTCCACGCTCCGTTTTTTGTTCTGATTTTAAGAGGGGCATCATCTTTCGTGTGTGAAATATAGAGCGCCCCATCAGGATCGGAATCCATTCCTGATACGCCAAAGTAATCATAGCCTTCTTGCAGGTCGTTTATTGGGCTGTTTTCGTCGTTAAAGACGTTGAGAACGGAAAGATCCTTGTCGAGAACTGCCACGCCTCCCCTATCGGAAGAGACGTAGAGCTTTTCATTAATTTGAAGTAACTCATTGCCATTTACATAGGTTGAAAATTCTGTGCTTATCAATTCTTTGGACGACCATTGATTGTCTTCATAACGATGTAAATAGGGTCTGTTATACGTGTACTCATTGCCTCCTGGTAACGCATATAGGGCGTCTTCTACCACGTTTAGTTTGGTTATGATGCTGCTTGCTGGGAAGGGGGAGCTCTGGCTGAATAATGTACCGTTAAACTGATCCTGCGGTGAAACCTCGACTCCTCCATAAAGCAGGTCAGCCACAATGAGTTTATTGGAGTAGTTGGAGAATAGAGCTTGAGCAGGGGCTATCCCATCAGGACCGTATGTGAAGATGGAGGTGCCAATTTGTTCAAAAGAAGCGTTGTACTGAGTAATGGAAGTGGCATGCGTCACGAGTAATGTATCCGATTTTACTTGGATGTGCTGGATGCCGAGATCACTGAATTCACTTAATTGTACCCAGTCTGTGCCAATGAGTTGAAACAAAGTGTCCGCTTGAAACCCCCCAGTTTTTTGGATGAGGTATATGTTTGATTGAAACTCAAAGAACTGTGAAATTTCGGTTGAAGTAATGTCTATGGGCATTTCTGTGTGCACAGGTTCGGAAAACAGCTTAGCGATGTTTGTGCGCAGTATCGATTTGTCGGTTGTCATATACAGGCTGTTTCCCGATTTTAAGAGTTGACCGATGCGCTGATTTTGTCCATCAAAGTTTATGGGAGCAAAATCGATGATATTGAAGGATTCAAGATCAACTTGGATTACTCCAATTCCCGATGAAAGCCACGCGATTGAGCCGGTTATAAGAATGTCATTAATTGATTTTTCTCCGATTGCCTGACTGTTCTTGATTGCCGGCTGATTCACGATTTTTCCGTTGGGAAGAATGATGTCTAAGTTTCCATCCGCATATCCGATGATACATGCTTTCCCTGTCGCGTGACATTCAAAGGAAGTGATCTGGGTGCTCGCTAAATAGTTAACCTTAGTAAGGGCGTCGACAGATTCATTTTCGCGATCGTAGGCGAGCACGCCGTATTGATTGGCGGCGTAAATCTTTGATTGGGTCTCTCCTATCCACTTGAAGGAAGACATAGGATTATGACTCTGCCAAGACCCAATGGTGGTTTGTGCTTGTGATTGGAGAATTGCAAGTAGAGAGATTATTATGAACGAGGTGCGCATGCTGGCTGTGAAGAACGACGAAAGTGCGCGAAAAGTACGACGTCGCGTTAAATAATTGAAAATCAAGAAGTTATCGTGGCGGCCAGAGCTATGGTTCTTTCGGCTTTTCAACTTGTTCTTAATGGTGTTTATCCAAAATGGCATCGCTATTCTATTTTCAACTATTTCGACGTTTCATGTGAAACATTGTCAAGCCAAACCATCAGAATGGAAATATCGGTGGGTTTGATTCCTGGAATTCTGCTCGCTTGGCCAAGGTTGGAAGGCTTGACCAAAGAAAGCTTTTCTCTCGATTCATTACTCATGGAGGATACATCAGCGTAGGGAAATGAATTTGGAATTTTCATTTTGTCCAATCTAAGCATTTTGTCGGCCTGTTCGTTTTCGCGCTCTATGTATCCTGAATACTTGAGTGCAATTTCTGCGGATGTCTGTGCTTCAATACCGATGGCTTCATCGATTAAGAATGTACGGATAGCAGGGCTCATTTCTGCAAGAGTGTCGATGTGGACGTTGGGCCGTGACAACAAACTAGATGCCTTTACAGTTTGATTGATAGGTTGTGAGTTAAGCGCTTCGAGAACCGGGTTTGCTTCTTTCGAAGTGATGCTTTGTTTGGAGATTTTTGATGTGGTCTTATGTGCAGATGATTGTTTCTTTTCGAGAGCTTTCATTCGATCGAGGCCTGCGAGCCCGATTTTATTTGACATGGGAGTTAACCTTTCATCGGCGGACTCATGACGCAGGTGTATGCGATACTCTGCTCGGGATGTAAACATTCTGTACGGTTCATCCGTACCTTTGGTTATTAGGTCATCGATTAATACTCCGATGTATGCGTCTTTTCTCGAAAGGGTGAACGGATCCTTTTGATTGACACGTTGATGTGCATTTATTCCCGCTATTATACCCTGTGCGGCAGCCTCTTCGTATCCGGTTGTACCATTTATTTGACCTGCGAAGAATAGTCCAGGAACAAGTTTCGTCTCAAGCGTGTGTTTGAGTTGAGTAGGTGGGAAATAATCATATTCAATGGCGTAGCCGGGTCTGAAGAACTGGGCGTTCTCAAAGCCGATAATCTTGCGAATAGCTCTTTCTTGCACGTGCAATGGAAGGGATGTTGAGAAGCCGTTAACATAGACTTCTTTTGTATTCCAACCTTCGGGTTCTACAAAGATTTGATGTCTGTCCTTGCTTGCGAAGCGTTGAACCTTGTCTTCAACAGAGGGGCAATATCGCGGGCCAATGGAGTCGATCTGACCGTTATGGAGTGGCGAGAGCGAAATGCTCTCTGCTATTATGGCGTGAACATCGGGATTAGTGTAAGTGATGTGACAAGAACGTTGGTTTCGTAAAGTATAAGGCTTGAGAAAAGAAAATGACATGGGATCTTGGTCTCCATGTTGCTCTTCCATTTTTGAATAGTCAAGACTGCTGCCATCGATCCGAGGCGGCGTTCCAGTTTTCATACGACCAGACGCGAACCCGATAGAATTAAGTTCCTCGGTGATTCCTGTGGAGGCCTTTTCACCGATTCGACCACCTCCGAGTTGTTTTTCACCTATGTGTATTAATCCATTCATGAAGGTTCCAGAAGTCAGTATTACGGACTTGGCTTTGATTGTTATGCCTAGAGATGTGCGAACGCCCGTGACTTTGTCATTTTCGTATGTGAGGCCTATTACGGAGTCTTGCCAGAAACTGAGATTGGGTGTTTCTTCCAATAGTTCGCGCCATTTGGTTGTGAAAATGGTGCGATCATTTTGCGTTCTCGGGCTCCACATCGCTGGCCCTTTTGATCGATTAAGCATCCGGAACTGAATAGCGCTATAGTCGCTTACGATGCCGCTATAGCCGCCAAGCGCGTCAATTTCGCGAACTATTTGGCCCTTCGCCACGCCCCCCATAGCGGGATTACATGACATTTGCGCAAACTTGGTCATGTCCATCGTGATGAGCAGGGTTTGAGAACCCAAGTTTGCTGCTGAGGCTGCTGCTTCACAGCCTGCATGCCCCCCACCTACTACTATAACGTCAAATTCTTTTTGCATGTTTCACATGAAACTATTTAGGTAATGATCTTCTTTTCTCTTCATTAATTGCTTTTCCTCCGAGGATGAATCGTTGTAGCCTGCCAGGTGCAGTGCCCCATGAATTATTAGGCGCTGTATTTCGTTGATGGTGTCAACGCCGTGTGTGTGCGCATTATCTTTTGCTACGTCTAGGTTGATGTATACTTCACCGCAGATGTTTGCGCTATCTGAGAGATCGAAAGTGATTACATCAGTAGCGTATTCATGACCTAAGTAGTTGATATTCAACGAGGTGTGCTCTTTGGTGTTTTGAAGAATAACATTGAGCCAGGTGGATTCGTGGTCATTATCCTTGAATATCAGAGAGCATACAACGGCGATAGCAGACTCATTTAGCCCAATTGGTGCATCCGTTTCATTAAAAAGATTGAATTCCAAGATCTATGGATTAAGCGGCAAAGTTACGCTTCCACAAGATCCTTTACAGCTAGATTGAATTTCATCTTTAAAGTTGCTCCGTTTCGCTCGAATTCAACGCTGTCAGCAAGGTTTTTAATAATGAAAACACCCCTGCCATTTATCTTTTCTAGATTGTCGGGGTCGGTTGGGTCTGGTAAGCTTTCAAATGGGAAACCATTACCCTCATCTTGGATTGTGATTATGAGTTCTGGACTCGATCTAATTTCGAATGTTACATGTGTTTTTTTGGAGGCGTCGTTTTTGTTTCCGTGCTGAATAGCGTTTAAAAATGCTTCGGAAGAGGCAACCAGAATGTTTCCATAAATCTCATCGTTAATATCACCGGCTTCATGCAGTTCATCAATGAGTTGCTCGACCGTGGATAATTGGTCGATTGTGGAGGCAAGGATTAGTGACTTATGCAGGGTTGACATATTACTCAGGGAATTGGCTAAAGTAGCGAATTACTCTTTTGCGGTAATAAGGTTTCAAATTTGGGGGAAGAGTTTTGTAAAACTCTAACTCTTTCTGCTTATCCTGATGGTATTTTTCCCATAGTGAAGATGGAATCTCGAAGGTTGTATTGTTGGTTTTTGATTCTCTTTTTTCTTCCATATCTCTCTCGCGTTCTGCGTTCTCCGCTTCGAGGAGCTTCGTCATTATTTCTTGCTGACGATCAATTGTTTGCTGGGTAATTCTTTGGTAAAGCAAATCTTCCTCAGTCTGCTCCATCAGCTTTTCCAATTGCTTCATACCTGCGCCTGGCTTACCGCCATTGCCCTCAATTTGATTCGCTAAAGACCTTAATTGTTCCCGAATCGCTTCTTGTTGCGCCGCCATGCGCGCGAGCTCTTGACTCATCCCTCCCTGTCCCTTTCCTGGCATCTGGCCTGGTTTTTTGCCATTAGGAGCCTTGCCCTTTTCCATCGCGTCTTTCAATTTCTGGAGCTGTTCGTTCAGGCCTTGCTGCATTTTTTTCATGTCGGAGGCTGACGGCTTACCGCTCTTACCGTTACCGGGCTTTTCACATTGACCGTTTCCCTTCATTTTTGAGTTCATCGACTGCTGCATTTGTTTGATTATTTGATCAAACATTATGGCCAGATTATTCAGTGAGGTCATGGAAAGTTGCTGACTGACCGAGGCCCTTTGGAGGTGCACCTTTTCTTGATTAGGACGCTGGTTAGTCATGTTGTCAAGGGCAATATCCATGTGTTGCTTGACGTCCGAGATTTCATTATTGATTTCCTTTCCGATCTCTGGCACTCTTTTGCTTAGAGCAAGGAGAGAATCTTCCACAACTTTGGTGTCGTCGATTATCTTTTTCTGTTCCATTGATAATGCTACAAATTGAGGGTCTTTTGCCCTTGTTATCTTCAGTTGTTGCATCACGCGTTCTTGATCATGGGATAGATCGACAAGGTTTTCGAGAATTTGGCGCATGTCATCAAGATCTTCTTCTGCGCGATCTTGAGCTTGCTGTTGCTTAAAGGCATCAAGCTTTGATCCGAGGTCTTCAAGCGCATCCTCCGCTTCTTCTTGGTTTTCCTTGGATTTTCTCTTCTTCCCAGACTCTAAGTCATCTGATGATTCTTTCATCGCGTCTTCCGCCTTATCTGTATCACTTTTCGTTTCAGGCAAGGGTTGTTTTTCTTCCAGCTCTTCATTGAGCTTCTGAAGCTTGTCCAATTCTTCAGTGAGGGAATCTAAATCTTCCTTGAGGTCATCCTGCTTTTCTTTCAGCTCTTCTGACCGACTCTCCTTCTTATCCGTTTCTTTGTTGAGCTCTTCCTGGCGATCCTTTAACTCATTTGTTTTTTCCAGTGCTTCGTCGACTTTTTGTTCAAACTCAAGCTGTTTAAAGAGCTCTAACGTGCGATCTAGTTCTTTTTCGACCTTCTCGTTGTCAAGCTTCATTTCGTCCAACTTATCCATCGTCTGATCCTTATTCAGCTTATCCAGGAGTTCATTATACTCTTTGTACTTCTCCTTGAACTCCTCATCGAAGAGTTCATTGAACATTTTTTCTATCTGCTCTTGTTTTCTGAGCATCTCCTCACTTTGCTTCTTAAATTGCTTGTCTTGTTCGTTTTGTTTGCGCTGAGCCTCGGATTGACGCATGATTTTCTCCATTGCACGTTTTTGTCGCTCCAATAGATTTTTGAGCCGTTCCTTATCTTGCCAATCTTGCTTTTTTTTCTGTAGCAGCGCCTTTTTAAACTCCTTAAACTCTTCATTTATTCGACGCAGTTCTTCTAGATCCTCCTTCATGGAATCCTTCGTCTTATTTGCTTGGTCCTCACTTTTGTTTTGCGCCTCCTTAGCTGACATTTTCTTGTGCGACCATTTAGCTGAAACGGTTGACTTTGCGCCGTTTACCGCGTCATTGTCCCAGACTTCGAAATAGTATTCTACTTCCGAGCCAGGGGCAAGTTCTAAGGAATCTAAATTCACAAAGTAAGAAATGGGTTGTGCAGAAGATGTACGATCAACATTGATTGGATCCTCTAGAACCATTCGTTTGGTCCCGTTTGCAACTTCGGCAACGACAAAAACCAACTTCGAAAAACCATAATCGTCGTCGATTTGGCCATTGAAGTAGCGAGTGCTGGAATAGTTGCTATCGATCAGCTCCTTCACGAATATTTTTGGATGCCCGTCCTTAATCACATCAATGATGAATGGAACAGTGTCTTTTAACCCAAAAGGACTTTGAACAAACAAGTTAAAGGCCTGCGGGCCATTTGCCGTGGAAGTCATGGTTGCGTGAGAGTTGGCGGTTTCTAAACTCAGGCCGGATTCGTTTTGGATTAGTTTGATGAACTCAACATCTTTTGTTTCAAAACGCCAACTCATGATAGAGCCCTCAGGAACCCTGAATTGCGTCCGGTTTGCCACCTTCTCAGATTCTAACTGCGTATAGCTGGGGTATTCGATCATCGCCGTGTTCATGACCAGTTTTGGCCTAGAAAAAACTTGAATGCGAAATTCGGGTGAATTAACACCGGAAGCAGTCAGATTGAATACAAGGTCGCGGTTCAGCCTATCAAATGTGTGTTCAAACATACCATCACCCCGACTAATCAATCGGCTCGAGGTAGACCCGGATTCAATATAAACTTGACTCGGGGTTTGACTCCCATTTGTAGACACGGCTAATGTGAACGGCTGACCTTCAGCAACAATTAAACTTGGGTTTTCAATTTGAAACGAAAAAGGTGCTGGAGGCGCAAAGGACTGATTGTATGAAAAGACCCGATATGAGCTGTCAAGAATCATGGACGGATTGAAGAATGCAATGACGAACATGGTTAGAATAGGGAGTACTAGATACTTCAGCAGTTTTAGTGGCTTTTTTAGATTGATTAGTCCGGAAAAATGAAACTTGTTTAATCCTAATGCACGCTGATTCAGGCTTGCAAGAACCAATGCATTCGATTCGGTGAGCCCAGCGCTTAAA
>Ga0233432_10002522_pt1 | contig 17004 bp, 19 predicted proteins | sample SI_122_August201_6_FD_179870 | JGI IMG/M metagenome (GOLD analysis project Ga0233432, IMG submission 179870) | Seawater microbial communities from Saanich Inlet, British Columbia, Canada - SI_122_August2016_10_MG | ecosystem: Environmental > Aquatic > Marine > Inlet | place: Canada: British...
CCCTGTGGTAAACAGAATTGGATTTAACGGGTCGTTCATAACCTCTCCAACCGCAGTGGACGGTGTCCATTTTTCATGATCAAGCGCTTGATTCGGATTCGTCGGTTCTGCGAGTTTCATGTTACAGTCCATATAAATCACGGTGTGAACCTTTCGTGGACGAGCCGTACTATTCGGCCCTGCTCGATGTAAGGTCCACCCAAGATGAAACGACACATCACCCAGTTCGTACGGCTCGATCACTTCAACAACTCCCTGATCTTTTATTTCTTTGTGGATCAGTGCCTCAGAACTATCCGAAATAGGAAGATCTCTTCCTATCCGTTTGCGATGACTTCCCCGCCCAAAACAAAGAGGGCCCTGTTCCAGGGGTACCGCGTGCAGCGGGATCCACGCGGTGACAGACAAGCTACTTTTCATTGGCCAATATTGTTGGTCGGCGTGCCAGGGCGTAAAACCACCAGACGGCTCCTTATAAAGTGCCTGGTCGTGCCACAGCCGAACACCGCTTGAGCCGAGCAAGTCGGTTGCTATTCCAGCGAGCCGTTTTGAAAATGTGAGCCGTCGGGCGTTCTCACTTTTCTTCCACAGGTTTCCCACCTGAATAAATGCCTTCGAATAGGTGTCACGTTCCTCCATCGGCATGCCATCTAAATGGTTATGCGCGAATGTGAGTCGGGAAATCTCTGGTTCAAAGTGCTGGAGCGTTGCTGCATCAAAGACATTTGGTAGTTTTAAGAATCCCTCTTCTCGAAACTGAACCACTTGGTCTGATGTTAGGTCATATGCTTGTTCCAAAAGTTGAAGATCAATCATTCCCCGGTCCTGTCTTTGTCGAAGGATTGAGCGTCACATTTCCGCTACCCATGCACGGATGAGGCAATTTGCATACGACGCCTGCAAAGTATCAGGAAATCCTCCTAACTGGATGCCCCACTTTAAAAAATTTATCTTTGAGGGCAATCAATGCAGACGGGATACGCGATGCTTCCTTCACACGGAAAAGATGAACTAGGACTTCGCACCGTCATCAGAGGGGAGGACTCTTTTTTTCTGTAACCCTTTTAACGACTTTTCATTAGGCGTTATGACTACTTAAAGAGTCGCATTAAGTATCAGCAGGAATCGCTGAGTGCATCAAACGCCGGAATACCGGCTTTAATGAAAAAGTGAATGGGCGAAGAGGGATTCGAACCCCCGACCCCCTCGGTGTAAACGAGGTGCTCTAACCAGCTGAGCTATTCGCCCTCTAAGGATTCTTAAGTGTAACCCACAGTTGTGTCTGCGGCAGGCCCATCATGTGAAGCCCGTGATTTTTCGCTTACTTCACGTCACTGCTGGTTTCTGCTGCAAGTTTTGGCGGTATTATCGTACGAACACCAAGTTCCGCGAGTTGTTTTGTATCAACCTGTCCGGGTGCACCTGTCATCAAGTCACTCGCTCGCTGTGTTTTTGGGAAGGCAATCACATCACGAATTGAGTCAAGATGGCCAAAGAGCATGACCCAACGATCAATGCCGAGGGCAATGCCACCGTGTGGCGGTGCACCGCTTGCCAACGCGTCTAGAAGAAAACCAAAGCGTTCTTGTGCATGATCAGGCGAAATGCCGAGGAGTTCAAAAACTTTTTGCTGAGTTGCTCTGTCATGAATTCGAATTGTGCCGCCTCCGGCCTCAGATCCGTTGATAACAAGGTCGTAAGCAACTGCTCGACACTCCGCTGGATTCGACGTCAGTTTTTCGAGGTCGTCAGGATGAGGCGCAGTGAAGGGATGATGCATCGCGGCCCAATTACCAGATTCTTCATCATGGGCAAACATTGGGAAATCAACCACCCACGATACATGCATGGAACTTTCATCATACATGTTGAGTTTTTTACCAAGATGTTTCCTTAGCGTGTGAAGTGTTTTACAGGTCACATCAAAGCTGTCAGCTGAGATCAGTGCAAGGTCTCCTGGTTTGGCATCGAGTGACGTCCGTATATTCTCTGCAACGACAGAGCCAAGGTTTTTTGCTACAGGTCCTGTCCACGATCCAGAAGCATCGAGCTTCAGCCAGACAAGGCCTTTTGCACCTGCATCGACTGCCATTGCTGTCAGGACATCGAGGTCTTTTCTAGAGAATTTTTCAGCGGCACCAGAAACAAGAATTCCTCGGACTTTCCCACCAGATTCAACTGCACCTTTAAAAACACGGAAGTCACTCTCCTTGGTGTCTTCAGTCAGATCAATAATCTCAAGACCAAACCGTAGATCCGGAGCGTCATGGCCGTAGCGATCCATGCACTCAGCCCAGGTCAATTGGGGTAATGGAAGGGAGATGTCGACGTCGAGGATTTTCTTGGCTGTCTTGACGACAAGATCTTCGATGACACTTGTTACATCGTTGGCGTCAACAAAAGACATCTCGACATCGAGTTGTGTGAACTCAGGTTGTCGGTCGGCTCGAAGATCTTCGTCACGAAAGCATTTTGCTACCTGCACGTATCGATCAAACCCGGCAATCATTAAAAGCTGCTTGTAAAGTTGCGGTGACTGCGGCAGTGCAAAGAAGGCACCGTGGTCAAGTCGGCTTGGCACGAGGTAATCGCGGGCTCCTTCCGGAGTGCTTCTGCCAAGCATCGGCGTTTCGACATCGATGAAGCCGAGTTCATCAAAGTGATCCCGCATGATTTTTACTATGCGGCTTCGTAACAATAAATTATTTTGCATGTCAGTTCGCCGAAGGTCGAGCCAACGATTTTTGAGACGGACTTCTTCACCCGGTAGTTCCTTGGCTCCTGGTTGAAAGGCTGGTGTGTCAGCTTCATTGAGGATTTCGAGATTGCTGCAGACAACCTCGATTTCACCTGTAAGAAGTTTTGGGTTCGTGGTGCCCTCAGGGCGTCTTCCAACACGACCGGTTGCAGAAAGGACCCATTCTGATCTTGCCGCTCGAGCTCTCTCCATAACATCTGGTGGTGCATCAGGCCCAATGACAATCTGAGCTTTTCCCCAGCGATCTCTTAGGTCAATGAAAATTACACCTTTGTGGTCGCGAACGCGGTCTACCCAACCACACAAAGTGACGTTTTCTTCGAGATGGTTTGGGCGCAATTCACCGCATGTATGAGTTCGTAGCACGGTACGTGAGACCTTTCGCAATAGTTCAGGAAAAGAAAAATATGGTCTTAAAATTTCAGGCGTTCAGTATTGGAAGATTGTCCGTGATAGTGACCATTTCTCAAGGTCATGCTCGCAAAATACACTCTGGAGTTCCAAGTGTGCTGAGTGACCTACTCGTCCGAGGACTTTTGAAAGAATCCTGTATGCACCAAGAGACCGACAGTCAGGAGGATTGATAGGAGCAGCAAAATAGCAGCTACTAACATGAGTGTTTTGTTGGCAGTAAAGAGCGCAATGAGGCTGAGGACAACGAAAAGAAGTGATATTCCAACAGCTGACAGGCAAAGACCCTGTTCGGTTTTGTCGTTAAAATTTAGAAAAGCCATGTGGAATTAGCGGAAAGGGAAAGATTTTGGTGTTATGCCTGAGTTCACCGAGCAGTGTGAAACGCACTCAGTTTCTGAGAGTTATTCCGGATTAATCGAAGCTCATCGGGGAGGCTGCCCAGCCTTTTGTCCTCCTGAAAACGCCAGTTCTAGTTGTTCGTCACTTGTGTCTCCGCCCAATTCTTGAAACATCATGCTCGGTTGAATATCACGATTGTGCTGGTACTTGTCACTCGAATACTCTGTGATTGCACCAGTGATTTGATGAAAGAATATTTGGCATATAGGTACGTTCGGATAGATCTTCACCGGTTGAACAGCAAACATTTCCAGTGTCCAGTATCCAGCAAAGCCGACATCACCAAAGCCAGCGGTAACGTGTACGAATAAACCGAGTCGTCCGATCGAACTTCGGCCTTCAATCATTGGGACAAGATTGTGGGTTTCTGTTCGCTCAACCGTTCGCCCTAGGTAGAGCTGATTCGGAGTAAGAACAAATCCTTCTTCTGGGATATGGACTCTGGCGACTCGATTGCTTTTTCGCATATCGAGGACGACTTCTTCGTAGACAAGCAATTCGTCATGTAGCGAAAGGTTGTAGCTGTTGGGGTTCACCCTTTTATCATCAAAGGGATCAATGTGAATATTTTCGCCAAGTTGCTGCCTGATCTCGTGGCCTGAGAGAATCATTGCGAATTTCCTTACGAACTGCGGTGGCGTTATCCGCGGCCTTGGGAGGCTGAAAATGTCCCATGACCATTCGTAGAGTGTAAGGATTGAATGAAGAAATGTCTCAAAAAAAATTCTGATTACTGAGATATTTTAAGGTGCTTCGGGACTCCCACCTTTGGGCAAAGGTTTACGAGTCCACAGCCAGCACACCGAGGTTTACGAGCAAGGCACGTACTTCTGCCATGCTGAATCAATCGGTGGCTAATGACGACCCAGTGGTTTCGAGGAATATCTCGCATAAGGTCCCGTTCAGCACGAATCGCATCTTTTGCTTTTGTAAGCCCGAGGCGACGGGAAATTCGACCAACATGCGTATCTACAACAACCCCCTCTGCCAATCCAAAGACACAGCCAAGGACGACGTTTGCTGTTTTTCGGCCAACGCCTGGCAGGGAGGTCAACTCTTCGACCGTTTGGGGAACAATCCCATCGAATTGATCAACGAGTTTACGGCAGCAACCCTGAAGGTTTTTGGCTTTGGCACGAAAAAAGCCCGTTGTCTTCACCGCATTTTCGAGCTCCTGGAGCTTTGCTTGTGACATCTTAAGGGGGGTTGGCCACTGCTTAAATAAATCAATAGTGACTATATTTACCCGTTTATCGGTGCATTGAGCCGATAAAATTGTCGCAATAAGAAGTTCGAAAGGATTACTAAAACGAAGAGAGCAATCTGCGTCTGGGTACAGCTTTTCGAGACAATCTACTATCTGGAGCGCACGTTCCTCTCTTTGAGTACGTGTTTCCCTACTAGGCACAATTCTTGCCCGCATGCTGACCGACGCTGGTTTTGTTGGGAGTTTCGCTTTCATTTTACGCTTCAAGGTAGCATAGAGGCTTCGCTCTTGGCACGTCGATGCTACGATTTCATTGTTCTGTTCCGCAATTTCCGGTAATTGTTTCCCGAGGAGATTCGATGGTGTCTGATTTGACTGATCCTTCAGAATACGAACCGCTTTATCTGGCGGGCATAGTAAAATTTAATGAATGCGATTACTACGAATGTCACGAGGTTTGGGAGGAATTATGGACAGAGTATCGCGGCCCATCGAGAAAATTCTATCAGGGACTCATCCAGGCTGCCGTTGCTTTATATCATTTTGGTAATGGCAACATTCGAGGCGCTCGTAAATTGCACGGCAGTGTGCATGGGTATCTTGAGCCTTACGGTGTTTACTATCTCGGTCTTCACCTCAATCAATTTCTTGATGCTTTTGACATTTGCTTAAAGGAAGTTGCGGCAAGTACTGAAAATTTCCCAAAAATAGATCTTGATCCGGAAACATTACCAGAAATACATCTTGATCCTCCACCTTTAACAACTAGTGGTGCCGCCGATGAATGAAGATTCACTCGCATTTTCACCAGATCAATTTTCGGGACTCGCGAGACTGTTTCCACTTCCAAATCTTGTGATGTTTCCGCATGTGATGCAGGCTATGCATATCTTTGAACCACGATACCGGTCTATGTTTGAAGAAGCGGTCTCAGACGACAAGCTTATTGCCCTTGGTGTCTTATCACCTGGCTGGGAAGTTGATTATGAAGGGCGTCCCACTCTCGAGTCGACTGCGTGTCTCTGTCGAATAGCGACATATCAGCAGACTCCAGAAGGAACTTATAATGTGCTACTACTTGGTGTTCGACGAATACAGTTGCGGGACGAACTGCCGCCAACCAAGCCTTTTCGAGTTGTTGAAGCTGGAATTATTGAAGATGAACTGCCCCCGCAGTTCTCGGACCAAAATGTTTCAGTCATGCAGCAACAACTCCTCGCGGCCTTTAAGCGATCGATTCCAAAAATGCCAACATCGTACGACCAGATTGATGAGCTTCTCGGTAGTCAAATTACCTTGGGGATGCTTGCAGATATTGTTGCCTACACTGCCGAGTTAACTTTGGGAATCAAGCTCTCGCTACTGAAAACCAGCAATGTATATGATCGCGTACAGGTGCTGCTCGATGTGCTGGGCAAAAGCAGTCAGGCAGGAGTGGCCTCACGAACGTTTCCACCGGCTTTTAGTGTGAACTGACTCTCTTTCGTGACTGAGCCTGAGGTGATTGGAAGTACTCAGCACGTCAATCAAACGCTCAGGATGGGAATGATAAAAAATCCCGACTCCGCAGGTTTTTAAAGGTTCGAGGAATCGATGTTTTTCATGGTCTTTGAGTGTAGACTAACAGCTTCAAGTGCCATGCTGTGAACAGCAGGTTTTTAAGACCGTAAGAAATGAGTGAAGGTCGCGACGTGTTAGATGACAGCCAGCAGGACACCGAACAGCAAGTAGGTGCTACGAACGGTGTTGATCACAAGAGAATCGAAGCTGCCGTTCGAGAAATTCTTACGGCAGTTGGTGAAGACCCAGATCGAGAAGGGTTGCTTGAGACACCAGCTCGTGTTGCACGCATGTACGCGGAAATGTTTAGTGGCTTGCACGATGAGCCACGGCGGCACTTAGAGAAAGCATTTACTGAAAAGTATGACGAACTTGTTCTTGTTCGTGACATTGCATTTAACAGCATTTGCGAGCATCATCTTCTGCCTTTTATGGGTCATGCACATATCGGTTACATACCGAACGGTCGTGTCTTGGGTCTCAGTAAGTTAGCCAGAGTTGTAGAAGTGGTCTCTCACAAGCCGCAGGTGCAGGAGCGAATGACGGAGCAGATCGCAGATTTGCTCGAGCATGAACTTGGGGCCAAAGGAGTTGCTGTGGTCATAGAGGCGTCTCATACGTGCATGACGATTCGCGGTGTCCGGAAACCAGAAAGTGTTTGTGTAACTTCAGCAATGAAAGGAATTTTCCGGGCAAATGTTTCTAGTCGAGCTGAAGTTATGTCACTTATCAGTGGGAAGAGTTGATCGCACTGCGGTTTGTGTGCACGACAGTTCGGTACCCGGTTGTATTGAGAGACTTTTTGGACGTGCTCTAAGGATATGGTGAACCCCTGAAATGAATCTGCTTGTTGATTTCCTTTGTCGCTTCAGTTTCGGGTTGGCAGTTGCATTGTGCATTACTCCATCAACGCTTGTACCAAGCGGATTTTTCCGTGTGAATACCCTTGTTCTACTTGGACTTACAACATTTGCAGCACTTCTGTCATCGACGCTTGGTTTGTCGGTAAACATATGGCTCTTGTCGACGGCAGCACTTGTTACTTGGTTCGGAAGTGTGTTGTGGTATGCGGACCGACGGCTGGCAGGCCTTAGTTGTTGTGGCGTGGCGGCCACACTCTGTGGTTTTGCCACGATTGAGTTCGGTGAGTCAACAATTGCCCAAGCCGGGATGCAAATGCTTTCTGGTTGCTTGATTGGGTTTACGGTGAACGCGATGCTTCTTGGGCACTGGTATCTCAATGCACCTGGAATGCGGGTTGACGTTCTGCGTCGCTCGATTGATCAGACATTGTTTGTGTGGGGGCTTTTATTTTGTTCGGTCGTGGCCATGGTTGTTTGGGACTTTAATACCGGTGGACATGCCGACGCCACGCTCTTTAATAATGTTTTTCGGGCGGTTACCTCGGCGGCCCCTGGAGGAAACGGGAGCCTTGATGAGACCGGGTTAGCGCTGCTATGTCTTCGATGGCTTGCTGGACTTCTTGGATTGCCGGTACTTTTGTGGATGAGTCGTATGACTCTGGATATACCTAATACTCAAAGCGCAACAGGAATACTTTATGTAGCATGCCTGGCTGTTATTTTGGGAGAGTTAACTGCACAACTTCTCGGAATGACGGCGGTACGTGAGAACCCTGTTGGGCGTCAAAATCAAGAGAAAATCCAGGCTGAAGGTACTGCATGAATATTGTGTGTGCATGTCCAAGCTGTAGTGCGGGCATTTATCAATCCCATGTTGAAAAGTCAGTGTCGCTCACCTGCCCTGCATGTGAGCGAAGTATTACAATTCCGGATAACGCGATTGAGTTCGCCGCAAAAGATGCCCAGCCCCAGCTTACTCGTTGTCTCATTTGCCCGAGCACGGAGCTGTTTGTGAGGAAGAATTTCCCGCAACGTCTAGGTGTTGGAATTGTGGTCGTTGGGCTGGCCATGAGTTGCGTTACGTGGGGCTACCGTGATTTATTCTCAACGTTCGCAATTCTTTTCAGTACTGCTTTGCTCGATGTGATCTTATTCTTTGTTGTTCCTGATTGTCTCACATGTTATCGCTGCGGGTCGCGATACACCGGGACCGACGGAATGAGTGAGTTTGGTAACTTTAATCTCGAAACTCATGAAAAGTATCGGCAGCAGGCTGCAAGAGAGCAGCAATCAACTCGTCTGTCCTGAGAAAAAAGACAGATGCTCAATTGGTAGAGAGAGGCCATGTGTGAAAAAAAAAGTGATGCAACAAAATGGCAACTCTAAACCGGGAGACACCATAGGAGAAGTTTCAGTGAAACTTTTTGCAGGGATGGCCGAGTCAGCTGGAACAAAAGAACTCCGCGTTGCTGTTAAGCGATATACAGTCGCAGGTGTTCGCTGTGCCCTAGAGGCCAGGTTGCCGCAGGCAGCTTCACTGCTGTCTCGGAGTGCTGTTGCTGTTGATGGTCGTTATGGAGCAGAAGACCAGGTCCTTCATTCAAAATCAGAAATAGCTGTTATTCCACCGGTTAGTGGAGGGTAGACGTGTGTTTCAGTTTAGTCTCACTGATGATCCTATTGATACGTCCCTCGTGCTCTCGACGGTCGTGAGTGCGAGTGCTGGAGCAAATGTGTTGTTTACAGGTACAACGCGACAGGAGACGGAAGGCGTTATCACAAATTGGCTTGAGTACGATGCATATAAACCGCTTGCTGAAAGAGAATGTGTTCGGTTGTATGAGCAAGCAGTCAGGAAGTTTAGGATCATTAAATGTTCCATCGTTCATCGACTAGGGAAAGTTTCTGTCGGTGAAGTAAGTATCGCTGTTGCTGTGTCTGCTGTTCATCGAGCTGAGGCTTTTGCATCGGCATCGTGGCTATTAGATAGAATTAAAGAAGATGTCCCTGTCTGGAAACGGCAGGTTGGTGACGCTCAAACTTTTTGGGTTCATCCAGAACAAGAGGAAAATACATCGCGAGATTCCAATGGGGTTCCTCAGGAGTCTGACAATGACATGCCCTGAAGTAGATGCAAATAATCCCCAAGGTGTTCTTGTTGACCAATTTGGTAGGCAGCATGTTGATCTCCGAGTGAGTGTCACAGACCGATGTAATCTTCGGTGTACATATTGCATGCCGCTCGACGCGTCGTTTATGAATCAACAGAAACTTTTGAGCTTTGATGAAGTGACGAGATGTGTGCGAGTCGCTTCTGAAATGGGTGTGCGAACCATTCGTTTAACAGGTGGTGAACCACTTATGCGGCCTAATTTACGAAGGCTTGTTGAGCAGTTGATGCAAGTGTCTCGAATTGAAGAAGTTGCCCTTACCACGAATGGCCTGTTATTAGCTGACCAAGCTGCTGGTTTAGCTCAAGCTGGATTGTCTCGGCTCAACGTGAGTCTCGATAGCCTTGATGAAAGTCGTTTTAAAAAAATAGCTCGACGCTCGGGGCTGCAGAGAATTCTAGAAGGACTTGAAGAAGCTGGTCGGCAGGGGTTTCGGTCAATTCGGATCAATGCGGTGTCGATTCGTGGACTCACTGAGCAAGAGATCGTGCCACTCGCAAAATTTTGTCGCGAGCGAGGGTTTCGCTTAAGATTCATTGAATTCATGCCGCTTGATGCAGATGATATATGGTCTTGTAAACATGTTTTAACGGGGCAAGAAGTTCGCCGAATACTTGAGATGCACGTTGGTCAATTAAAGCGGATCGAATCAGAAGATTCCGGGCAGCCCTCCGTTGACTATAGTTATACTGATGGGCAAGGAATCGTTGGATTTATAAACCCTGTGTCTCAGCCCTTTTGTGATCGCTGCGATAGATTGCGGCTGACTGCGGATGGGCAATTTCGGAATTGCCTTTTTTCAACATCGGATTGGGATGCTCGAGCATTGTTGCGCGACGGCGGGACGGACAAAGACTTAGGGCTTCTCCTAGCTACATGCGTAAACGCTAAACATTTTTCGCATGGTATTGGCACCAAGTCTTTCCAACGACCATTAAGGGCGATGTACCAAATTGGAGGGTGAGTAACCTTCAGAGAAATTTTACTGGAACAATGTAGTGAACAAAGAGGATAAACACCCACAGAGACGATATCTCGATAACGCGGCAACTTCGTGGCCAAAGCCAGAGGCTGTTTGGAGAGTGTGGGAGCAGGTGGCGCGAGAAAATGGTGTTACTGTAGGGAGGGGTGTGTATCGCGAAGCATTAGCCGCTGAGAACATTGTTCATCAGTTGCGCCACGACGTTGCAGTGTTGATGGGTGTTTCACCAGAAAGAATATGCCTGCCTTTTTCCGCTACTTTTGGATTGAACCAAGCGATCCACGGTGTGTTGAAGTGTGGTGATCATGTCATTGCAACTGCTGCTGACCATAATGCAACACTTCGCCCCCTTCGTTATCTTGAGAAAAAGGGGCAGATTCATCTGACGATTGTTCCATGCGATACGCGAGGCTGGGTTGATCCTGATGAAGTTATTCGAGCATGGCAGGCGAATACACGACTCGTTGCCGTGTCGCACGCGTCGAATGTTACTGGCGTTGTTCAGGATGTAAAAACAATGGTTAATATGGCGAGAGAGCGAGAAGCAATCTCGCTTCTTGATGCTTCCCAATCACTTGGTCAGGTTCCCTTTTTTCAAGATCTGCCAACGGCTGATATAGTTGTTTCGCCAGGTCACAAGTGGCTTTTGGGGATGCATGGGACGGCTGTTCTCTATGTGCGACAAGGGATTCGTTTTGAGCCACTTATCCAAGGCGGTACGGGTTTAAAGAGTAATTCTCTTGATATGCCTGTCGATAACCAAGATTTGGTTGAGGTAGGAACACTCGACGTCCCCGCGGTTGCAGCACTGGGAGCAGGTTGTAAGTGGCTTCAGGAAAAGGGAGTGGATTCGGTTGCCTTGGCTTGCAAAAAACTGGTGCAGGCATGCTACGACGGTCTTCGTGATATTCAGGGTGTTCGTCTCATCACTGCTAACCCAGCGGAAGGTGGTATCGGACCACCGATTATCAGTATGGTCTGTGATGGATACTCGCCTACTGAAGTTGCAGTCATGCTTGAGCAAATTGATGGTGTTCAGGTACGTTCTGGGTATCACTGTGCTGGGTGCATCCATGAATTTTTAGGGACCACACAAGGCGGAACGGTGCGTGTCTCATTTGGCCCATTCAGTGATATCAGTGACGTTGACGCTGTTATCTCAGCAATGAAGAAAATAATGCTATAGAGATCGTAGTAAGGAGATGAATGATGGCAGGTGTAAGAAGTGAGGCTTGGTATTCAGGAGGTCTTCGCTTTGAATGTACCCAGTGCGGAGACTGCTGCACTGGCGCGGAGGGGTATGTCTGGGTTAATCAGGCTGAAATAGATGCAATGTCCGCGCGGCTAGGGATGGAGGCCAGTGTGTTCGAAGAACAATTTGTTCGGCGAATAGGTGTTCGCAGGTCACTCACAGAACGGCCCGGTGGTGACTGCGTACTACTTGATCCTACAACTCGTGGTTGTACGGTATATGATGCTCGTCCACGGCAGTGCCGTACCTGGCCGTTTTGGGACTCGAATCTTAAGTCGCCAGCCGCTTGGGACGAAGCTGCTGAGGGTTGCCCCGGCTGTAACAAAGGCAACCTCGTGCCGCTCGAAAAAATAAAAGAGCAGGCATCAAAGATCCGGATTTAGGAATTCAGTTTGTTTTTAATAATTTTACCGAGGTTCGTAAAAACCATACGGCCTGACCGAACAAATGGCCTGGACAAACAAATGGGCTGGCATAACAAATGGGCTGGCATAACAAATGGGCTGGCATAACAGTGCGACTGTCTAGCCAGACACTTTCTCGTCGACAGATGTCGTCAAGATATTTCACGGATATTTGTTATCAGAGCACGCCACCATGAGTTCTATACGGCGTGAGGTGAGATGGCTGATCGAGGAACCAGATGCGTTCCCACTCATCGGTAATTGCTCTGAGATCTTCCGAAGTATAAATTAATTGTTGGGCTCTCCGGACCGGATCGCCGGAATACATAGGTATGAGGCATCCCGTATTTGCTGTGAGGAGAATACCCATGAGAAATAGCACGATAAATCTCAGGCCGATATCCCATGTACCACTACGGGTATTGTTGGTATTCATCGTGCCATACTCCCTGTATCAGTTATGTTTCTTGTCTCAGTCAAATGTACAGACATTTTGTATGAATCGATTCCTTGAACGCTGAATCGAACAGCCACGATCTGGTGACCTTTTAGTGCCCAAGGACTAGATTTTCCCAATATGTTTCTTTGACTATTTAGCGAGCAAGACATCTCAGTGCGATGGGAAAACTTTTCAAGCGTAAAACCGTTTGGCTGGGATATGTAGGCGGTTTCAAGTGATTTGAATTTCCTAAGTTCAGTGTGGTAAATTGAAAGCTTTAGGAAGACTTTTGCTTGTCGAGCTCTCTTACTCGTGCATCCATTTCCTTGCCGGGCTTGAAACTGACAAAATATCGGGGTGGAACGTTGACGATATCCCCCGTTCGAGGATTTCTGCCTACCCGGCCAGCTCTTCGTTTGATTTGAAAAACTCCAAAATTCCGGAGTTCGACTCGGCCCTCTTTGACGAGCGATGTGATTAGTGCGTCGAATGTAGTTTGAACAGCTTCCTGAGCTTTTGCCTTCGGAAGATCTAGCCGTTCGCAGATTGTTCGTACGATGTCTTGTTTGGTCACGACTTTGACACTCCAGTCGTGTAGATAGGGCTGAAAATTCTCGTTGTAACGCCATTTGAGCAGTCCGGCCGGCAAATGTCCCGGAAAGTCTCGTCCGTCCGCGAGGAACCATAATAGAGCTTCAGTTGTATTGTTCACGGGATTTGGTACTTGCGAAAAGGTGACATTACCTTTTGTTCCTTATCCCTATCGGCCTAAGATTCAGAATTCTTGAACCAGAACGCATATTCAGCAGAAAAATAAAAACCTACCTATTCTTCCTATTTGCTGCCGTCTTCGGTAGTTTGCCCCTGCGGTACACTGATGCAATGCCGCGGACTGATAAATTTCAGTTGTGCTAGCGAATAAACGAAAACCCACGAAGTGTTGTAATACGACGATGACCACATCCCCACCTCCGGTGCTCCCAGATTTAACTATTAAACTTGGGCGGCTTTCGATACCGAATCCCATCATGGTTGCGTCAGGAACGTTTGGGTATGCCAATGAGATGAAGGACTTTGTCCCACTGCATCGACTTGGTGGGATTGTGCCAAAAACAATTACTGTTTTGCCACGAGTTGGAAATCGTCCGTGGCGTACTATCGAGACAGCGGCTGGGTTACTGAATTCAATCGGCCTGGATAACGATGGTATCGATCAGTTTGTTCTAAGCAAGCTCCCATTCCTTCAATCGTGTGGTGCACCTGTGGTTGTGAGCATTGCAGGTGGGACGGTTGATGAGTTTGTTCTTCTTGCGGAAAAGCTTGACAGCGAAACTGGAATTGCTGCGATTGAATTAAATATCTCTTGTCCAAATGTAAGCCATGGTGTTGATTTTGCCACGGATCCGCACCTTTGCAGAGAAGTGGTTGAGGGCGTACGCAATGCTACTCAATTACCAGTCCTAGCAAAGCTCACACCGAACGTGACAGATATTACAGTTATTGCTCAGGCAGCAGCTGATGGTGGAGCTGATGCTGTGACGCTCATTAACACATGTCAGGGCATAGCAGTTGACTGGCGAAAGCAGCGAACACTTTTAGGCAACGGCATTGGTGGTTTGAGTGGGCCAGCAATCAAGCCCATAGCGCTACGCTGTGTGCACCAGGTCTACAAGAGTGTCGGAATACCCATAATCGGTGTTGGTGGCATTATGACAACCGATGATTGTATGGAATTCTTCATTGCCGGCGCTTCGGCGGTACAAATCGGAACTGCAAGTTTTGCTGAGCCCGTTGTTACAAGTCGGATTTTGGACGAACTTCCTGCGGCCGTGAGCTCGCTTGGGGTGGCGGAACTTCAAGCAATCGTTGGTAGTCTAAGGGTCGGTGAACCAGCCCGAACGTCAAAAAAATAGTTCTCATAAAGGGAAGAGAATTATCCTTGATGTATACAGGCTGTTGTCATGACAGGTAAGGAAAGAAGTGAAGATGAATTCTGGCATGCAATCTCAATCAAACCCTACAGCAAGACTACGAGCGCTCTCAGGCATTCAACCAACTGGGCGGTTCCACTGGGGGAATTACTTTGGAGCAATTCGGCAGTACATCGAATTGCAGGATGCAGGTGAAGCATTTTATTTTATTGCTGATTTACATGCACTCACCACAGTTCGAGAACCTGACCGGCTTCGTGGTTTTGTCAGAGACGCTGCTATTGATCTGGTGGCTTTGGGTCTTGATCCGGAGCGAGCAACTCTATTTGTTCAGTCAGACGTGCCTGAAGTTGCTGAGCTTACCTGGCTGTTAATGACTGTGGCACCGATGGGGCTCTTGGAGCGATGTCATGCGTATAAAGATAAGAAAGCGAAAGGATTGGCGGCTGATGCTGGTCTTTTTACATATCCAGTTCTAATGGCAGCGGACATCCTGGCATACGATGCAGATGTCGTGCCAGTTGGTGAAGATCAGGTGCAGCACATTGAGGTGTGTCGGGATCTAGCAGGTACGTTCAATCACCTTTACAACGATGATGTGTTTCGTCTTCCGAAGCCAAGACTCGTTGACGGTGCAGCAAAAGTCCCGGGCACTGATGGGCAGAAGATGTCAAAAAGCTACGAGAACACGATCGAGCTATTTGAAGAGCAGCCAGTACAAAAAAAGAAAATCATGCGAATCTCAACAGATTCACGGCCGATGGAAGCTGCCAAAAATCCTGAGCAGGATCATCTGTACCAGCTTTTTTCACTCGTAGGTTCACCGGAAGACGTTTCTGAAATGGCCGAACTCTACCGGCGTGGAGGGTTTGGATATGGCGAAGTGAAAAAAGCGATTGTTGCGGCAGCACAAGATACTTTTGCTATAGCACGAGAAAGACGGCACGAACTCGAATCAAACACCCATGAAATAGATGAGATTCTTGCGGCTGGTGCGAAACGAGCGAGAGCCGTTGCCGGTCGTGTCCTCGGCCGTGCTCGCGAAGCATGCGGATTGGGTCGTTCAGTTGGGCGGAGGCCTAAACAATGAACGTGCTCGGGGTAGGTACTGACATTACGGAATGCCTGCGGATAGGCAAGATGATTGAGCGGCACGGTGAACTTTTTGTGCAGCGGGTGTATACGCCAAACGAAATTGAATACTGTCGCGGGCGTCGAATGGCAATGCAACATTTTGCCGGCCGTTGGGCGGCGAAAGAGGCAATCCTAAAGTCGCTCGGTACAGGGTGGAGGCAAGGTATTAGCTGGCGTGATATTGAAGTGGTCAATGGTGTTACTGGAAGACCTGTGGCAACTCTCATGGGTGGCACTCGCGACTTAGCTGAACGAATGGGAATTGGTGGCGTGCTGATAAGTATTTCTCACTGCCGTACACACGCAACTGCTCACGCGATTGCAGTAAGTCAAATGCCGTCGACATTCGATCAGGATATGCCTTGGGAGTAGGCACGGAATTACTCTGTGAACAACTCCAGTTCAGCAACACCGCCTTCGATAGTCAGTTCAGTTAGTGGAGTTTCGTCTTCTGCTGGTGTCTGTCCGTCTCGTCGAGTCAGCACAAGCGTTTGCTGGCTTTTCATATGGTCGGCAAGTTGTTTCCGAAGGTCTTTCTGTACTTTTTCGCTGAGTTTTGTAAACGCACCTCGGCCTCGGCATTTTGGGAATTTACTACACCCGAGCCAAGGACCACGTTTACCGTCACGTAGATTGAGAAAGCCACCGCACTTTTCGCATTCAAGATCAGTCACAATAGGAGGCGGGGCAGGGAACTTCAAATTCCCTGCTTTGTCAATGTTGAGAATAAATGGTGGAGGTGTATCCGGGTCCGATTTCTTCCTTGATTTTTTTGGTGGCGGTGGAACATCTTCAACCAGAAAATCACCAAATCGCCCACTCCGTTTCACCATCGGTACTCCGTTTGGTGAAAGGAGATCAATTTGCTCCGGAAGCAGCGGACGCCCGTCACGGCCACAGGGCATCGCAAAGGTGCATGAAGGAATTTCTTTCGGCTTTCGGCTCCGGGGTTTTTTTCCTTTGGCTGTTACTTTAGGGGGTGGTAGGACTTCGAGAGTCTTTACGTTGTAGCCTGTGCAGGAAAGAAACATCCCTCCACTTTTCGCGAGGAGGTAATCAAGCCGCCGTCCACATTCTGGACATTTGTACGGAGATGGTTTCGATCGACCAAATTCGAGTTCTTTTAAAATGTCTAAGTAGGGAATAAGTTTTTTATAAAAACGAAGTAACATTTCTTGTCGCGTTATTTTTCCTGCCGCGACATCATCAAGGTCATCCTCGATTTCCCGGGTATACGCAACTTCAATGAACTGCTGTTCAAGAGATGCATCGTCAGCACCCTCTTTCAAAAACTCAGTGACTAATTCACCTCGAAACGTTGCGTAGAAACGTTTGTCAATTTGTTCAGCGTAAGCACGGTCTTGAATGACTCGAATGATGCTGGCGTAGGTCGAGGGCCTACCAATACTTTCTTGTTCAAGCTTTTTCACGAGTGACGCTTCAGTATATCGGGGCGGGGGTGCCTGAAACTTTTGTTTTGGTTCGATGCT
>Ga0233432_10002524_pt1 | contig 16996 bp, 15 predicted proteins | sample SI_122_August201_6_FD_179870 | JGI IMG/M metagenome (GOLD analysis project Ga0233432, IMG submission 179870) | Seawater microbial communities from Saanich Inlet, British Columbia, Canada - SI_122_August2016_10_MG | ecosystem: Environmental > Aquatic > Marine > Inlet | place: Canada: British...
ATCCAAGCTCTTGCTGAAGGTGATGCTGGCATTCGAGGTATGTTAGAATTTACAAACGAATCAAAAGATTTAAATAAATTATCGAAAGAAGAATATGCAGCGCAATTAAAAGAAAAAGCAGCAATGCAATCTAGAGAAGATTCGATACTTAAATTTCAAGAAGCACTTAACACATTAAGAACTAAGTTAATGGATGCATTGATTGATTCTAAAATCTTAGAAACTGTACAAAAAACTTTTGACACACTTGGTACTTTCTTTGGCGAGGAATCAACAATATTTACAAATCTTTTCACTGGATTAGATCAATTAACTCCGTCAGTAACACAAACAATGGAAAGCTTTCAAGAATTTCTTAAAGCATTTGCAGAAGATCCAAAACAAGCAATTAAAGATGCATTGTCAGGAATAGGCAAAAGCCTAGGGGATACAATAAAAGATATCTTCTTAGGAGAAGTTGGTGAAAATGAATTTGGAGAAGCCGGAAGGGGCAAGCGCGAAAATGGACTTTTAGATGGTATGATGAAATCGCTTGCACCGTTGGGTTCAACAATAATGACATCAATTACTGAGGGCATATCATCTATATGGGATCAAATGACCTTTATAGAAAAAGTTGGAGTAGCAGCAGCAGGATTATTTATTGCAGGCGGAGTTATAGCAGCACCTTTAGTTTCAGGCATTGCAAGTTTGTTTCTTCTAAAAAGTGTAACAGGAGCAATGACTAAAGGTGCTAAGGGATTATGGGAAGGACTGAAACCTCCAAAGCCTATTAACCCAAATCAAATGTTAGATAAAAATGGTAATCCGTTGACAGGTGCTGCAGAACAAGCTCGTAAAGACAAGTTAGAAAGAGAAAAACTAAACAAACCCAAGGGCGGCGGCGGCAAAGGCGCAGGTATCCTTTCGTTGTTATTCTTAGGTGCGGATTTATTAGATATTTTAAGTAATGAAGATCTAACAGAAAGAGATAAAAAAGTTGAAACTGCTGGTGCAGTTAGTGGTACAGCAGGCGCATACGGCGGCGCTACAGCAGGCGCCGCTGCCGGTGCTTGGTTGGGCGCATTTTTAGCACCATTTACTTTTGGAGCTTCAATACCGATTGGTGCTGGCTTAGGAATGATCGGCGGTAGTATGCTAGGATATAAAACAGGCGAGTATGTAGGAGAAGCAGGTGCTAATGCAATCTTAGCTGATGAAAATCAAGCACAACCGATCCCTGAACCAGTTAAACCTATAGAACCATTGCGTGAAGAATTTGATAGCTGGTGGCAAAAAGAACGCAAAGAAGAACAAAATTACAAAGAAGCTATGAAAGAATATAAAAAACAACTAGCTGATTATATTGAAAAGACTGAAGAGCAAAAACAAACTGTTGATAATTTACAAATGAAAAATTTACAAGATATGGAAGCGTTCAGGACTGAATCTGAAAAAGCTAATCAAAACTTAAATACAGTGTTGGAAAGCTTTCTTAATACTGCTGAAAATCAAGAAAAATATTCTAAGCAGATAGCAAAAAATACAGGAGGCCTACCGTCAGATGTATCGGCTAATCCTACAAGCACAAGTAGAGGCCGAAACGCCGGAAGGTCAGGAAGATAAATGAGTTGGAAAAAATACTTTACACCTGTTGCTACTAGCAACAATCCAAGCGGAAGTTATTCTCCCTTTTCTACTACTGGTGGCAGTAATAGTATGCCTGGTCCTGCTAGATCAAACTATTCAAGTTATTTGCCTGATGTATATGTTGGTACACCTAATCGTGTTGAACGTTACGGTCAGTACAACACAATGGATCAAGATTCAGAAGTTAATGCTGCACTAGATATTCTTGCAGAATTTTGTACACAACTTAACGAACAAAACAATACGCATTTTAAAATTGACTTTAAACAAAGAGCAACTAACTCAGAAGTAACAATTATATCACAGTATCTACAACAGTGGAGTAAAATACAAAACTTTGAAACACGTATGTTTAGATTATTTAGAAATGCATTTAAGTATGGCGATCAATTCTTTGTGCGTGATCCGGAAACACAAAAGTGGTTTCATGTTGATCCGGGTAATGTAACTAAAATTATTGTAAACGAATCAGAAGGCAAGATGCCGGAACAGTACGTAATCAAAGACTTTAATGTAAATTTTAAAGACATGGTTGCAACAACACCGTTTGATACAACAGGTACTGGACCAACAGGCGCAGGTTATCCTGGTGCTGGTACAACTAACATGACAGGCAAGGGTCCTGTACCTAGTGGCAACCGTTGGCAGAATGAAGAAAACGAAATTTGTATCGATGCAAAGCATATGGTACATCTAAGTTTGTCAGAGGGTTTAGATAAAAACTATCCATTTGGTAATTCGTTATTAGAAACTGTATTCAAAGTATACAAACAAAAAGAATTATTAGAAGACGCAATTATTATTTACAGAGTACAACGTGCACCAGAGCGCAGAGTATTTTATGTAGATGTGGGCAACATGCCAAGTCACTTGGCAATGCAATTTGTTGAAAGAGTAAAGACAGAAATACATCAAAGACGTATTCCATCACAAACGGGTGGAGGGCAAAATGTTATAGACAGTAGTTATAACCCGTTGTCAATAAACGAAGATTATTTCTTTCCACAAACAGCAGAGGGGAGAGGATCTAAAGTTGAAACACTTCCGGGCGGAACTAACCTAGGAGAAATTGATGACCTTAGATACTTTACTAATAAGTTGGTACGCGGATTACGTATCCCAAGTTCGTACTTACCAACTGGAGCTGATGACGCATCAAGTCAATACAATGATGGCCGTGTCGGAACTGCTTACATACAAGAACTTCGTTTTAACACCTATTGTGAACGTTTGCAAGGTTTAATTGCAGAAGAGTTTGATCAAGAGTTTAAGCGTTATATGCTTGACAAAGGTGTAAACATTGATACTGCTATGTTTAGTTTAAAGTTCCAGCCACCACAAAACTTTGCAAGTTATAGACAAAGTGAAATTGATAATGCAAGAGTTCCTACATATACACAGATGGCTGCACTACCGTATATCTCTAACAGATTTGCTCTAAAAAGATTCTTAGGCATGACTGACGAAGAGATTGCAGAAAACGAACGTCTATGGCGTGAAGAAAATGAAGAAGACCTAGAGCCGATGCTAGATGATGCAAGCGCTGAGATGCGTGGAGCAGGTATTAGCGGAGCCGGCATAGGTGACGATTTAGACGGAATAGAAGATACAGCTGATGACGGAGAAGATCCAATACAGGGATCCGAAGGTGAAGGACCAGAAACAACTACTGGACAAGATCTTGGCGGCAGTCCTGCGTCAAATACAGACCAAACGATATAAATACTAACATGATACTACGAGAACTATTTTACTTTGATAAAGAAACAATCGAACCTGTTGAAAATGACAGGTACGAGCCAGAGCACGATACCTCTCCAGTAAACTATGATGACACACGTAAAACTAGACTTACTCTGCGTCAGATAAACCGTATTAGAAAAGCAGCTGATTTACATAAAGAAGAAAAAGTAAAAGATCTTCATTTTGTTAGACAGATGTACGGTGTATCTGCAAATGCAGAGGCAGCTATGTAGTGGCAAAGATAGACAAGAGTCAATATACTAAATCAGAATGGCAACGAATTAAACAAGCAAGACGCTTGGCTAAAAAAGCTGACAGGCATAAAAAAGAATTTAATCAAACTATTATTCGTAAACCGATTGAACCTAAGGTCAACGGATCGACTGCATTTGTTGTAGGCAACGGCACAAGTAGGTTTCCAATACAATTAGAAAAATTAAAAAGTATAGGAAAGATATACGGGTGTAATGCATTGTATAGAGAATTTACACCTGATTATTTAATTGCTGTTGACACTAGGATGGTAATAGAAATATCCAAGCAAGGTTATCAGTTACAACATCCAGTTTACACAAATCCAAATAGAAGTTATCAAAAGATAGAAGGTTTAAATTTATTTAATCCGTCTAAGGGATGGTCAAGTGGACCAACAGCAATGTGGTTAGCTAGTCAACACACATATGATACAATATACATTTTAGGTTTTGATTATAAAGGACTTGACAAAGGACGTATGGTTAATAATATGTATGCTGATACGTTAAATTATAAGAAGACAAGCGACCGTGCAACATTTTATGGTAATTGGTTAAAGCAAACTACAATTACAGTAAATGAATATCCTAAAATTAATTACATTAGAGTAATCGATCGAGACGGATTTATTCCAAAAGAATTGGTAAATATCAAGAACATGAAGCATATATACGTTGACGAATTTATGCAAATACACAATTTAACGTAGTATTTAATGGTGTTACGGGCATCAAATCGTGCCGTTTCACACCATTTTCGTGCAAATAGAGTAAATAATATTGACAGCCCATACCGTGTAAGCGGTATTTATTTTTTAACAGGAGAGAACAATGGCAGATCGTAGCAAGTTTGAAGCAATGCTTGAGCTTCTTGTCAATGAAGACAAAGAAGGTGCAGAAGCATTATTCCACGAGATTGTGGTAGAAAAATCAAGAGATATTTATGAATCACTACTAGAAGATGAAGAAGTAGACGAGTCAGATGACGAAGTTGAAGAAGCATCAGACGAAGAAGTAGATGAATCAGATGAAGACCTAGACGAAGCAGACGAAGAAGTAGAAGAGTCTGATGATGATCTAGAAGAAGGTTTTGACCTAGACGAGTTTGAAGTAGAAGCTGACCCAATGATGGGTGGTGATCCAGCAGATGATATGATGGGTGACATGGAGCCAGACATGGGCGGCGATGACGACATGGACATGGACGGCGAAGGTGACGTAGAAGATCGTGTAGAAGATCTAGAAGACGCACTAGAAGACCTTAAAGCAGAATTTGAAAAAATGATGGCTGGTGATGACGAAGGCGACATGGACGACGAAGGTGACGACGACATGGACATGGATATGGACATGGATGACGAAGAACCAGAAGAAGAAGCGTTTACATATGAATCAGCAGACGAAGAAGTTGAAGAGTCAGATGAAGATCTTGATGAAGGCAAAATGAAAGATTCACTAATTGGTGATTCAGAAAAAATGTCAAAAGCAGAATTTGCTAAAAAACACGGCAAAGAAGCAGCTGACGAGCATTATGAATCAGCAAAATCTGCAGGCGAGCAAATGCGCGAGTATGTAGAAAAAGTTGCACCAGCAAAGCACGGTGACAACGGTGTAAACACAAAATCATCTGTAGCAGGTAAAAACGATATGGGCGGAACAACTGCAAATATCCTACGTGCAGATACAGAAGAAAGCGGTGAAGCAGGAGCAGGTACAACTATTAAAGGTAACCCAGTTCAGAAGCAAGCACCAGCAGCAATGAACACTAAGAACATTAACGTTCCTGGTGGTAAAGCTGGCAAAACATCTTTCAAAAAGAAAGAGCCAGGACACGGCGCTGAAACAAAAGGCAAGCCGGAAACTGCTGACAAAGCTGCAGGTTCAACACTTAACAAGTTGAGCAAGCGAGCAAAGTAAGCAAGACAAGGACGATTGAATGAGAAACCTACGAGAGCACTTGACATTTGACCAAGCTAGAATGGTCGTTGAGTCTGCTGAAAATGGCAAAGACCTTTACATGAAGGGAATTGTTATACAAGGCGGGATACGCAATGCTAATCAGCGTGTATATCCTGTAGAAGAAATAGGCAGGGCTGTCAAAACTCTTAACGATCAGATTCAAGGTGGATATACGCCACTCGGAGAAGTTGATCATCCAGAAGGCCTTAATATTAACCTAGACCGCGTAAGCCATATGATTACAGAAATGTGGATGGATGGACCAAACGGTTACGGTAAACTAAAAGTACTACCTACTCCAATGGGACAGTTAGTTAAAACAATGCTAGAAAGCGGAGTTAAACTAGGTGTATCATCAAGAGGAAGTGGTAACGTTAGTGACGATGGAAGCGGCAACGTTTCCGATTTTGAAATTATCACTGTGGATGCGGTTGCTCAACCTTCCGCTCCTGGTGCATATCCAACACCAATATACGAGCACCTTATGAATGCACGTGGAGGGTATAAGGCATACGAAATAGCACAGGCAACTAAAGAAGACACAAAGGCACAAAAATATTTAAAGGAATCGCTGATTAACATAATCAGTAGACTCCAATGATAAGGAAAAAACCATGTTAGAAGCACTGACAAAACTTTTCGAGAATGATGCAATTAGCGAAGAACTCAGAGCTGAAGTTGAAGATGCTTGGAATGCAAGAGTAACAGAAAACCGTCAAGCGGTTACTGCGGAATTGCGTGAAGAGTTCGCACAAAAGTACGAACATGACAAGCAGACAATGGTTGAAGCAATAGATCAAATGTTGTCAGAAGGGTTAGCAAGTGAAATTGCTGAGTTTTCTGAAGACAGAAAACAACTAAGCGAAGCAAAAGCAAAATATGCTGTTGCTATGCGTGAAAATGCAGATCTTCTAAAAGGATTTGTAGTTGATCAACTTAAAACAGAGATTGCAGAGCTACGTGCAGATAAACGTGCAATGCAAGAAAATCATGCTAAGTTGGAAGAATTTATTGTTGAATCATTAGCTTCAGAAATTGCAGAATTTTACGAAGACAAAAAAGATTTAGCAGAAACCAAAGTGCGTCTTGTGCGTGAAGCCAAGACACATATTGCTAAAGTCAAGAAAGATTTCGTTCAAGAAAGTGCAGCATTAGTATCTAAAACAGTTGCTAATACTCTTAATAAAGAGATTAGTTCACTTAGAGAAGATATTGATACAGCACGTAGAAATGACTTTGGACGTAAAATCTTTGAAGCATTCGCAAATGAGTATGGTTCTTCATATTTAAATGAGAAATCAGAAACTGCAAAACTACTTAAAGTTATTGATGTAAAAGATAAGCAACTAAGTGAAGCTAAAACTTTTGCAACAAAAGCTAAAAGGTTAGCTGAATCAGCAAGCAAAGAGAAATCACGCTTAGTTGAAGCAGCTAAAAGAGAAAAGATTATGAACGACTTAATTGCTCCTTTAAGTAAGGATCAACGTTCAATAATGACAGATTTACTGGAAACAGTTCAAACGCCACGCTTAACAGCATCGTTTGAGAAATACCTACCATCAGTAATTGATAGTAATACTCCAGCAAAGAAAACTAAGGCACCACTTACAGAAGGCAAAACAATCACAGGCAACCGTGAACAATCACAAAACACTAGTTCTAAAGCAGACGATCACAATGTCGTAGACATTAAACGTCTAGCTGGATTAAATTAAGGAGATTATTATGTCAGAACTACTAGAATCACGCTGGCAGGACACAAAAACAGCTCTTCTTGAAGGCCTACAAGGCAACAAGAAAGGTGTTATGGCAGCTACACTTGAAAATACTCGCAAGTATCTTTCAGAAAGTGCAACTGCTGGTGCTACATCTGCCGGTAATATTGCGACACTTAACCGTGTTATCCTACCAGTTATCAGACGTGTAATGCCAACAGTTATTGCAAATGAGTTAGTTGGCGTTCAGCCAATGACTGGTCCTGTTGCGCAAATTCACACACTACGTGTGCGTTATGCAAATACAGACAACGGAGCAACAGCTGGGGATGAAGCATTCAGCCCATTCAAGATTGCAGAATCATATTCTGGTAACCCAGGTTCAGGCGCAGCGCCTAGCCCAACAGCTTCTATGGAAGGTGTTGCAGGTAACCAGATGTCAATTCAAATCTTAAAGCAGACAGTAGAAGCCAAATCACGCAAACTAAGCGCACGTTGGACTTTTGAAGCTGCTCAAGATTCACAAGCAATGCACGGCATCGACGTTGAAGCAGAAATCATGGCAGCACTTGCTCAAGAGATTACTGCTGAGATCGACCAAGAAGTACTACTAAGCCTGAATGGCCTAGCTGGCGACCCAACTGAAACATATGACCAAAACGCAGTATCAGGTACAGCTACTTTTGTTGGTGACGAACATGCAGCTCTTGCAGTTCAAATCAACAGAGTATCAAACCTAATTGCACAGCGTACACGTCGTGGCGCAGGTAACTGGGCAGTTGTTTCACCATTTACACTAACACTTCTACAATCTGCAACAACTTCTGCGTTCGCAAGAACAACAGAAGGCACATTTGAAGCACCAACTAACACTAAAATGGTTGGTACTCTAAACAGTGCAATGCGTGTATATGTAAACACATATGCAACAGATAATGCAGACGTACTAATCGGATACAAAGGTACATCAGAATCAGACGCAGCAGCGTTCTATTGCCCATATATCCCATTAATGTCAAGTGGCGTTGTTCTAGACCCAGCAACATTTGAGCCAACAGTATCATTCATGACTCGTTATGGATATGTTGAGCTAACAAATACTGCTTCGTCTCTAGGTAACGCAGCTGATTACTTAGGTAAGGTAGCAGTAACAGCTACTAACGTAAGCTTCAGCTAAGTTTTAACAACTTAATAAAGGATAGGCGCTACGGCGCCTATTTTTTTGACTTTTTTTCTAATAAAATGGTTGACATTGTCTGTAGAGATGTTATATTAGTTACATAACGAAGACGACGGTTTACGTTAGATGGTGACTGAAGCGATGTCGGTAGACGGCATTAAGGTAATGTAGAAGAACCTTAGCGGGTTGGTTTAGCGACTGCATACATGTTCCGGGTTTATTGCACGAGTCTACTTGTGCCCGGTTGAAGGTAATAAGTAATTCCTTCCTATCACATTATAAAAAGGCCTGTTCTTAACTGAGCAGGTCTTTTTTTTATAAATACATCATGCAGGATGAATATGTATCTGCATTTTACGATGTAGTACAAGAAACCAGACAACATACTGGTATTGAGTTACCAGAATCTATTGAGCACTATGTGGTTATCCTTTTAGCGAGCCATATGGACAAAACAGACTTTCTCCCTAATAAATCATTTGCACAAACATTTTTACAAATGACTCGCACTAGTGATGCTAAAACTCTCGGCGATACATGTTTATTTGTAACAGGTATATTTCCAGACTATGGTATAGATATTAAATATTACTCAGATATAGGTAAAACTAGTTATGATGCAGTGTCGCATAACTTAAACCCTGAATTATTTTCTACATTAAGTCAACATTTTGACTATGTGCGTGAGTTTATAAATTATATTCCGAACAAACGAGATAAATACTTTGTCTAATGAGCGCCTCGAAAGAGGACTTATGCTGTAACCCGCAGCGTAGACCTAGAACGTCAAGGAGAAACAAAATGGGACGTCCACTAAATAAAAGATTCTTCGGCACACCTACAGCCGATGGAAATGAAATCAGAGTACAATTTAATAACGGTGCAAATTCAGTAAATGGCTGGATTGTAAAACAACTAGGATCAAAAAAATTCCGTTGCACAGACGGAACAGCAATTAAAGATTGTTTTCTAGTAGATGCGTCAGCAGCAGATGCTAACACACCAGCAGTATTAGCAGAAGGCGAAATGACTATGACTGTTAAAGACGATACAGGCGCTCTTAAACAAGTAGTAAAAATTACAGCTCGTAAAGTAACAGTTGACACTGGTGAATCACTACCATGGAACTTTAGCGATTCAACCGAAGATAATGCAGTTGAAATGGAAGAAGCTGGCGTATTTAGTTACGGAGCAGACGGCGAACCAGGCGGCGGCGACGATACACAAACTGGTGAAGACGACTTTGAGTCAGACGGCGACTAAGATTTTAATGCCCGTTTAACGGCGGGCATTACTTTTACAGAGGTAGAACATGAGTAAGTTTTTCGATATACCCGATGGGGACTTTACAATTAAGACAGCAGGCGGCAGTCTAACACTAGGTGCTGACGGCACAGCTACTCTTGATGGTAATTTACTTGTCGAAGGCGAAAACTTTAGTTTACAAACAACTGACTTAGAAGTTCAAGATAATATTATTGTTATCAACAAAGGCGAAGTTGGCGTAGGTATTTCTAGATCATCTGGCACAGCCGGTATTGAAATTGATAGAGGTACTTTGCCTAATGCTAGGATTATCTTTGATGAAACAATACCTTGGACTGATCCAGGTGATGATGAAAATCCTATTGAAGCATTAACAACTGAGTATGGTGGATTTACATTTACTAATACTGATGGTGAACTTGTAGGGATTAAAGTAAACGCTATTGCAACAGCAGGCGAAACATTAAACTTAATTGGGTCCGGTGTCGGAAGAGTTAGTGTTGCAGGTACTACTAATTATGAATTAAATTTACTTGACGATGATGATATTCCTAACAAGAAATATGTTGACGATGCAGTCCTTGGACAAGTTGGTTTAAGTAAAATTTCTAAAGGTGACATTACTGAAAGCTCTGTAGAAGTATTTGATCAAGAAACAAGCGGCCTTGATAGTCGCGTAGAAGTAAGAATAGACGGAACATTAACAACTACATTCTTAGAAGATACAGTAGAAATACAACGTGTTGAGTTTGAAGGTAATGAAGTAAAAGCAGTTAACAGCGGTGAAGATTTAGTATTAACACATTCTGCAACAACATCTGTAAGAGTGAATCATGTATTATCAATCACTGCTAATCCAAACCCGCTTTCGCTTCCAACTAATCCAACAAATGGTGTAAAGCTTTTTGCAGGACCACAACAAATTGGTGGTACAGGTATTTTCTTTGCTAACCAAGATGGCGTTACTGATGAACTTGTTAGTAGAAGTAAATCTATTCTATACGGAATTATATTTTAAAGGTAAAAAAAATGGCAATAAAAAGTGTACTCATAAGTAACCCACTAAATCCTGACTATGCAACAGATGGTGCTGATACGATACTATTACAAGTACCAGCAGAAAAAAGGTACGCAGTTACAGTGATTATGGTTTGTAACTATGCAACACCAAATCCAGCGGACGATACTGAAAATGCAACAGTATTTGATATGCATTTTATAAGATCAGGTGACGCACTTGGTGATATGAACAAAGTATTAGGTAATATGCCAATGGCAGCAGGTGAAACTTTTACATTCGATACAGAGAAAATTATTATTGAAGCAGGTGACTCGATAAAAATTAATAGTGATTCACCTCATGTTCTTTCTGCAACAGTAAGTTTCTTGGAGCTATAATGAGATACGTAAAACGTCAGACATCAAATGAAAAAAATGCATTAGGCAAAGGTATAATTTACACTGCTAATGCAGAAGTCGTAATGGACACACAGAATAGTATGCTAGTTCCAAAAGGACCAACATCAGAGCGTCCGCAGTTTGCTGAAAACGGACATATGAGATACAATACTGACGTTGAAGAATTTGAATTCTATCAAGATGATCAATGGAGAAAGGTTCGTTATAAAGAACCTAGATCAATTGTACAACAAACATTAAACGGTGCTAGTGGTACAGAAACAGTTTTTGGACCATTAGACAACCAAGACGGTGATTATGCCGCACCTGATAGTGCGCAAGCAATGATTGTATTAATTGAAAACGTTTTCCAAATATCAACAACTAACTATAACTTAGTTCAAAATCCATCTTCACACGAAACAGGTGCTGAAGTTGCAGCAACTACATTAGTTGGCGGTACAGAATATGTTATTACATCGCTTGATGACGGAGTTGGCGGAGCAGTTACAGACTTTACATTAGTAGGCGCAGATAATAATACAGTTGGTACAGTGTTTACAGCAACAGGTACTGCGGCTGGTTCAGGCACTGCTAGAGAAGCAGGATATTATTTAGAATTTACTTCTAGTGTCCCGCTAGGAAAGCCTATTACAGTGCTTCATAACTTTAACAAATAACTTAACTTTTTTAAAAATACGATAAATAATATTAATGAAGGGCAGCTATGAGGGCTTATCTTCAGGACATACTGTGGTCAACCGGCAAAGAGCCTTCGGGATGAGAACTGGGTTGGAGGGACATGTGATCCCCGGGGGAAGAAGTTATGGCTGTAGGGCGTATATCTGGTCAGGTCTTGAAGGCTGCTCTGTATAGAGACGGATTTGACATTAAACTAGGCAACACTGCAAGTGATGTTGCATTAACATACTTTGATGTTAATAATAATAGACTAGGTATTAATAACGAAACTCCAGCGTACACTATGGACGTAACGGGTAATGCACATGTTAGTAATAGCATTGAAACATTAGAAATTGATGTAGGCGACTTACTCCTTAATACAAACACAATAAAAAGTACAGCAGGTAATATTAACTTATTAGCTGGATCGACTGCTGACTTTATTACACTAGATGGCAATGTAGATGTAACAAATAACCTAGTTGTTGAAAATGATATTACTGCAACTAATGGTACAGTAATCAGTAACACTGCTGAAATTGCTGGTATGAACATGTTTCAAGATTCAGCAGGTGATCAATTCTTTACAACAGACGCCGGACCGTTAATACTTCAACCGTTTGAAGGACAAGAAATACAATTAGATGCAGCAGAGATTGTTATTCCCAACGGCAGAACATTTAAAATACTTGATGCTAATGGTAAAACTGTATTTGAAATTGATGGATCAAACGACGGACTAGTTACATCAGAGCAAATGCAAATTGATGATGTGTTTATTCATGACAATGTTGTAGAAGTAAATGTAGAAGATCAAGACTTTATATTAAAAGCAGGTAATCCTTCGTCAGCTGCTGCTGAAGATCCGCAGATTATTATGCAAAGTGAAGTAACTATTCTACGTGATTTAAAAGTAGAAGGTGCTGATGCTAAAGTTATTATTGACCAAGAACTAGAGCTAAACGCAGATACTGAAGCATCGATTGAAGCATACACAAGTGATTTAAATTTACGTGTAAACAATCTAGGCGACTCAACAGTAAACACAATCAACTTACACGGAAGTGTTAACTCTTATGGATACTTTTATATCGATCATGATTTAACAGTAGCTAACACAGTTGAAACGCATGAAGTTATTACAAATAACCTTAATACAGTACATAGTGATAAAACAATCTACGTGTATGACAACTTAAATGTTGTTGATTCAGTTGATGCTGATAGATTAATTATTAACGATATTAGAATAGACAATAATAGAATTAGAAACGAAGAGTCGGGTAGTGACTTACTTATTGATGCATATTTAAATGATGTAGTTGTGCGTCCAAATATGCGTGTAGAAGATTCAATTACTGTTCCTACACTTACGTCGACGTTACTTATTGATGGTGTTGATTTAACAATTGACAACTTTAATATGGATGCAAACACGCTTAAAACTACAGCCGGTGATATGAATATACTTGCTGATAGTGGAATTATTAATTTTTTTAGTGACTTAGAAGTAACTGGGAATATACATGCAACAGGATCTATTGTTGCAGATGGCGATTTAGTATTAGGTGATGCAAACACAGACAATATTACTTTTAATGCTGATGTTAATACAAACATTGTTCCTGACATTAACTCAGATGGAACAATGGATACTGTCTCAGCAGCGCCTTTGCCTGGCTCCGGATACGCCTTAGACGGAACTACTTTAGGTGATGCAGGAAAGTATTGGAAAAATGTCTTTACTAGGCAGTTTACATTAAATGGGTATACTGTAAATCAAATTAATAATGATGATTCGACATATTTAGATTTTGTAGAATCAGAAGTTCCAACAATAGGTGCAGATGCTAGACTTATTACTGAAGGTGGCATGATTAGATTCTTCTTTGATAATCTTGCTTTTAACACTGGTGACAATATTGAATTGGGTGTACCAGACGACAGCACGTACGAAGACGGAGCATTTGTAAGGAGTGCAACAATTAGCCAAGATAATTTTGATACAAATAGTGATCTTAGAATTGAAGATAAACTAGATAAAATTGCTTCAGATATTGATATTGCAGAAGCAATCGATATGCTTAACGAAGCAATGAATAATATTAGAAACAACACATTTATACGAAGTGTTGATTACACTGCTGTACCAACTGCATTAGGTAGTGGACAATTAGTGACATTAAATTTAGACGTCGACGGTACATGGAACCGTGTAGAAGTAGATTGGGATGTAGGTAGAAGGTTTGCAGAACTAGAAGCCCAGATTCCAGGATATAATAGACCAGCTGAGTCGCATGATTATATGCGTACTGGTAATAATCTTGCTTCAGTTTCATTTACGTATGACGCACCATTAGGGGGTTTGTTCTCAGTGAAGGTAGTAGTTCGCAATACAAACGCTCAAAGCCCGGGTAGCGCAGGTACTGATGCTGAGGAAGTAAAAACTGATTATATTACAGTATATACTCCCGACCCCGTAGCAGACTATGAGTTATTTAAAACTCAATCCGTAGGCTCAGGAACTGCACTATCCGGCAATAATTTATTTGTAATCGAGGGAGCATCTTTATATTTAGAAAACTTTACATCAAATTCTGGAGGATTTTTTCCAAATGAAGCAACGTATGAAATAGATTGGGGCGACGGCACAGCAAATGATTTTATAGGTATTATAAATGCAGATGGCATCCGAGTAGATATAAATGGCGATGATCTCAATGGTGGTGCTGACAAAGTTGCAAATGGTGCTCTTGTTGACGCACCGAGAATTCGACACCCATACCCAGACGGATCACAAACAGGAACAGGTACTACACCTGTTACACTTACGTTAACTGCTCATACAACAGCTGACCCAGCAGTTGTTGCAGCTGGCGTAAGTATTACAAAAAATTTAAAAGTTTATGAAAATGATCCGTTAGATCCAGAGAGAATAGATACTAAACCTATATCTTTTGCAGGAACTGGAACAAATGGTAGCACAGGAACTGATCCGTATCTTTGTGAAGGAGCAACAATACTTACACCTAATCAAGTAACAATTGCAGGACAGCCTGTAAACAGAACAACTAAGACTTCGGGAGATATTGAAACAAATATTATCTCAAGCTTTGCATTTTCTGATGCCGGACAAGAAAGTGATTACTTACTACAAACTCCACAAATCAGTGCAGTATTTAATGGCCTTTTAGATGGATCAATTAATATGGGAACAACCTTAAATACAACAGTTAGTAGACAAGATACTATTCAGATTACAAGTGAATCAGATTATAATTTATTAAAAGCTAACGGCACAAGCACATCATTTAACACAAGTATTTTTTATCCTACAGCATTCCATGGATATAAAGCTAAGTTAGTAAAAGCAGCAGTCGATACAAGTGTTGGACTGAATAGTTATAAAATACAACACCAAGCAAACGCAGGTTTTTTTACAACTAATGAGATTGAATTTGTAAAAGATGACTTAACATCAGTTGCTGATTTATCCGGAGGATCTTTAATATCAGGTGTTGATGGAACATTTAGATATATTTCTGGTATTCCGTACTACAATACAGGAAATCCTACAGTTGTTTTAACTGGAGTAGCAGTATCTAGTTTTACTGGACAAACATATAGAAACACATCAAATGTATTTAGAGTTTATTCAGCAGCTAATTTTGAAAGTACTACTCAGTCAGTACTTGGCACACAATTTTACTCCTACAGTGATATTAGCGATCCATTAGACCCAATTGTTAATGCATCGAATATTCCTAATGCAAATATTGGTTTTAATCCTATTGCTCTGCAAGCATTAGATGATATTGAAATAAATCTAACTACAGCTAATGCTAGAAGTGTTGATACTATTAAGTATGATATAGAAAATGTTAATGGAAGATCAGTAGCAGAAACTAGATCAGAAACACATATTAATTTTCATAAATCGGCACAATACGGAATCAGTGAAATTGCAATTGATGTATCAAATAGTCTAGGTAATGGTGTATATACAGACGATGCAAAAAGAATATATAATTTTGCACTAACAGGTGCTCAAGATAATCCTCCTTATAATAGTACAGGAACAAATTATTACACAGATAATCCTTATACTGAATCAAATACACAAGGAGTAGTTGAAGGCACACAAGAGTCAACTTTGCGCATAGGTAAAATTATGCATAATATTGTAGATTATAGTACAGGATTTTTACCAGTAGGACCAAACAGATCAAACGATACTGGACAACAATGGTTTACATTTGCATTTAGAAGACAAGTTGTTGCTAATTTTTCAATTAATATATCTACAGATACCGGAGCAGCATCGCCAGGTATTGCAGGTATATGGTTTGCAGCACCAGGTACAATAATTGATGCTACAAGTAATTTAAATGGATGGTTAGACTGTTCTATACAGTATAATGGTTCTGGTGTTCCGGGAGCAAATACAGGATCAGGTGGTAACGGCACTAATGGTGCAGCTATTACCGGAGCAGATATTATTCCTCTTAATCAAAATATATCAGGAAGTTTTGATATGACACTTGGATCAGAGAATTTAAGTAATGCAACAAATAATGTATGTATAGTAAGAATTAAACTAAATGCAGGGCAAATTATTTCTAGTTTAAGTATAGGGGCAGCATAAGATGGCAATTCAAGACGCACAAAAGTTAGACTTTCTTTGGAAAAAGATTGGTTATGGGTTTACAAAAACTGATGTTAACAGTATCAAGGCAGCAGTTAACGAGTCTGTACCAAGTCCTCTTTTAATTAGAGGTGATACAATCTGGGTTGATTCGGATCTTATACCAAATGTTAAACCTACAGATGCATCAGTATTAATTGAAGTATATGACTATGCTAACATAGGCAACGGATATTCAGCAGTACCATGCCTTGAAGATAGCACAGCTAGTCCGAATAGAACTTGGTTTACAAGTATTATTAATTGGATCCCTCCAGAATTTGGATCAACATATCAAATTAAAGTCTATGCCGATGCTCCGAACGCAGCTAATCCTGAATCTACTGGAACTCAACTATTTGCTGCTGGTTCAGGCACTAACGATGAATGGTTCTTTGATTATAAATCTGGAGTACTAAACTTTATTGGTGACAATTTACCGTCTTCGTTAAATGGCTCAAATATAATATATATTACCGGAGCA
>Ga0233432_10002525_pt1 | contig 16994 bp, 12 predicted proteins | sample SI_122_August201_6_FD_179870 | JGI IMG/M metagenome (GOLD analysis project Ga0233432, IMG submission 179870) | Seawater microbial communities from Saanich Inlet, British Columbia, Canada - SI_122_August2016_10_MG | ecosystem: Environmental > Aquatic > Marine > Inlet | place: Canada: British...
CGGCTGGAATCCGTTGGAAGGACCACCACCACCTAAATCCCTCGATGGCATTGACCTTGTTTTTCATCTGGCAGGCGAATCTGTTGCAGAGGGTCGTTGGACAACAGCACAAAAAGCCAAAATACGGAACAGCCGAATACAAGGTACAAAAAATCTTGTTTCAGGCATTTTACAAAATAAAGATGGCCCAAAGACACTCATATCAAGTAGTGCTGTTGGCTACTACGGTGATCGAGGAGAAGAAGAATTGATCGAGTCATCTTCTCCAGGAGCAGATTTCCTAGCTGATGTGTGTATTGGTTGGGAACGAGAGGCAGATGTCGCCCGCGAACACGGCGTCCGTGTTACCACAATGCGTACAGGCATAGTTCTTGGTGCTGGAGGTGGTGCATTGGCAAAAATGCTGACTCCATTTCGACTTGGTGCTGGCGGCCCTCTTGGTAATGGTCAACAGTGGATGCCTTGGGTACATGTCGCTGACTTAGCAAGGCTTTACGTACACGCGGCTGAACAATCGGCAGTCAGTGGGCCTTTAAATGCCGTCTCGCCAAATCCTGTGCGAAATCGTGAATTTACCAAAGCACTAGCGACACAACTCAAACGCCCTGCTTTCATGCCCGCACCATACATTGGCCTAAGACTTGTTTTTGGTGAATTTGCCAAAGTACTTTTTGCATCTCAAAAAGTTATTCCACAGGTTGCACTCGATACAGGATTTTCTTTTCAATTCCCTTATATCAAAGAAGCGTTAAAGGAAATCTTATCAACTTAATAGTTCACAAACTTCAAGAAGTCGTAACTCGTTTGCTACCTTATGGACTTCAAGACTCGCCAAAGAACCTGCCCACCAGCGGCTAAAACTGAACCAACAAGGCCAGAAAGAATTGAACCGTAGGTAGGGCCGTTCCAAAATAAATATTCTGCAAGAGCTACCAGAACTCCAATACTTAAGCCGACAACCAACGACACCACGCCGAGTCGCCCAACTGCTACAGGCGATACTGACTTGGGAATTCCAGATCCTCTCCCAGACCGTTCCAAAGTAACATTGTCACTTTCCACTGAAAGAAGATCTTCTTCAGAAATTTTCCATTCGTTGTGCGAATCCGTATCCGGTGAAAGACTCACCCAGTTTGCAACCGTCTGCTTAGGATCCTGAGGCATCCAATTAGCAAGAGCATCGATTACTTCTTCCATCGATTGATATCTGTCGGCCGGTTCTTTTAAAAGCATCCCATAAATGACATCACAAAAACCGGTACTACTGTGCTTCGAATTGTCTTGAATCTCTTGTTTTCTAATTGGATTAGGATCAAGATGCCGCCGAGCTTTATCCGAACGATCTCCACCCGGATATGGTGGCTTTCCAGTCACGATGTAGTAGAGGGTACATCCGAGACTATAGATATCAGCTAATGCATCGACGTCACCTGCACTTTTTTTATTTAATTGCTCCGGGGCAATGTAGTCAATAGTGCCCACCACCCCATTGAATGAAATGGCCTCTCCTTCTGCTTCGGATCGAGCAAGACCGAGATCAAGAAGTTTCACGGATCCGTTGAAACTTACGAAAATATTCCCTGGCTTGACGTCGCGATGGACAATCTTATTTTTGTGCGCGTAACCCAGTGCTTGCGCAGCCTGCGAGACAATAGCTGCGGCTACGTCATCAGTGAGCCGTCCATACTTTTTAACAAGCTGATTTAAATCAAGACCGTCAATAAACTCTGTCACCATGTAAAAAACGTTACCATCAAAGCCCGCATCAATAGCTCGGACGAGGTTTTCATGATCGAGCCGACCGAGCATGCGAATCTCTCGCCGAAAAGCTTCTTCAGACTGTTCTGTCACCTTTTTCCGTGGCAGTACCTTTATTGCAACTTTTCGCCCCATGAGTTCATGCTCAGCAAGAAACACAAGTCCCATGCCTCCCTTCCCTATCTGTGAAAGGATTCGATAGTGACCTAACTGAAATTTCTTTCGCCCCATGAGGAGTTGAGATGCCTGAAAAGGTGTTAATTGTCCCTGATCTACCAGGAAACCTGCGACCTCTTTTGCAATTATCGCGTCTTCAGACGGCTTATTTCCAAGTGACGATCGAACATTCGTTTCTGCCTCATCAAGCATTTCTGCTGGTACACCAAGACCACTTGCCAGCAACGTTTCACGAAACAAATCGAGTTCTGTGAACACGCATTTCAGAATGTCTTCGGCCTTGGCGTCACTGATATGCTCTTTTTTTACAAGCACGTTGGCTGTTGCACGAACAATTGCAATTTCATCGGCAGCGGCTATTCCAGAGGTTCTGCGAACTGACGATTCTGCAGCATTCAGTGCAGCTTTTCCAAGTGATCCTGAATCAAGTACCGCCTGACGAAATCGCTGAATCAGGGCAGGATTTTTGGGCATAATTGAAAAATTAAGAACCGAACGGAGGGACTGTTTAACTTCTAAAGAATTACTCTATCAGATCGCTTACTGGCCTTGAAGGTTTGTTGTGTGTGAAAATATATCGAAAAACTACTCACGTCCCTCTCAACCAAAAACTCTTGAATTAGCGATAAGCGGGCCTCTAGACCTCATTGAGAGACGCTTGTTTATAAAAAAAGAACGCTATATTGCAATTTCCAAAACCTCGGTATTTCTGCTTCAACCGTAGTACACACTCCAGTCCTCGGGTGCTCAAATGTTAATTTCTGGGCATGCAGTGCTACGTTTACAGCACCTTCAAACTTCAAGGGCAGTCGACTTCCGTACATGCGATCACCAACAATTGGGCATCCACGTGAAGCAAGCTGGACACGCAGTTGATGTCGTCGCCCTGTCCTTGGCTGCAGTTCGACAAGTGACACTTCTCCTGCCCTTTTTGTGACCCGTGCAACAGTTTCAGCAAAAAGGCTGCCCGGTTCTTCATTTGCTTTTTTCTGAATATCCCCTCGTTCACCCCGACCTTCTATAACAGCACGATGAAGAGCGTCATCCCAGCGAACACGATCCCTCCATGTTACCCACGTACCAAGAGCTGATGGAAACCTCTTTTCAACAATTGCGACATATTCTTTCCGAACGGTTCGTTCACGAAATTGCTTCGCTAAACAAGCAGCTGCAGTTTTATTTTTTCCAAAAATAACAACTCCAGATACTGGCTTATCCAATCTACTCACGACACCAACAAAACACCCGTCACCAAACCTATTCACCAGTTCCACATACAGACTGCTATCACCTCGTGGACTGTTTGCTGTTGCCAGTCCAGCAGGCTTGTCAAGAACGACGATATCTGGATCATCAAAGAGAACGTTCATGCATTTTCTCTCAATTCATACTCCATAATTTTATTATTTCACCATGACGCTACAGTCACCCCTGAAGCTGATACTAGCAAGCCAGTCCCGCCGTCGCCGAGAGTTAGCCACTTCAGCAGGCTGGGACGTCACTATCACCCCACCGCCTGAGGACGCCGAAGCCTCGGCACCGCCACTCCAGCAGGGTGAAACGGTGCCAACCTTTGTAACTCGATTAGCTCGCGCAAAGGCTGAAGCTGTATCAAAACTACTCCCTCCATCCGAGACCCGTGCCATTCTTGCCTGTGATACTGTTGGTGAAATAGGGGGTGTGATCTTTGGCAAACCCACAGATGCACATGATGCTCGACGAATGATTGAAACTCTTTCAGGAAAAAAACATCGAGTTTTTACTGGTGTGAGCATCTGGTTCCCAGAGCCCGCAGAGAGGATCAAGGCGAACACGAGTCTGGGTCAATATCGTGTGAAAGAGGGGTGTGCGATCAGTGAGGTCTTCATGGAATTACTACAAAAAAAAGAAGTCGACGACTATCTTGCAACAAACGATTGGCACGGAAAAGCGGGTGCATGCGGTTTTCAAGATGGTCATTTACCTCTCCGACTCATCACCGGCTCTGTCGATACTGTCGTCGGACTACCTGTTGAATTCATCGAACAACTCGTTATCAAACATCTCAGATCGCGATAAAACATAAAAAACCCCTCGGAATCTAAAAGAAACCGAGGGGTTCGTAAAAAAATTTCCGGCGATACCTACTCTCGCACTTTTGGCACTACCATCGGCTCTGAAAGCTTAACTACCGTGTTCGGGATGGGAACGGGTGTGACCTTTCAAATATGTTCACCGGAAAATCCTGTGTCACCGCTTTCGCGGTGATAATGTTGTGATAATTGGCACTCTCATGCTTTTGCAAGAGAGCAAACTGCCACCATTTCAGGCAGCGTACCGTCAAAAAATCCACGACTATCATTTATCGTGACTAGACTGACGGAGATAGAGCAAGCACTCGATACGAGTGGTCAAGCAATCGTCCGTTAGTACCGGTTAGCTGAGTGCATTACTGCACGTACACATCCGGCCTATTAACCTGATCGTCTTTCAGGGGACTTTCGGGTATAAACCCTACGAAACCTGATCTTGAGGCGGGCTTCACGCTTATATGCTTTCAGCGTTTATCCTTTCCGTTCTTAGCTATCCAGCCGTGCCGCTAGCGCGACAACTGGTACACCAGAGGAACGTCCTTCCAAATCCTCTCGTACTAAAGAAGAATCCTCGCAAGTTTCGTACGCCCACAGCAGATAGGGACCGACCTGTCTCACGACGGTCTGAACCCAGCTCACGTACCACTTTCATTGGCGAACAGCCAAACCCTTGGGAGCTTCTCCACCCCCAGGATGTGATGAGCCGACATCGAGGTGCCAAACCGCTTCGCCGCTATGGACGCTCGGAAGCGATAAGCCTGTTATCCCCGGAGTACCTTTTATCTGATGAGCGATGGCCCTTCCATTCAGAACCACCGGATCACTAAGTCCTACTTTCGTATCTGCTCGACTTATGAGTCTCGCAGTCAAGCACCCTTCTACCTTTGCGCTCAATGCCTGATTGCCAACCAGGCTGAGGGTACCTTTGAACTCCTCCGTTACTCTTTGGGAGGAGACCGCCCCAGTCAAACTGCCCAACTGAAACTGTCCGCTGCCCGGATTCACGGGAATCAGCGTTAGAACTCAAACGAATCCAGGGTGGTATTTCAACGTTGGCTCCACAATGACTAGCGTCACTGCTTCAAAGCCTCCCACCTATCCTACACAGAACACGTCCAAGACCAATATCAGCCTACAGTAAAGGTTCACGGGGTCTTTCCGTCATACTGCGGGTACGTGGCATCTTCACCACGGCTACAATTTCACCGGGTCACTGGTTGAGACAGTGCATCAGTCGTTACGCCTTTCATGCAGGTCGGAACTTACCCGACAAGGAACTTCGCTACCTTAGGACCGTCATAGTTACGGCCGCCGTTTACTGGGGCTTCGGTCGCGAGCTTCGCCTTACGGCTAACCCTCTTCCTTAACCTACCAGCACCGGGCAGGCGTCAGACTCTATACATCCTCTTGCGAGTTAGCAGAGTCCTGTGTTTTTGATAAACAGTCGCTGATGCCGATTTACTGTGACCCTCCTCAGCGTTAACCAAAGAGGGCACCCCTTATCGCGAACTTACGGGGCCATTTTGCAGAGTTCCTTAACCAGTGTTCTCCCGAGCGCCTAGGACTTCTCGTCCCGCCTACCTGTGTCAGTTTTAGTACGGTCACATGCCATCAACCCTAGAAGCTTTTCTTGGACGTCTTTCTGGTGACTATCGAAACATAAACGTCTTTGTCCCATGCTTCAGGATGTCGCTGCGGATTTGCCTACAGCTACCCTCCACACAGGCGAGGGACATTTCTATCCGTCCCCTCACCTTTCAGACGCCGTCCCTCCATCAGTCCGGCATGTGGCGCAGGAATGTTGACCTGCTATCCATCGTCTACGCCTTTCGGCCTCGACTAAGGAACCGGCTAACCCTGGGCGGATTTACCTTCCCCAGGAAACCTTAGGCTTTCGGCGAGCAGGATTCTCACCTGCTTTATCGTTACTCATTCCGGCATAATCACCTGTACGCCCCACCATCGCTCCTTACGGTGCGACTTGTATCTGACGTACAGCGCTCTCCTACCGATCCACAAAGTGGATCCCACTGCTTCGGTGTAAAACTTACTCCCGTTCATTATCGGCGCAAAATTGCTCGACCAGTAAGCTGTTACGCACTTTTTAAATGGTGGCTGCTTCTAAGCCAACATCCTGGCTGTCATAGCAAAATCACTTCCTTAGTGACTGAGTTTTACTTGGGGACCTTAGCAGGTGGTCTGGGTTGTTTCCCTCTCGACCGCGAAGCTTATCCCTCGCGGACTGACTCCCGGGGTACGGATAATGGTATTCGGAGTTTGGTTCGGTGAGGTACCCGGGAAGGGCCCCCATCCAATTCAGTCTCTCTACCCCCACTATCTATTGCCCGAGGCTAGCCCTAAAGCTATTTCGGAGAGAACGAGCTATCTCTGCGCTTGATTAGACTTTCACTCCTCCCCACAAGTCATCCCCTCGGTTTTCAACCCAAGTGGGTTCGGTCCTCCACGCGGTTTTACCCGCGATTCAACCTGCTCATGGGTAGTTCGTGCAGTTTCGCGTCTACCACCAGCGACCAATAGTCGCCCTATTCAGACTCGGTTTCCCTATGGCTTCGGCCCGAAAGGCCTTAACCGAGCCGCTGACGGTAACTCGCCGGATCATTATGCAAAAGGCACGCCGTCACGCATTGCCAAAAAGGCCATAGCGCTCCGACCGCTTGTAGGCACATGGTTTCAGGTTCACATTCCTCCCCTAACAGGGGTTCTTCTCATCTTTCGATCGCTCTACTTGTTTACTATCGGTCATTAGGGAGTATTTAGCCTTACGGGATGGTCCCCGTAGATTCAGTCGAGGTTTCACGTGCCTCAACCTACTCAGGGTACCCTCCAGAGACAACCAGCTTTCGCGTACGGGTCTGTCACCCTCTATGGACGACCTTTCCAAGTCGTTCTGCTAGCCAATTGTTTGTTAACTCCGGTGGAGGGCCCTACAACCCCGCAGTGGAAACCACCACGGTTTGGGCTATTTCCCTTTCGCTCGCCGCTACTCAGGAAATCGATTTTTCTTTCTATTCCTACGGATACTTAGATGTTTCAGTTCTCCGCGTTAGCCACTGCAACCTATGTATTCAGTTACAGCCAGTTCGGGAATCCCGGGATCATCACCTGTTTGACGGTTACCCCAGGCTTTTCGCAGCCTTCCGCGCCCTTCAAAGCCTCCTAATGCCAAGACATCCCCCATGCGCCCTTGGTAGCTTGACCACCCGAATCGAATGCTCGCATAGCGAACTTCTTCGGGAATCACGCAACCAGATAAACCAATACAACGAAGTTGACTGGCTTATCCTTTGTAACGTTATTTTCTCGCTCTAAAAAATTCTGTGAAATCCAAAATGAATTTCACGAAATTGTTTGCCTTGGGAGAACGCGAAGAAATACATGATGAATCAAAGATTCATCAAACTCTTCGACATTCTATCAAGATGCCAATTACCACAACCAAATTGTCAACGAACTGTGCAATTTCATGTGTAAAGCTTTGCAAAAAGCAGACTGAACACAATCGTTGCCACGACACTCCGGGTTTAAAGCCTCATCAGTGCCGTTTTTGCCAAAAAAGTTTATCTGCCGACGTTTCCGTCAATGCAACTAAAGATTTTTCTAGACTCGGAAAAATAGTCGTCAACGGCGTCCGGGTCAAGCGGCGACGAAAAACCCCTTTGTTTTTGAGAAATCCATGGCTGAATCGTCCGCCTGCATTCATTCTTGATGGCTTCTGCTCGTCAAAACTGATGACAGTATTGTCCACAATTTAATTCCATTGATTGCGGCACCTTTTTTACGGGCATCTGTCCAAAAGATCAGGCTCACCAACATTGCAAAAACCGGGGACGCACCCGCGACCATTGAGTACGATGTGCATGCTTTGCCTCGTGAATGCGAACACCCGAAAAGTTTCACCAAGGACGACTCGAAATGACTACAAAACAATCTGCTCAAAACACACCGAACTTGGGCTCCGATGCCAAAATCATTTCGCTCCTTACACGCCCACTACCAAGCACTCGTTTTCCCGATGGAACAAGCGACGCCGACACCGTCTACCAAATCCTGAGTCAAGAATTACTACTCGACGGCAATAGCAAGCAGAATCTCGCAACGTTTTGTCAGACGTGGGAATGCCCTGAGGTCCATAAACTCATGGACTTGGCGATCGACAAGAACTTGATTGACAAAGATGAATATCCCCAGACAGCCGAGATAGAGCAACGATGTGTCAATCTCCTGGCTGATCTTTGGAACGCACCGGGCAAACCTGTTGGATGTTCTGCAATCGGATCAAGCGAAGCTTCCATGCTCGGAGGAATGGCTGCGAAATGGCGTTGGAAATCTCGTCAAGAAGCCGCTGGCAAGCCAACCGACAGACCAAACATGGTCTGCGGCAGTGTGCAGATATGCTGGAAGAAATTTGCTCGCTACTGGGATATTGAACTGCGCGAAATTGAAATGTCACCCAGCGAACTCTGCATGACACCCAAAGCTGTGCTTGAGCAAGTTGATGAAAACACAATTTTTGTCGTTCCGACAATGGGCGTGACGTACCACGGTTTGTATGAAGACGTAGCTGGGATAAGTAGTGCCTTGGACGACTTACAAAACCGTACTGGAATCGATATTCCAATTCATGTTGACGGAGCGAGCGGTGGTTTCTTAGCGCCATTTACTGCACCGAACCACGAGCCTTGGGATTTCCGTCTGGAACGCGTGAAGTCGATCAATGCATCTGGACATAAGTTCGGACTTGCACCTCTTGGGATCGGCTGGGTGTTGTTCAGGGAGCCTACCGACCTACCCGATGAACTAATTTTTCATGTTAGTTATCTGGGCGGTGACATGCCTACATTCCAGATCAATTTCTCGCGTCCAGCAGGCCAAGTGATCGCTCAGTACTTCGACTTTATCCGTTTCGGCAAAGCTGGCTACACAGCCATCCACGGCAGTTCTCATGAAATAGCAGAGTATTGCGCTCAAGAGATTGGAACTGTCGATGGCTTCGAGATAATTCACAATGGCTCGCCAGACAAGGGGATCCCGGCGGTGGTCTGGACTCAGAAGGAAAATACAGAGCATGGTTTTACGCTTTACGACCTTGCAGACAGACTTCGCATGCGAGGCTGGCAGGTGCCCGCCTACCCGTTTACTGGTGATCTTGCCCACAAAGCATTTCAACGCATTCTCGTGAAACGGGGTTTCACAAGAGAGATGGCCGATCTTTTACTGATTGACATTAAACAAGCCATCGATTTCTTGACCTCACATCCGCGCAATGCAAGCCCTCCTTCGGTTCAAGCAAGCTCCTACAATCATCTCTGATCCTGATGGTGACCTATGCATTATGAATGCGACCAGGTTGCCAGCCCCCACTAGGCCGTCAGCTCCACGGGTGTTCATATTCGACATGCGCGACAGAAGCATGCTTCTTATTTTTCGTCGAGCGATTTGGAATGATTGATCAATGCGTCTACAAGAGAAATGAGCGTGTCAGCTTTGAAGGGCATCAAAAGAACCTTTCGTAGGTCATCCGTTTGAGCCCCATCAATAAACCACTGTTTGCGCTTTCTGCTCCCAATCATAAGGACAGGTACTCGCGCTAAATACTTATCCTTTGAAAACGAATTAAAGAGTTCCATCGCAGGCTCTTGTATAACCTGCGCACTTACAAGGAGCAAATCTGGCCGAGGCCATGTTTTAAATCGCATCAAGGCCCGCTCGGGATCTTGGGTGATGAGAGCCCGATACCCACGGTCAATAAAAAATCGTTGAAGAGATTCCTGGCTCTTGCCAGCGACCTCAACGATCATGACAGTGCGTTTCGATACTTTTGGCTCGCCAGAACGAGATGCGACCATTTCCCCATTCCCTCGCGAATGACATCACAGGGAAACCATGTTCCCACACGAGAAAAAAAGAGGCGCCGGTCGGAGTCGAACCGACGATGGCGGATTTGCAATCCGCTGCCTTAGCCACTTGGCTACGGCGCCACAGTGTGTAACGCTATTTAAAAGTTAACGATGAGGTCAAGACTGCTGAATAAATTGATTGTTCGCTCAATGGTATTGAATCGTATCGGAGCGAATGTGTCGATCATCTGCACCCTTGGCATTGGTTATCGGCAGCCCTCGAAAACTTCTTGACGATGTTTTCACCGTGAAATTGAGGGGCGGTGTAGTTTCAGGACATTTATCTGGGTATGATTTGTTTGAATACTAAGATGATCGTTTTCCACCAACAGTGCGAATGATTCCTTTCGCTACGTGCTTTGACCAGCACATAAGAGGCTTTATGACCAAATCTACTTGTGACATTGGCCTCATCGGCCTAGCAGTGATGGGAGAAAATCTTGCGCTGAATATCGCGAGCAAAGGGTTTCGCATCGCGGTCTATAACCGAACACAAAGCGTCACCGATGCATTCGTCGCGGACCGTGGCAACCAAGAACAGATTATTGGATGCCATTCAATCGAAGACCTTGTGGCTGCGCTCAAGCCACCCCGCAAGATCATGCTGATGGTGAAGGCCGGCCCAGCCGTCGATAATATTATTCAAACTTTGATTCCTCTGATGAATTCTGGTGATGTCATTATCGATGGAGGGAACACTCAATACAGCGATACTGAACGGAGAACGAAACAGGTCGAAGAAGCTGGCTTGCTTTATGTAGGCACCGGGGTTTCTGGTGGCGAAGAAGGCGCATTGAAAGGCCCTAGCCTCATGCCGGGAGGCTCAGCGGAAGCCTGGCCATTGATAAAGCCGATCTTTCAATCAATTTCTGCTCACGTCGGAACGAACCACGATGTACCGTGCTGCGAATGGGTTGGCCCGCGAGGCGCTGGCCATTATGTAAAAATGGTGCACAACGGTATTGAATATGGCGACATGCAACTGATATGCGAGGCTTACTGGTTATTAAAGCATGCTGCTGGCCTGGACAACAAATCGTTAGCACATGTTTTTGACGAGTGGAACCGTGGTGAGCTTGACAGTTATCTTGTCGAAATCACACGGGACATATTCACTGCACACGACCCTGATGGGAAGGCGGAAAGCTTTCTTGTTGACCACATCCTCGACCGAGCTGGAGCAAAGGGCACTGGTAAATGGATGAGTCAACTCGCGTTAGACCTTGGGGTACCAAGTACGCTTGTCACAGAAGCAGTCTACGCTCGCTGTCTCTCTTCCGAAAAAGACGCCCGGGTCCGTGCCAGCAATATTTTGAGTGGACCAAAACTGCCTATTATTGAAAAAACATCGGCGTTTACTGAACAGGTACGTCAAGCTCTCTATGCATCAAAGATTGCCAGTTACGCCCAAGGATTTGCACAACTGGCAGCAGCGGCCAAAGAACACGACTGGGAACTCAACTATCAGTCAATTGCGATGCTCTGGAGGGGAGGATGCATCATTCGAGCTCAATTCCTTGATCGAATAGCCGCGGCATATGGTGAAGATGCTTCGCTCGAAAATCTTATGCTTGCCCCCTATTTCACAAGTGCTCTTGCCGAAAGCCAAACAGCCTGGCGGACTGTTGTGGCAACGGCAGCGGCGCACGGTATACCAACACCAGCATTCATGACGGCACTCGCTTATTACGATGGCTACCGTAGCGCTCACCTGCCAGCAAATCTGCTTCAGGCTCAGCGGGATTACTTTGGTGCCCACACCTACCAACGGACCGACCGGGAAGGTTCTTTTCATAGTGAATGGCTCGATCTTCGTAGACCACTGTCATAATTTTCTGTCACCCACCCCTCCCCTCACAAGAAATAAACAATGAAACGCGACTACCTCCATGAACTTTTTGGGCTTTCTGGTCAAACAGCAGTTGTTGTGGGTGGTACTGGTGTACTCGGAGGTGCTCTGGCAGATGGGCTGGCCGCGGCAGGAGCATGCGTTGTCGTTGCAGGTCGCAATGCGGAGCGTGGTGAAGCTCGAGTTACAGCTATTCGTGAAGCTGGTGGAGACGGTCACTTTATTGCCGTGAACGCTGTTGAAAGACAAAGTATTGAAGACCTTTTGTCGGCCACTGTCAAAAAATATGGCAGTGCCGATATTTTAGTGAATTGTGCCGGTGTCAATTCGTCAATTCCCTACGATGAAATCCCTGATGACGACTGGGATCGTGTTCTGAATACAAACCTTAAGAGCACGCACCTTGGCTGCCAGATTTTCGGTAGTCATATGGCCACTTGTGGAGGCGGTGCGATTCTCAATATAGGCAGCGTGTCAGCTGACAAACCACTTTCAAAGGTATTTGCTTACTCCGCTTCAAAGGCTGCAGTTGTGAACTACACGCAGAATGTGGCGAGGGAGTTGGCCACGAAAGACGTTCGTGTCAACGTGCTATGTCCTGGTTTTTTCCCAGCTGAACAAAACAGGAAAATCCTTTCACCAGAAAGAATTTCACAGATTATGGGACAAACTCCAATGGATCGATTTGGCAATCCTCACGAACTCGTCGGGGCTGCTGTTCTACTTTGCAGCAAAAACGCTGGCAGTTTCATTACAGGTACAAGCATCTATGTAGATGGTGGATTTACCGGAATGCGAATCTAAAACGGATTTTACCGCTCGGTTCCAAGCTCATTTTTTTAGCAAGATAAAGTCAACTCAACACATTCACTGAGTTCTTAGAAGCACAACACTTACTCACTTCGATACCAAAATTGATGCCGCACACCTTTGTTATTTTCGGCGCATCCGGCGATCTCACGAGTCGTAAATTAGTGCCTGCGCTATACAACTTGATGCGGGCTGGCCTCCTGCCAGAAAATACAAAAATCATTGGCTTCTCACGAACAGTATTGTCAGACGCTCAATGGAGAGCGAGCCTCCGTGAATCAACAGAACAACACACTAGCGGCGAACCGTTCTCTCACGAAGCGTGGAATGACTTTGAGCCAATAATCCATTATCAACCCGGTGACATTGAAAACAATGAAGACTTCAAGAGCCTTCAGCGCAGACTTCATGAACTTGAGGCAGGGAAATGTGTCCCACGAGTCTACTATCTAGCAACTGCACCTCGTTTTTACACTCCGGCAGTTACTGCTCTTGGCAATCTGAACATGGCATCAGAGGAAAACGGGCCTCGTCGTATTGTCATCGAAAAGCCTTTTGGGACAGACTTTGAAACCGCTCACTTATTGAACAATCACATTCATTCTGTCTTCAATGAATCCCAAGTATATCGAATCGATCACTACCTCGGTAAAGAATCGGTCCAGAATATTCTTGCCCTACGATTTGCGAACACGATCTTTGAGCCCATTTGGAACCGTCGTTATATCGATCATGTCCAGATAACAGTCGCAGAAGAATTGCCTGTGGGCCGAAGGGGTGATTACTACGACACTGCCGGTGTGCTTCGTGACATGTTTCAAAATCACCTCTTACAACTGTTGATGGTCACTGCCATGGAAGCACCGGTTCGGTTCAACGCAGATGCCGTCCGAAATGAAAAAGTAAAAGTACTCGATGCGATCCGACCACTTGCTATCTCGCAGATAGCTGACGCTAGCGTGCGTGGTCAATACCTAGGCTACCTTGAAGAGCCTGGCGTACATTCCGGCAGCAACACCGCAACTTTTGGAGCAATACGGCTCGAAGTTGACAACTGGAGATGGCAAGGTGTCCCCTTCTATCTTCGAAGCGGAAAGGCAATGAGTTGCCGAACAACACAAATCGTCATTGACTTCCGACAACCGCCGCTTGAACTCTTTGCCTGTGATAATCCTCAATCGCAACGGGAGGCCAATCGACTTGTAATTCAGATCCAGCCAGCAGAGGGCATACAACTGCACTTCCATACAAAGGTACCGGGGGATGGAATGCGACTGCGGCTCACTGACCTCGAGTTCAGTTACTCTCGTGAATTCTCTGGAAGGCTACCGGAGGCGTACGAACCGTTACTGTTGGACTGCATGACAGGCGACGCCAGCCTTTTCGCTCGGTCTGATGAAGTGGAGAAGGCATGGGGAATTATTGATCCCTTCGTACAATCGTGGAGCAGCGGCACAACGCCTTCCATACCGACTTATACGCAAGGAAACTGGGGCCCTGCTGTGAGCGATGCATGGATGCGCGCGCAAGGGCGAAACTGGTTTGATCTGTGCCCTGTTCTGAGGTGAATGCAATGCTCCTTAGCCCACCGGGCAATCAACCTCGGCGAAAACAACTACAGATCGGTTCACTGTCTCTCGATTCTCAGATTATTCAGGCCGCACTTTCAGGCTACAGCGATCTACCCATGCGGGTAATGGCACGACGATTCGGAGCTTCTTACACGCTCTGTGAAGTTATGCTTGATCAATTTCTTACGCGAGTTGGTAGTAGCCAGAGAAACCTTGCGAGGCTCGCAATCGCCGACGAGGAGCATCCTGTTGGCGGTCAACTCATGGGCGCAAATCCTGATGATTTCGCACCAGCCGCGCGTCGACTTGTGGAAGCAGGATTTGACTGTATTGATATCAACTTCGGCTGCCCTGTAAAAAAAGTACTTGGACGCTGCCGAGGTGGTTACCTCTTGAGCACCCCAGATACCGCGCTTGAAATCATTTCAAAGGTGCGAGAAGCTGTTCCCGCCAAACTTCCAGTGACCTTAAAAATGCGTCGAGGAATAGATGACTCACAAGACAGTGAGGACAAGTTTTTCACTATCTTTGATGGTGCTTTTTCCCGGGGTGTTGCGGCAATTACTGTTCACGGACGAAGTGTTGTGCAGCGTTATGACGGCCCAAGTGACTGGGATTTTCTAGCCACTGTCAAGCGTCATGCAGGGAAACGCATTGTCCTTGGGTCTGGTGATCTCTTCTCGGCGCAAGCATGCCTGCGCATGCTTGCGCATACCGGTGTCGATGGCGTCACAATAGCCCGCGGCGCTATTGGAAACCCTTGGATATTCCAGCAGACACAGGACCTGCTCAACGGCTATCCAGAAGAAGACATACAGCCACCACGAATTTTTTCACAACGAGACGTTCTTGCAGAACACTTCCGGCTGGCGGTAAAGCTTAATGGTGAACAACTCGCCGGCCGCACAATGCGAAAATTTGCAATCAAGTATGCGAAGCTTCACCCAGATTCACTCGATGTAAGAAATGCATTTATCGCTGCAAAAAACTCCCACGAATGGCAGGGCGTCCTGTCAAAGCACTACTGCAAGGACGGCCCTGGCAGAGATCCCTCAGGTGACATTGACGAAACAACAGAAGAATAACGAACAGATTACTTCGCGGAACAAAAAAAGAGCTTCATAAAATATGACCTGCGGTAATGGAATCTATTGAAATGACTCATTTACTCTGACCTATTGCTGAACGAATCTCACACTGCGCAATATCGTCTTGTTCATCTACAAGTTGAGCCTGCAAAGCATCGACAATCTGGGGTGCTATCGTTGGTATTCGGTGTCGCCATTGCCCGAGTGCCCACGCTGCTGCACCACGCAGAACGGGTTCCTCGTCCTGCAGAGCCTTGCAGAGTGAATAAAGACCAGCAGTTATATCGCAGCTTTCCAAAGGATGATTGCCAAGAGCTATTGCAGCTGACCGTAATAACCCAACTCGCTTGGCTCGGAGAATTGGGGACCCATGAAATTTTTTACGGAAAGCACTTTTATCGAGACTCAGCAGCTCAACCAGGGATGGCATCTCTTCATTTCCCATTGATTGAAGTTCTGGATCTTCAGTTCCAGGGGCGTACCTATTCCATGGGCATACCTCCTGGCATAAATCACAACCGAATATCCAGTTGCCAAACTGAGGGCGGAAAGACTCCGCGACAGGGCCATGGTCCTCAATAGTCAATGCACTAATACAACGATTTGCATCAAGAACTCGGGGTTCTGGAAGAGCGTCTGTAGGACAAATATCGAGACATGCTGTGCACGTTCCACAATGGTCGACCTCAACCGGATAATCAACAGGAAGTGACACTGTCGTAAGGAGACCTGAAAGAAAAAAATAACTTCCTGCACGCCGGTCAATTAACATCGTGTTCTTCCCGAACCAACCAAGCCCTGCACGTGCAGCAAATTCTCGTTCTGCCAATGGTGCAGAATCAACAACACCGCGGGTTTTACAACCAGGCATTGCTTCCTCAAGCCATCCTCCTAGCTGATTGAGCCTTGACCTCAAGACATTGTGGTAGTCGCGCCCAATGGCATACCGAGCAATCTGCCCACGGTCTGGATTCTCTCTCGAATCAACCGCTCGTGCATCATAGTCCGTCGCCAGCATGATAACGCTCTGCGTACCGGGCAGCAGATTATCTGGATTCCTCCGAAGTGACAGATGTCGTCGCATCCAACCCTCCATGACACCCGCAAAACCTCGGTCAATCCATTTTGAAAAATGATGCAGCCGCGGAGGTGGCTCCGCTGTCGTCACACCGAGCCTAGAAAAGCCGAGACGAAGTGACTCTTGCCGAAGCCTCTCAAGCACACGCCTCCCCCCATCAGGTCGATCTGCAGACTGTTCCTGAAAAGCTGGGGGCATTGCGGGCTCTGGCTGTCTTCTTGGTATGTGCTTGCGGAAACAACGACGTTTTTAACACACCGTTTGGCATTTTTCCTGCAGAACTGCTATGGCTTCACGCGGCATAGCTAGTATTGTCCCACATCAGCACTGCCGTATACACATTTCTACGTAGGTAGCTTCGAAATTTCCTCACCCGGTCGTAGCCACTCCTAGGGCTTTCAACTGCCATGAAACAATATCGTAAAATATTCGGACAGCCAAAAAATCATCCTCTCGCTGCCCAAACTGATCAATACAACTCTCCGCAAGTCACAAAGAGAGTCCCTACGGTTCATCGTGCCTACGTCGCATTCGCAACAGTAGCTTTAGCCGCAGTACTCCTGCTTTCACTCGCTGGATGCCAGACTCCGACGCAGCCAACTTACAACGGGGCAATGGTCCCGCCGCCGCCAACCGGTGCGATCGGACAGCCGGCTCCGTATGGTCCAGTTGG
>Ga0233432_10002527_pt1 | contig 16993 bp, 19 predicted proteins | sample SI_122_August201_6_FD_179870 | JGI IMG/M metagenome (GOLD analysis project Ga0233432, IMG submission 179870) | Seawater microbial communities from Saanich Inlet, British Columbia, Canada - SI_122_August2016_10_MG | ecosystem: Environmental > Aquatic > Marine > Inlet | place: Canada: British...
ATTTTCCAGGGAGTAGCATGGCTGGGGAACGGGAATCCCCAAATGGTCCAAAAGCCCTCCGTTCCTATGGAAGTATGAGCTATGCAGGCTTATTGAGTTTTATATACGCGGAGATGAAGGAGGATGATTCACGACTTCTAGCGGTTCGTGAATGGTTGCAGGCACACTACAGCATCAAAGAAAACCCAGGCATGGGGGAACAAGGATTGTATTATTACTATCACACGATGGCAAAGGCACTTTCTCTTTCCGGCATCAAGTTAATCAAGGACAAAAAGGGCAAGGAACATGACTGGAGGAAGGAATTAGCTCTCGAACTTCTTAATAATCAAGACCCAAAAGGATATTGGATTAATGAAAATGGCAGATGGTGGGAGAGAGACCCTATCTTGGTGACTTCCTATGCCTTGCTTACCTTGGAGCGCGTTTACTACTCGCTTTGAGCTTTGATTGAGCACTAAATATCTCCGCACTGCATGAAACTCAGAACTCTTGCTCTCGGTCAGTTGATCGTACTGTCCTTGGGGTTATCCTCTTTGAAGGCGGAGTCTCCAGGGATGTCCGATTTGGGTTCCGGATTCATCTATTCGGACTTGCAAGTCGGTGATAGTCGCGAAGTCGTTTTAGGGAAGTTACGCAAGGCAAGCTTCGTTCAAATTTACGAGGAAAGGGATCGGGAGCTCGTTAAATGCTCGGTTCGCTGGAATGGCTTTCGTTATGAACTCACCTGCAAGCTTGTAAAAGACAAACTAACCCTTTGCCTCGTCGAGGGGCAAAAAGGTTGGCAGTTCTCTTTCTTTGACGAGGTCCTTAATCCCCAATGGCAAAACCTCAGGGAGCGCTTGGTGAATAAATACGGTTCCCAGAGAAAGTTTAGGGACTTCCCTAAACTAAAGCAGGTACCCATGGGGGATCCAGGAGGGTATGTCACGGATACCTGGGATTTGCCTGACCGGTTGCTCATGCTCACGGTTCAATCTTTCAAGATCAAGGATTGCTGCACGAACAAGATGGTCGAGTATTCTTGCTGTACTTTGTTGATTCAACCAAAATAAATCCTTCTGTTCGGTTTGGACATATATTTCGAGGAAGGTTTCCTTTCGTATAAAAATGGGTATTTTTTCTAAATTCAAAAGAGGGCTACAAAAGGGTGCTCAAAGCATTCAAGGCGCCTTTGCCTCTGTGACAGGGAAGGGTAAACTTGACGAGGTTAGTCTCTTGCAAATCGAGGAGGCCTTTTATGCAAGCGATTTTGGCGTGGAAACCACGGAAGAGATATTGAATGCGATTCGAGAGGCTCATCAAACTGAAAAAGAATTTCGTGGTGAAGACGCGGTTGTATTGGCTCGGACTGTCTTAAGGAGAACTTTGAGCGGCTCGGAGGCTGAGTTTAAGCGGGGGGAAGACTTCCCCGAAGTTCTCTGTTTGATCGGAGTGAATGGATCGGGGAAAACTACGACCTGTGCTAAACTTGCCCATCGGTTGAAATCAGGAGGAAGCAAGGTTGTTCTGGGTGCTTGCGATACCTTTCGTGCGGCAGCTACAGAACAGCTCAAGTCCTGGGCCGACTCGCTTGATATCGAAATTGTAACTGGTCATCATGGTGCGGACTCGGCAGCTGTTGCCTTTGACGCCTGCTCCGCAGGGGAGTCCCGTGGTTGTGATTTTGTCTTGATTGATACGGCAGGCCGGTTGCATGTGAAGGATAATTTGATGGATGAGTTAGCCAAGATGAAACGAGTATTGCAAAAAAGAAAGGAGCAGGCCCCTCATCACTCATGGCTCGTAATAGATGGCTCGACCGGTACGAATGGTCTTGAGCAAGCAAAGGTGTTTCATCAAAAATTTGGCCTCACGGGCTTGGTTGTTACCAAATTGGATGGAACCGCGAAGGGCGGGGCTCTGGTTTCGATTTTTCGGGAACTTAAATTACCTATATATTTTATTGGACTTGGTGAGTCACCAGAGGATCTACAGCCCTTTTCGGTCGAATACTATCTTGATTCTATTTTTCCTCCTCTTGTTGCGGAAACCTCTGCCTAATTTATTTTTTAAACAGTCGATGGGTAGATAGATGGAAAACAAGAAGAGCAAGTACTTAGAGGTCAATTTGGGAGAAAGAACTTATCCCATAACGATTGGTTCCGGTTTGGGTGACTTCTTGTTAGGTGAAAGGAGTGCTTTTTGGGAGCAAGAAAGAAAGGTCGTGGCGGTCATTGATGAGGGCTTGATCAATGCAAACCCTGAGTTTTGTTCTGAGTTTAGGGCTGGAATACCTTGTTTTTCAACCCCCTCTGGGGAATCAACCAAATCAGTCGATTGTTTGAGCGGCCTTTGGAATTTTCTTTCCGAGCAACGCGTTGACAGGTCGAGCGTACTTTTTGCTATTGGCGGAGGAGTTACTGGGGATTTGGCCGGTTTTGCAGCAGCATCCTATCTTCGCGGCATCTCCTTCTTCCAGGTTCCGACAACCCTTCTTGCCATGGTCGACAGTTCGGTGGGAGGCAAGACTGGCATTAATCTTTCTTCGGGCAAAAATTTAGTTGGTGCCTTTCATCAGCCAACGGGTGTTTTCATTGATGTTGATTGCTTGCGGACCCTTCCTCCCCGTGAATTTTCTGCTGGGATGGCGGAGGTCATAAAATATGGGATGCTGGGAAACTTATCTCTTTATGATAAACTAGTTGGGCGAACTGATCCCCTCTCTGCATCAAGTCCCGAACTCGAGGAGTTCATCCTTTGCTGCTGCACGGACAAAGCACGAATCGTGGAACAAGATGAGAAGGAAACCAGTGAAGGAAGTGGAGGTCGAGCCCTCCTTAATCTTGGGCACACTTTTGCCCACGCGATTGAGGCGATTTCGGGTTACGGTACTTACTTGCATGGTGAGGCTGTGGCCATCGGCTTGGTTTGCGCTCTCAGGCTTTCGCTTTTACGAGGGAGTTGCAAGGGTCATGACGAGAAAGTCCTGCTTGATTTGATTCGTTCCTATAAACTGCCTATTGCCCTTGAGGAAAAGCTGCCGTTGCCCGATCTCATGAAGGTAATGAAATCAGACAAAAAGGTCGTTGCCGGTAAACTTAGGTTCGTATTGCTGGACAAAATAGGTTCATCCCAAGTGGTCGGGGAAGTCGATGTAAGTGAAGTCGAGCGGGTTTGGGAATCTGTCGGTGCTGGCTGAGCAAAGTTGCGATGGAAATGGAACGAGAACTGGTCGAGTCTTACTTCGAGAGCAACGGCTTCCTTGTAAAGGGGACTGAATCCCAACAAGATTCAGTATCCTCCAAAAAACAGAATCTTCTACCTTCCATGGCGGTGCTGAATCCATTGGCTCTTGAAAATGATTCAAATTTGGGCTTTCGCTTGTTTACGAGTGATTTGACCAAAATTCGCTCTGCTCTTGTCGGTCTTCTAGGTTGGGATAACACTTCTTTTTCAAATTCCCATCTCGCCAGTGACGCCCGTATCTTAAAATATTTCAAACAGGAAACCAAGGACGAGCGCGTTCCTGAATCTTTGGTGATGAGCCCAGATTTGATGGGTGCAGGTTTTGGAGAATTCCTTCGATTGCTTGTGGTGCCTGCACTTCCTCGCTCCGAAGGTAAACTTAAGGAAACATTTTCATTCCTAAAGGGTTTGGGATTGGACGGTGTACTCACGATGCGCTCCATGCTGGAAAACTTACTTCGTCAGTCCTTACCGTCGAAGTCCTATCGTGGGAAATCGATTTTTCAGATTCTATGTTTGATGAAGGCGTACGATTTAGTCAAAGAACCTCAGTTGGAAATGTTTCCGGAGGCGGAATGAGTGCTTCTTCAATCCATGCAACTGCAATTGTCGACCCTGAAGCTGAGTTGGGATCGAATGTCACGGTGGGGGCTTATTGCATCATTGAGGCAGGTGTTAGCGTGGGCGATGGAAGCTCGATCGATTCTCACGCGATAATCAAAAGATTAACTCGGGTAGGGAAAGACGTCCGAATTGGGCATTTCTCTGTCGTTGGAGGAGATCCTCAGCACTTATCCTTTGATTCTGATATACCATCCTCTGCGGTTCTTGGAGATGGGGCGAGACTAGGAGAGGGAGTTACTGTTCACAGATCTATGTATGAGAATGGACGAACCGTAATCGGTCGCGATTGTTTTCTGATGGGGTATTCTCATGTGGCCCATGACTGCCAAGTCGGAGACAGGACGATTTTGGCCAACGGAGCCTTACTTGGTGGACATGTGATTCTTGGAACAGATGTTTTCGTGGGAGGAGGAGCAGGCTTGCATCAGTTTACGAGAGTAGGCGAAGGTGCTATGATTGGCGGTTTGTCTGAAATCTCGGCGGATATACCCCCTCAAGTTACCGTCTCGGGAAGGAATCGTGCTTGTGGTCTAAACTTAATTGGCTTGAAAAGGAGGGGAGTCACACGAGAGGAAAGAACTGAATTAAAGCAATGTTATCGCGAGATTCTCATGAAAAAGGGCAACCCCACATTGTTCGCAAAGCTAATGATTAATGGTTCATCCTCCCCCAAAACCTCACTTGGCATAACTTTCGTGGAATTCTTTCTCGAGGGAGATCGTGGTTTTGTAAGAAGTCATTCTGCACGATGAAGCCAAAGTCAGCATTGCGGGAATTTCAAATCCGTATATCGTTATCCAAGTGAGTAATTTGGCAGAACTTCCATTCGGCGTATTGCAGGGCAATGAAAAACTAGTTAGAATTACGCAACTTGCTGCAGGTAAGATTTTCCAACTCATCGAGAGAGAGGGGTCAGGTAGCTTCTTGCGAATTCGCATTACGGGGGGAGGATGTAATGGACTATCCTACAAGATGAAATTTGTAGAGAACGGAAAAGCCGGGGACATCATGGTAGTAAGTGAGGGAGCCCAATTGTTGGTCGATTCCAAAACCGCACTCTACCTGCGTGGAACGACCTTAGAATTTTCCGATAAGCTTGTGGGGGGAGGATTCAAGTTTTCTAATCCGAACGCCAAGGCAAGTTGCAGTTGTGGTGAGAGCTTCAATTTGTGAGTGTTACTATGAAATTAAGGCTTGCCTAAGTAGTTCGATGATTTCATTTAGGTAAAGTTTGTATTCATTTACTAATTACTATTTTGACCATTCCTACCCTCAGATAACCACATGGTAAAGAAACCAGGTGGAAAAAACAAAAAGCGGTATCACAACCGTGATTATATAAGGAAAAACGACAAGATACGGGCTCGTGAGATTCGTGTTATCGGTCCTAGCGGAGAAATGCTGGGCGTTATGCCGCCAGAGGAAGCCTTAAAAATCGCAAAGTCACACTACCTTGATTTGGTCGAAGTTGCATCTTCCGCTCATCCACCTGTTTGCAGGATACTTGAGTTTGGAAAGTACAAGTACGAACTAAGTAAAAACAAGAGAAACAAGGAAAAAACCTCCAAGAGAGTTAAGGAAGCCAAGTTTCGTCCACGAATTGAAGAACATGATTATGTGACTAAAGTCCGTCGATCAGAAAAGTTTCTCCATCAGGGAAATAAGCTGAAAATTACTTTGATGTTTCGGGGTCGGGAGATGGAGCACATCAATCTAGGTATGAATTTGGTCCGACAAGCTATCAAGGATTTGGAGGGAGTTGGAAAACCCGATGATCAACCGAAACTCAATGGTAGATTCATCATTGTTACCCTATCCCCCCTCCCTCAACATCAAAGGGTTCTACGGTTCAATTCGCTTGAGGAAGCGGAGATTGAAGAACCAGACGATGAGGCAGATGACGAAACTGATGATGATCAATCGGAAGATTTCAAAGAGGATGACGGGGATGAAAGTGCCGAGGGTGAAAAATCCGATAGCACGGGCGAAAAAGAGTCCAAGTGACCCTATTTGCCGAGTAGATTTTAGTCTCTCATGGTGATTAAGTTCTTCCTTCTCGTAGCGGCGGGGGGGGCATTTGGTTCCGTTTTTCGGGCCCTAGTAGGCTTGCTGATGAAACCCTTTCCGACTTGGTCAACTTTGGTTGTCAATCTGTTGGGAGCTTTTCTGATCGGTTTGCTCATAAAACTTTCAGAAAACTCGACTAATTCGGAATCTTTTCGGGCCTTCTGGATAGTCGGTATCTGCGGGGGGTTCACAACTTTTTCGACTTTTGGCTTAGATGTAATGAATTTCATCAAAACGGGACAATGGACTAACGGTTTCATTTACATGAGTCTAAACATGCTTGGTACCCTGCTTGCGATTTTTCTTGGCTTTCGGATCTATTCCTTTTTGAGCTCGTAGGAGATTGTCTCTTGCTACTTTCTCATCTATTTGTCAGTGTGTTATCATGCACTGTCCAAATCCCAGCGTGCTAATCGCCTTATTTTTTATAATGGGGTCGGGCTACTTGTTTTCGCAGAAACCTTCACCCTTCAAAAACCCAAATACTCAGGTTCGACAGCGCTCCTTTCCTAAGCCAAAGTTTAGCCCTCCGAATTTAGCTCAGAAACCAAATAAGCAGGAAGATCACTCAAAAGAAGTGGAGTTTCGTGGATATTTCTATTTGAACGGGAAGCCTCGGTTCTGCCTTTTTAATGTCCAAGCCCAATTTAGTGAATGGGTACCCCTTGGTGGTGCAACAGTTGAGGATTTCAACGCTATTGGTTTTCACGAAGAATCCGAAACTCTTACGGTTGCTTACAAGAACCATCCTGAGTTCAACCTTAACTTGTATGGTCCGAGCAGTTCTCCATCCCTCACTACTCCTTCCCTACCTCGACGTGCACCTTCGGTAGGAAGGCAGCCAGTTCAGGTAAGTAGGCAACCAAAGGTGATGCCTCCTGTTCCACAATTCAAGCCCGCCTTACCTCCTTCCGTAGTCGGCACAAGATCGCAACTCCAGACTGTTGGTTCTCCCCGCTCCAGTAGCCCCCCATCGCCCTTTGGAACAAGGGTTCCAACACCTAGTCGATTCCCTTCTTTACCTGGTCCAGGATTACCTCGATTTAATACCGGTCAACGGGTTCCTGCCCCAACAGCACCCTCATCTCCTTCCAGCCCATTTTCAACAAGACCTGCAATTTCAATCCCTTCTTCATCGCTTCCCGGGTCGAGCCCTGATACCACTCCAAGCCCAACCCCGAATCCCGTAACCGAAAATGAGTTGGACCTTCTTAATCTTCCACCTCCTCCGCCACCCCCAAATATTTTACCCCCCAGTGCTCCGCCGAATATCGAGCCTTCCCGAGAAGGGGAGTAAAATCAGATTGCTTTGGTGTTTGGCTCTATCGAGCTGGCTGATAGCTTCATCGAACGCAACCACACGCAGGATAGGAAAGTTAGATACCTCGACTTGGTCTCCCTATTACGGTTTGGGTGTCAATGCCTCTCCATTCGAATCTTCCGGGCAATTTCCAGACTTCTCTCCAGTCGGTGCTCTGATTTCAGTAGATGGAGTCTTTGGGACGGGCACCTTAGTTGCTCCTTCCGTAGTTGTGACCGCAGCTCATTTGTTTAGGAACAGTCTCTCAAGCCCGTTACCTATATCAGAGGATTGGCACTTTATTTTGCATTCCCCTTTTAATCAAGCACTGGAATCCCAAAAGTATGCTGTTTCTAAAGTTATTTTACATCCAGGCTGGGTGGCCCGACTGTCCCAATTCGGGGGGCAGGGTGATGGAGATATGCTTGGGGTTGATTTGGCTATTGTTTTACTTCGGGAGGAAGTCGTGGGAGTTTACCCTGCTAAATTACCCTCAGATGGCATAGAGCCGCTTGGGGCAAAAGTGGTATTGGGTGGTTTTGGAAATTTGGTTGACGGTAAGAATGGTTCACTAGGCACTGGTAACAAGAGGAGAGTCGGCGGGGTCAACATTCTTGACCGAGTTGTCGTTCAAGTTGAGGATACAAGTATACCCAGCGAATACTTGGGAGGGCTTTTGGCCATTGATTTCGATTCTCCGCAGTTGAATTCGAATACCCTGGGAAGTGGGGAACCTGCTATTGACTATATCCCGGTCGGTTCCAGTGATGCTACACCTGTAGAGCTTGAAGCCAGCACAGCGGTGGGCGATAGTGGAGGACCAGCCTTTATGAAAATTGCTGATGCATGGAGAATCGTTGGTTCCGTTTCCTATGGATCTTCCGATTCCACTTACGGGGACGTGACGGTGTATACGCGAATAGCCAACCACAAAAGTTGGCTAGAATCTTTTATTCCCGCTTGGAGCCAAGCACGAAAGACTAGCTACAGGGGATGGCTGGAATCGGATTGGTTCGGTTTTTTCTTCCCCGGAGCCTCAAACTGGAATTATCATTCAACTCATGGCTGGTTGTATTTACCTCAAACTAGTCAGGAAAGCTTTTGGGCTTGGCAGCCTAACCTCGGATGGTGGTGGTCGGGGTTATCGGTTTACCCCTTCATTTACTCAAGTGAACGAGGGGGTTGGCTTTACTTTGGGCGTTCAGAATCAACACCTCTGAAATCCGTTTTTTTCGATTATGCAAATGGTACTTGGGTTGAGGTGCCTTGATTCTACTGGATTGCCCTCGTACTTCTTCAAGCTATTGGTAAGGTAAGAAAATTTTATGGATCCCATCTTTAGCTTATTCAAAAAAAGAGAATTGCTTTGGCAATTTCTCTTGAGGAATATCAAGTCCCGTCACCGTGGAAGCGTTCTTGGAGCTGTTTGGTTGGTTGTTAATCCCTTGCTTATGCTGAGTCTTTATGTCTTTGCCTTCGGGGTGGTTTTCGGGGGTAAGTTCACGGATTCTCCGGATGAGTCGACTTTGGACTTTGCTCTCGGGATCTTCTTGGGTTTGAATGTGCTTAGTTTAATCTCTGGCGTCATTGGAAGTGCGTCTTCGGTCATTGTCAGTAATTCCAATTTTGTTAAAAAAGTGGTGTTTCCATTGGAGATCTTACCGGCGGCGATGACCGGAGCCTTGCTTTACGATCTATTTATCGGTTTTGGTCTGTGCTTGACCGGCATAGCCATTTGGGGAGACGGACTAACTCTTTCCGTTCTTTATGTTCCAGTCATTTTGGTGCCGGTCTTTTTAATGGCTTTAGGCCTAGCATGGTTCTTTTCCGCCTTAGGCGTCTTTATTAGAGACATCGGCCATATTAGTTCTTTTCTTGGGTTGGCTCTTCTTTATGCAAGCGGAGTTTTTTATTCGGCTGAAAAGGCGAAGGATAAAGCCCCCGAGGTATGGGATTTCTTGCAATGGAATCCACTCCTTCAAGTCATTGATTCCTTAAGGAAAGTTACACTTTGGGGAGAAGATTTGGATTGGGGTAAGGTAGGGTATGCCTGGGTTTTTGGGATCACCGTTTTCGTCGTCGGAGCTTGGTTTTTCAAACGACTTCGCCCTGCTTTTGCGGATATTGTTTAGCTTCCTGAATAAAGTTGCATGGCAATTTCCTCCCAAGAATGAGAACTTGCCCACTTGATACCTTCGTTCCCCATTTCCTCTCTTAGCTTAGCATTCTCGATGAGTTTGCCGATGCATTCCGAAAGTACTTCAGGTTCGTCAGGATTTACAAGGAAGCCGTTTTTACCATGTAGGACAGCGTCTTTTACTCCGCCGGTTTCGTGGGCAATGACAGGTATTCCGTGTGATGCTGCCTCGAGGTAAACGAAACCAAATCCTTCTACGCTTTTTCCCCGCGGCATGGAAGGCATGACAAAAAGGTCGGCCCCCTGATAAACGGCTTTTAATTCTTCATCATGAAGATCGCCAAGAAAAGAAACTTGGCAACTGAGGTTACATGCGAATTTTTTCAACTTGTCGTAAAAGTTTGGCTTTACGACTGGACCGACTAGCAAGCACTGTATTTTGCTCGACAGTTTATCGGGAAGCTTGGAAATCGCTTCAAGTAAGCGGTCTTGACCCTTTCTCGGATGGATTCGCCCTACGCACAAGACCTTGAGTTTTTCATCTTTACTGAGAGTTTTCTTTTTGCCTTTTCCCGTCAATCTTCGGGCAGGCGCCCCGGGGAAAAGAAGAACTTGATTCTCCAACTCGGGGACAAGCTTCAAGAGCGCTAATTTGTTGTAATTCGAGAGGACATGAATCTGCCGACTCTTCATCAATAGACGACGGAAAAGATACTTCCCTAATGGGTTTGCGCAAAATTTGAGCAATTCAGACCCGTGAATCGTGACGATTAAGTCGGGAGTTTTACGTAGTAGCCAGCCGAATCGGAGGAAGGCACGTAAACTACCGGGTTCGGCCAAATGGAGAGTTACTTGATCCGAATGCCGCTTCAATTTCTTGGCGATCGTCCAAAATGATTTGATTGAACAGCACCAACCTTGAGTGCCCTTAATTGGTAGAGTTTTGAAAGTAGCGGATTTTAGCTCCTTAGCATATCTGGGAACCCAGACATCGATAAGTATGTTCATTTGATCGCAGGCATAGACCAATTCTTCACAGTAAGTTCCGGCCCCTCCGCGTTTAGGAGGGTACTCATGAGTTACGAGTACTACGATTTTTTCTGTCATTAAACGGAATTACAATATTCGTAATCTTCAGCTTGGCTGCAAAGCCCAAATTTTGGTAGTCTATGGACAGATGGATAACAAGACAGCTATTGTAACCGGTGGTTCATCGGGTATCGGTTTGGCGATTTGCGAGAGATTAATCGAGCGGGGCATGGAAGTTTACTCAATTTCAAGAAATCCTCTTAGGGTTCCAAAAATGAAATGCCTACATCCGGTGCAGTTAGATCTTTCTGATTTGGATGCTGTGGTGAGTTTCTTGGATTCTTTCGTAAAGGAAAAGGGAACGCCAGATCTTTTGGTAAACAATGCTGGGTATGGAGCTTTCTATGAGTGGAAAGAATTTCCGGAGAATGAAATTATTAGGCAATGCACGGTTTTGTTCTCCGCTCCCGTCCTTTTCTGCAAAGCCTTTGCACCTCTCATGGAAAAATCATGCAAAGGACAAATCGTTAATGTTACTTCTTTGGCAACTCTTTTCCCCTTGCCTTACATGCCTCTTTACAACGCTGGGAAATCTGGGCTCTCGAGTTTTACCCAATCGCTTATGCTCGAATACCACGAATATCCAAGATTAATTGATTTTAGACTTGGTGATATACGAACTTCATTTAATCGTGCTGCACCCAAGCAGCTGGGCCCTGAGCAATCCCATTCCATGAGGCGAGCGTGGAAGAAGATAGAAAGCCAGTTAGAAGACTCGCCCGTCCCTCAGGTTGCTGCACTTCAGCTGTTGCGGGCTTTGAAAAAAAACAGGTCGGGTGTGTTTTACGGAGGAGGGTGGTTTCAAGGGTGCATTGCACCCTTAATTTCAAGAATTCTGCCTCCTTCGGTACTTAAATTCGTCTTGAAGTCAAGGTATGGATTATCTTGATTTTTATCTTTTAAAGGAAGCAATGTTTCTTTAATTTTGGGTTGCTTTAGCTTTAAGACTGAGAATATATTTATCGCTATGTCTATGCCCCTAAAAATATTGTTCTTCCTTTTAGGACTTTTTATTTCTTTTTCATTATTCGGTCAGTCCCCGATCGAAGATTACAATTCAAGTAAACCTTACGCAACGGGAGCTTTGGTTTTGGTTGGAGAGGAGTCGTATATTGCGACAAGTGCATCAACAGGGATGAATCCGCCCGACAATTCATCTTTCTGGACAAACCTCTCTGTCGCTGCAAGTGCTCTTAATACACCCGTAGAAATTGTTCCAACTCTTTCGACTGCTACTATCTTAGGCTCCCTTCCGGGCTCAAGTCCTCCCTCTACCGGTTCTCTAACTGGAGGTAAACTTATGAATCTCTCGACTCGTGGGTTTGTGGGTGATGGGACCCAAAGGCTTATTGGGGGATTCAAAGTCTATGGGGGAACTTGTAAAATTTTAGTACGTGCCTTTGGGCCTTCTAGAAGTAATTCTGATAATTTAGATAACCCATTTCTTACTTGGAAGACTAACCCCACTTCTTTGATGTCCAGTACCTCTGGTGTAGTCAGTGAAGTTGATAACGCATCATCTAACTCTAGGCTTATTGGACAGGATGCTGAAACTACTGCCTTAACAGACGCACTCGTTTCCCTCGAATCTGCTGACATTCAGACCATTTCAAATTGGGAGAATAATTATTCTTCAGGATATACGGCTTTCGTAACCCCTGTTAGCGGAACTGCAGCGGGTATTGGCAGAATTGGTATCAATGATGTCAGTGATGGTACTGGTGGCCAATTGATTAATATTTCTTCGAGAGCATATGTCGGTAGCACAACTGCTGAGTATCTTCTTGCTGGTTTTCAGATCAGGGATGGTAATGTTTCAATTTGTATTCGGGCGTTTGGTCCATCCCGTACTAGTTCCGATGCACTTTCAGATCCAATCATCGAACTTATTCAGCAAGTTTCAACATTTCATAGTGTCAAATCCACCATAGCCATGAATGATGATTACCTAAGTGATTATTCTGGTACTTCCACTGAATCTGGTGAGTCGGTTACAACCCCCAAGTCTTCTATTCCGACCTATCTCAACACTTTACTTGCCAAAGAATCGGCCATCATTAAAACTCTTCCTCCTGGTGATTATACAGCTAGAGTGTATGGTGTAGGTGGAGTTTCTGGGATTGGACGGGTTGGTATAGACAAGGTGATTGAGTAAGGGTTCCCTTGTTTCTTTGCTAAACTGAACCATCAAACAAAAACTGCCTATGTAGTGGCTGGCCCGCATCGAAGCGGGACCTCGTTGGTTGCTGGTTTGCTCGGTTCATCTGTGGGGTCTTTGCCTGTAGACTTGATGCGACCCGCTCTGAGCAACGCCAAGGGATTTAATGAGTCCTGGTCTATCGTTCACTTGAACGAATTTATACTTCGAGAATCTGGGCTCACTTGGGACAGCGTTGAGCCAACGGGCAAGCAAATCTTTAAGGAAAGTTTCCAAAAAAAGTTTTATGCCAAGTGTCTAGATTGTTTTCTAGAAAACTTTCCTAAAAGTAGTCCAGATGGGTCTTCGTCGGTCGTTCTAAAGGACCCACGTTTTTGTAGGACTTTTCCGATTTGGAAAAAGACACTGCTTGAGCTTGATTATAAGATACATGTTGTCATTCCATTGAGGTCTCCTGTCGATGTCATGTATTCTTTAATGAAAAGAGACGACATTGATGCTGCTTCTGCGGTATTAATTTGGTATTGGCACATAGTCGAAATTCTTATTCATACGGAAAAGATGGATGTCCGTTTTGTCGTTTATGATCGATTACTCGAGGATCCTTCAGAGCACCTTCGCCTCGCATTGGGAATTAAAATCAGTGACAGTACTGCCGACCTAATCGATGGGAAACTGAATCATTCCAAGCAACATGATACATTAGCACGGACTTACTTTGAGGAAGAACCTTTTAATTCTTCACTTCTGCTTTATGAAAACCTTCTGAATTCGCCAATGCCTGATACTGGTGTGATTTCAAAAATAAAAAGTAGCTACTTTTTTAATCATGTTCTAAAAGCTCATATTGAGAGGAAACACACTCTTTTTCAAAAGAGGCTTATCAGGGAAATTACTAGCTTAAATGGTTTGTCGGAAAAAGAGAATATCAAGAAGTTTAGGAACGGTTCTCATTCAACAGATTCCGTTTCTTCAGGTGAACATAATGGGCAAGAAAACGAAACAAAGAAGCCCAGTAATTTAAGCAATTTGCTCAATATTTTTAAAAAACCTTAACCTATAAAAAAGAATGACTTCAGAACCAAATAAAACTCCGATTTTCATACTCTGTGGTGGCTTGGGAACGAGAATGAAGGAGGAAACTGAATTCATGCCTAAACCAATGGTACTTGTTGGAGGTGAGCCTATTTTAATCCATATCATGAAAAGTTACGCTTTGCATGGTTTTACTAATTTTGTGTTATGCCTTGGTTTCAAGTCGGACTATGTGAAGAAATATTTCCTTACTCGTAGGTATTTGGCGAATGACTTTTTGATTGATGGTGATTGTGAACCGGAAATCCTGTCATCTGCACCAACAGACAAATGGACAATTAGGCTTATTGATACGGGGGAAGACTCAATGACAGGTTGTCGGATTGCCAGAGCTATTGATCGTTATGATCAAGATTATGAAAACTTTGGTGTGACTTACGGTGATGGTTTGTGTGATGTAGATATTTCTTCTGAGTATCAATTCCATTGTGACCATGGTTCAATTGGAACGATTATGGGGGTTAATCCGGTTTCTCGCTTTGGTCAAATTGATGCAGATGGAAATACGGTACAGAAATTCATGGAAAAGCCTGTATTGAACGACGATTGGATAAACGGGGGATATTTTTTCTTTAAAAAAGAGTTCCGCTCCTACCTGAGTGACGAGTCTACTTGCGTTTTGGAAAGAGAACCTCTAATGAGCCTAACCGACGATCGTTATCTCCGAGTTTACAGACACTCCGGTTTCTGGAGATGCATGGATACTCAGAGAGATAAAGAGGAGTTGGATGGAATGTTTGCAGAAGGCAAAATTAATTGGTTTGAGAAAAAATAAAGTGAAGAAAAGAATATTGGTTACTGGTTCCGAAGGATACATCGGACAACACTTAGTAGAGCATCTGCTAAAAAAAGATTTTGAAGTCATAGGATGTGATCTTTGTTGGTATGACGAGGCATTTGTTTGCAAACGAGAAACTGGGTACAAACTCTTAAATATTGATTTTGATCATCTGACCCAGGAAGATCTTAGTGGAGTCGATTCAGTATGCCATCTTGCCGCAATTTCGAATGACCCAATGGGAGATCTTGACCCAAGTATAACCTTGGACATAAATGAGGAAAAAACGATTTCTTTTGCAGAGAAATGTTCATCTTGGGGAGTCGGCCAATTCATTTTTTCCAGTAGTTGCTCGGTATACGGTGAAGCAGTTGAGGATATCGTAAATGAAAATTCTGCTCTTAATCCCGTATCACTTTACGCTGAAACAAAGTGTTCGGTCGAAAAGGCTCTTGCCTCTTTGAATAGCGATTATTTCTCTACAACTTCTTTGCGGAATGCTACTGCCTACGGCCATTCCTCCAATCTAAGGCTCGATTTGGTTATCAACGATTTCGTTTCCACGGCCCACTGCACAGGCTCAATTAAGATGCTCAGTGATGGCGAAGCACATAGGCCCTTGGTTCATTGTCGCGACATTGCTCATGCCTTTGTTTCCTCCATAGAAGCAAGCCAAGAGGATACGCACGGACTAATTGTCAATGTGGGGCCGCTGGATGCAAACCTCAAGGTCGTCGACATGGCCAAAATGGTCCAATCGGAGTTTGGGAATTGTTCACTGGAGATCGGTGAGGGAGCGGGTAGAGATGCGAGAGATTATGCAGTGGATTTTAGCCTTTTTGGGAAAGTTTTTCCTGAATTCAAGTTCGAATATTCTCTTGAATCTGGAATTCAAGCTCTGAGGAAAAGCTTGGACCAAATCAATTTTTCCCAATCAGACCACAGTGGAGGAAGATTCAAAAGATTAGCTCTTTTGCGTCGAGCCTTGTCGCTATAGGATGCCCTTATGAACTTCTCTGAAACAAATTTGCAGGATTGCTTGAGAATTAAACTTGAGCGTAGAGGAGACGAGAGAGGTTTTTTTGCCCGGTTTTTTTGTCTTCAAGAATTCAGCGATGCTGGTTATCCAATTGAGATAAAACAGGCCAACGATTCTTTGTCTGCTGAAAAGGGTACTCTTCGTGGGATGCATTATCAAATTGGGGAGGCCTCGGAGACCAAGATCATTAGGTGCTTAAAGGGTGCTATCTTCGATGTTGTACTGGATCTGAGACCAAACTCCAGAACCTACCTCAAATGGGAAGGGTTTCATTTGGATGCTGAGAATAGGGATATGGTGAGAGTGCCCCGTGGTTGTGCCCATGGTTTTCTTACCCTCGAAGCTGATACGGAAGTTTTTTACCTTGTGGATAATGATTATTCTCCGGAAAGTGAACGAGGAGTGAGATGGAATGATCCTCTCTTTGGTATAAATTGGCCCACCAAGCCCCAAGTAATCTCAGAAAAAGATAATTCTTGGCCTGATTTTGAGCCCTGACAATTGTTTTGATTTGAGCAAAAGAATATTACTCACCGGAGTTTCTTCCTTTACAGGTTGTTGGTTTGCAAAAGTACTTCATGAAAGAGGCTACCAGGTTGTTTGTCCCGTACCGCGTGAAAAAAAATTTTACGATGATTTAAAAAAAGAACGACTAGATTACCTCCCTCCGGGTGTACAAGTTGTTTTTAATTGCCCGTTTGGATCTAGTCTATTCATAGACCTTCTTGCCAATCAATTCGATTTACTATGCTTGCACGGCAGTTATGTACTCGATTATGGCAAAGATACCTTTTTGTATAGCGAAGCTATTCGACAAAACTTGTTTCGCGTCGAAGATGTTTTAGGTAAGTCATTGGAGTTTGGTGTTAAGGGAGTGGTGTGGACTTCGTCTGTCTTTGAAAATGCAATAGAGTTAAAGATCAAGAACCCTCAACCACCTCCTTGGTACAGGTACGCTCTGTCGAAGAAAATTTCTGGTATCTCGCTCAAGCATCTTTGCTGGGAGAGTGGGATAGAATTCGGACGTTTTGTCATCAGTAATCCTTTTGGTCCTTTGCAGGACCGAAAACTTGGGCATCACCTCGCCCGAAACTTTTTGGAAAAGAATGCATTTGAGTTAAAGACTCCACATTATGTTAGAGATATGATTCATGTTAGGCATCTAGCTAGTGCATATCATAAAATGGTCGATTCATTTTTTACTCCAAAGCCCTTAAGCTATCTTGATCCTTGTGAGTATGTGTCTAGCCTTCTAGATTTTGCTAGAACATTTTACGATGAGTTTTCCAATCGACTTGGTTATTCTTGCGGGGTTTCTGGTTGCGATATGGACTTCATTGAACCTCGCACGCTTACCAACGAAACTGAGGTTAGCGATCTGATTGAAGATTATAATCCAGCATCTTGCTGGGATGAACTTTTAAGATACTATGAGTAAAAGTATACTAATTGTATCTCTCGCGAGGTGCGGATCTTCA
>Ga0233432_10002528_pt1 | contig 16985 bp, 33 predicted proteins | sample SI_122_August201_6_FD_179870 | JGI IMG/M metagenome (GOLD analysis project Ga0233432, IMG submission 179870) | Seawater microbial communities from Saanich Inlet, British Columbia, Canada - SI_122_August2016_10_MG | ecosystem: Environmental > Aquatic > Marine > Inlet | place: Canada: British...
ATACTGGTGTGCGTATTGCAGTGCTAAGATTTAATATGGCTTCTTTCATGATGATCTCTGTGTTGGCCCTCAAACGGTGCAATTAAATTAATCCAAAACCTATTAACTGGACCATTGTTGTCATGTCCAAACGTGTTGAGTACACCGTATCCAATATAACTGTAAAAGATTATTAAAAAGTTTACAGCAATAGCTACAGGTCCAAATACAAAATAAGTGATTACAAAATGTGCAATCCATATAATTTTTCCGTGTTTGTGAAAGAACATAACTCGTGGATTGCGCAATAAGTCTTTGATAAATTTTCTTGGTATATTTGGTACTTTGTACACACTAAAGAACACTCGCCATTTGGGCATTAGTATAGGACTATGTGGGTCTAGTTCAGTGTCACTGTATGTATGATGCATACGATGTACACCTGCCCAAGCCAATGGGCTTCTGACGCCGCATAATAGTCCACAGTACAGCATGAGCGTTTCTTTTAAGGCAGTTGTTTTAAATTCTTTATGACTGAAATATCTGTGATATCCCCGTGTAACCCCATATAATGCGACTGCCATATATATTATGTAACTTAATATTATTGTTTCGATAATGTTCATACTGCCATCGGCGCCTTAATGCTATCCATTGGATTATATCCGATTAATGTATAATCGGTAGTCTTTGTACTTAGTAGTTGATCAAGATTGGTAAACTCCGGCATCATTAACAACGGACTTTTTCTAGTTGGAATACGCTCAAGTTGCTGTTGTACTTGGTCGAAGTGATTGTTGTAAATATGACAGTCTCCGCCGGTCCAAATAAATTCGCCCACTTGTACGTTGCAGATTTGTGCCAACATGTGTGTGAGTAAACTGTAGCTTGCAATGTTAAAAGGCACGCCTAAGAACATGTCTGCGCTTCTCTGATAGAGCTGACAGCTAAGTCTGCCGTTGATTACTCTAAACTGACACATAGTGTGACAGGGCGGTAAAGTCATTATATCAATCTGACTTGGATTCCAAGCACTTAATATAATACGTCTGCTGTCTGGGTCATTTTTAATCTGGTCAATGATTGTTGTAATTTGATCAACACCATCGCCGTTAAAATTCCTCCACTGACTGCCGTATACTGGTCCTAATTCACCGTCTGTATACCCCAGTGCTTTGCCTTGTTTGTTTGCATTAGCTGTCCAAATTGTATTCTTTGTTTTATCGCCATGCGTAATTTCTGCTAGTCTAGAGTCTGATGTTGATCCTTCCAAGAACCACAACAACTCTCCCACTACGCTTTTCCAAGCAAGTTTTTTTGTTGTTACAGCTGGAAACGATTCCATTAGGTTAAATCGCATCTGGTATCCAAAAATAGTGCGAGTACCAACGCCAGTTCGATCACTGACATCTTCTCCACATTCTATAATTGCTTCTAGTGCTTCTAAGTATTGGTGCATTAATCTATCTTACTCCATACATCTACGTAAATACCACCTTGCATCTGGCTGGATGTCAGGGTGTATGATTCTTGAATCAAACTGCTGGGTAAAAATGTATCGCAATCATATGATCCTGAAATACGACTTAGATGAAACTCATCAATTATGTGTATTAATCCAGTAATCAATTGTGCACCACCTATAATCCAAACATCGTTCGCACCACTGAACTTTTTTAATTCCGTTAGTGCGCCTAATGTATCCTCGAAGTTTAAGCAAGCTACATCGCCATCTAGTGATTCCCATGCACCGCTGGTTACTACCATGTTTCTTCGTTGAGGCAATGGTTTTATGGGTAAACTATCCCATGTTGCCTTTCCCATAACTACAGTATCATTTAATGTGCTTTCTTTAAACCATTTAAGGTCTGCTGGATTGCGTGGCCATGGAAGATCTCCATCTTTACCAATGCCCCATTGTTCATCACATGCTAGTATCGCTTTAATAATCGCCATTGACTTATTCCTTGCTAGGTTACATGTGTTTTATATAACATTATATTTTCGTATTGTCAATATCGTCTTGGTCTTTTCCTGATATGTTTTTAGCCTGTAATAATGCATCAGTAAGGTCTGCAATATCTCTTTCAAGTTTCTTGTAATCAATAATAATTTCAATATCAGCAATCTCATCATCATTGCCATTTTCTTCAACCATATTAACAATCACACTAATAATGTCACCATTATCTTCAAAGTTTTCATTAATGTCGTTACCTTGAAACGTAATTTTGTCACCATTTATACACACCAAACTAAGTGTTTGGATGTAATCTGCTGGAACACTACTAATACTTAAATCACGAACAATATTTTGAAAGTTTCTGTCTCTTTTATGAACTGGCATCAACTACAGCCTTCGGCTTGCGTCCTCGCTTGGGTTTTAAACTTGGATCCATAGTAAATGCTTCTTCTTTGAGTCTTGCTGCTTCTGACAGGAATGTTTCTGCTTGTGATAACATACTCTTTGCAATTGAACTATCGTCAAGTACTCCTTCATTTGAAGGAACTGCTTCACCACTAGGTTGTGTATTTAGACTAGTTTGTGATCTTGGCGGACCGTCTGTGTCATTAACCATACTATTTTTAATATCGTTTTGCGACATACCACTAGCACTTTTTTTAATAATTTCGTTAACTTCACTTAGTAGAACACTAGTACTACTATTTGGTGTCATTAAAATGTTAGCAGTGGGATGTTTTTTAAGCCAACCCATTTTGTGTAATTTTTGTAACATTGGACTACCGTCACTAAACTGTTGGCGTGAAGCAATTTCATAGAATTCTTTTGCTTCCTGCCCGTTTATGCTTTCACATACACGAACAATATCGTCATGTTCCATGTCTGGCAATCTGTCAGTTTCAAGAACCAAGCAGTGTGTATCGTCTTGGATATTCCCACGCTCGTCATAAATTGCTCTAAATACAACAACACAATTTAGTCCTGTGTTCTTGACTTTTCCAATATGTTTTTTATTCGCCATTATAACTCTCCTTTAAGTGTTATCATCAGCATTCATGCTATTTTGTACACTTGCAACAAACTTTGTGAGTTTATCAAATACTGTACCAATTTGCGCTGCTTCATTAGCACGGAATGCACCTCTGGTCATTGCAATATCAATTATTTGAATTGCATTTTGAAGATCTACAACACCCAATGTTACATTTTCCGTAGACGGTTGATCACCTGGTGTTGGCACTTCAGCTTCTTGCTTATTGTTATCTATTTGAACTTCGTCATTCATTTTTTTTATATTCCTTATAAGTTATATACGTAGTTATTTATCCATCTAGGATTCGATTGAATTGGACAATTTATATGCTATCATATTTTCTCTAAAACAATCATAATCTTGTTTTTTTTCAAACCAAAATTGGTATCTTTTTTTACCTAATACTCTTGCATGATAAAATCCAGTACATCCTGCAAAATCAATTTCTTCAATATTTGGTGTTTCATCAAATTCTACAATTAATCGTTGTTTAAGCATCGCCTCTAAAATTTTAGTACCAGCGAGTAGTCCTAGATCATCATCACTTAAACTAAATTGTTGTTCAATTATACGCATTAATTAATTTATCCGTTATACGTTTTTCTCTCGTTCGATTAGTCTGTTCTTCAGTAATAGTGTGTGCTATCACTTCAAACAATAGTTTTTTTGGATCTGATCCTAATGTAACACGCTCTTCAACTGTTAACGGTATTCCCATGTCCACATAAAAATCTGCAAGATCAGATTTTAGAAACCTCTCTAAAACTTTAACTTTCATACTCTCAGAATACGCATTTTGAATATCTTGCTGGCGATATTCAAAATGGTATCTGTTATACTCTTCGTATGACCATACTACCCAATGCATCATGCTGCTTCTTTAACTTTTGCACTTTCATAATATACACTTTGACCAAATGGTGCTACTGGCTTACTAAAGCTATTTTTAATAAGGAATATAGTATCACAGTAGTCTTTATCGCCCCAACTTCTCCAAGGCTCACCATCTGTAAACATAATAAACTGATCTGGTTCGATATCATGTTTTTTCATATAATCCCAATTAGCAACAAAGTCAGTGCCTCCGCCACCTCTAAGCTGATATTCAGTAATACTACGACCATCATCACTTGTAAATTCATCATAACCAGTAACATTAGTATCAAAACACCATACCCGAATTTTATAGCTAGTAAACTGATCCATAATTCCTTGTACTTCACTCAGGAAGTCAGTTATGTCTCGCATACTAATAGAACCACTTACATCCAGTGCAACACAGATATCAATCTCTTGATCATTTACCATACCTGGAATTACGCAACTGCTAAACTGACTTTTACGATTTGGTGTCATAAAAGTAAAATCACTTTGAACATTACTTTCTAAACTAACACGAATTAATTGCCGCCAATCCATTTTAGGTTCAGTAAGTTGTCCAATCATCCGCTTAATATCTGCTGGTACATTTCCTGCACCTACAGCCTGTGCCGCCTGAATCATCGCATTTTTAAGTTCGTCACTAATTGCTTTAGCTTCGTCCTTACTAATAGTAGGTTTGCCTTTTGTTTTACCATCTTTTTTATTTCCGTCACCGTCACCATCCATATCCAGATGTATATCCAATGGCATTTCAATTGGCGGCTTAGTTTTCATTAAATAATCATATACTGTTTCAGTCCACCAATCATCACTTGAAAACATCGGATCATATAGTATTTTTACTGTAGTAATAAGACGTCCAATTTTTTCTTTAACTAGCATAGCATTAATTTTATAGTCGCCAGCCATATTCCAATACGATTTATTCCGATCTCCTACACGTAAAAAATGTTCATATATACAATGTCCAAGCTCATGTCCAACTAGGAATACAGTTTCCTCAATATCCAGTTGCATTACAAACTCTGGATTATAATAAAAGTTGCGTCCGTCTGTAGCGGCTGTATTGCACCAACCATCTGGATCTTCTTCTACCAACGTTAGACGACAAGCAATATTACCAAAAAACGGCTGTTGAAATAGCATTTTAATACGTGCAGCTTGCAGTTTTTCTCGAGCGTTTGAATATTCCATAATGAACTCCTGTTCTGGTTACCATTATATTATAGCATTATTTACTATGATGTCAACCTTTTAAAGATATCTGCATCAATAAATTTTTTATGACTCCCTCCATTATCATTTATTAAATGTGTTGGATATAAATCAAATGCTATACTAATTCTTTCGCCTTGATATTCGTGATTCACACCATGAGGTACAAAACTAGGAAACATTATTAATTGACCACTTGGCCCATTTATTTGTACATTTTCATCAGACATTGGAGATCGGTAATTTGTTTGAGTATCAAATTCACTCATTTGAATATTGCCACTAAGGTACGCATTATTGGTACCATTATGTATATGTTCATCCATTCCTTCGCCATCTCTGAGTATATTGTACCAGCATACAATCTCACATTCACATATCTCAGAACTTTCATGTTGTATAAATTCCATATATGATGTTCGTAACCAATCCAAAAGTATATCTAGTTCTGGGCATTGGTCTACAAAATCAAATAAGTTATACGATCCAAATCGTGTAGTTATCGAATTGTCATCTACTCCAGTACCAGCGTCTCCATTACTTGGTAAGTCAAGTATATCTGCTTCTTTTGATATCAGAAATTCACGAATTATTTTCAGATTATCTGAATCTAAGAAATTCCAAACCCCAATGGTAAAGTTCCATTGGGGTGCAAAGTCTGTTTCTGGTATTGGGTTTTTAAATCGAATTGTTTGCATTTTTACGCCTGTTCAATAAGTTTTCCATATTTTGCAATAAATGGCTTGTAGTTATTAAGTTGGTTAAACTTTACACGTATACCATATTTGCTAAGAGCAATAGTAGTAGCCATAACAACCATTTCTGCTTCAAAGTTTGCTTGGATAAATGCTAAGAAATTATCAAACCATTTGTGCTTTTCTTCTTCATCATTATCAAATGCTGATTTAAGTTCGTAACATAGTGCAGTCGTTAAGCTATATTTAGCACTAATATTATCAGTATTTAACTCTGTTACACTTCCTGAAAGTATATCGCTTGGATTAGGAAGTTGTCCAGCAATCTCACGATGTGCTTTAAACTTTAGTGCAATGCCTTCACCAATACCAGCAGCAACCATATCAGTTACTTCTTCCTCAGTAAAATCTTCTACGTCTTCGATTGTTTCACTTACAAAAGTCCAACTACGTGGTGTTGCAAAACTACGCTCACTTGAGCCTGGATCAAAGTTATAAAGATCTTCTTTAAATGTAGTCACATATCCTACAACATCAGGATGTATATGATTACGTACAGCCCAGTCAAACCAATCATGAAATTCTACACGTACTTCGTAATGTAAGAAGCGATTAGCTAGTGGCTTAGGCATACGATATGTAACACCCTTGTCTGTCTCACGGTTGCCTGCCGCGGCAATTACTACATTGTCTGGCAGTTTATATTTACCAATTGCACGATTAAGGATCAACTGATATGCTGCGGCTTGCGTTGCTGGTGCGGCACCATTAAGTTCGTCTAAGAACAGTACAATAATATCGTATTCAGCAGCCATCTCTTCATCTGGAAGTTCATCAGGTGCACTGAATTTCATCTTATTTGATTTTGGATCATAATAAGGATAACCTTTGAGATCTGTTGGATCCCATAGTGCTAAACGACAATCAATTAGTTTTGCCTTTTTACCACTTTTATTGTAATCTGCTACAATCTGTTGAAATGTTTCTGATTTTCCGATTCCTGGAGGTCCCCAAACAAACATGGGACGTTTAGTTTTAAAGTGATGCTTTGCATACTTGCTTACTTCACTTAATTTAACGCTACGGGTTTCAGTAGTATCTAACATTTTATTTTCCTCTGTTTTATATTACTTTACTAGATTAGCAGGTTACAATTAAAGTGTCAACACCTTAATTATGATCCTGTAATTAATTCTAGTGTTCCATCATCTTTCATTTCAAAGTCTTCAATGAAGTGATGCCAATCACTGTTATGTGCTTGGGCTTGTTGGAAGCAACTTTCAGCAGCTTTCCAAAGCTCTCCAATTGAACCATCTTTAGCAACGGCAGTATAACCAACGTATGTTACATCATCCATGCTAATAATTTCTTTAATGCAACGGTAATGTACCAAGTAGTTCTCACCTTTAAAAATCTTATGGTCTAGGCCAGCACAGCCAGTTTCGCTAATGCTCCAAATAGTGTCGTATCCTAGTTCTTCTTGGAGGTCAGCAGTGTGAATACAAATTTCATCAAACCATTCGTCCCACAAAACTGTTTCGTCTACATCTTCAAATTTTACTGTTGAATCTAACATGTGTATATCTCCTATACTTTAAGGTTAACTGTGGCTGTCGCAAACTGTGCTAGACGATTATCAAAATCTTTTTGTGACATGTTAAGCATTGCCTCAACCATTGCACTTTCCAAGTAGCCCGACATGTATGAAGGTGCATTGTCGCCATATTTGGCTGCTGCTGCTTTGGATATAGCATTAAGTGATTTACGAGCACGGTCTCTTTTTACATTTTGGTCTGGCATTGTTTTCTCCTTCGTTACACGTAATCATAGCAAATAGGGGCTTGAGTGTCAAGCCCCTATATTATTAAATTTGTGTTAACATGCTTGCAGTAACTTTCCACTTAATCACGCCTGCGTCTACAACAACAGTTTTCTGATTAACTTTGGTAACAGTGCCAGTTATAACTTCACCACCACGTCCTGTAAATTGTACTTTTGCGCCTTTAACTAAACTACGGGCAGTAGTACTGGAAATATAATTCCGGCGTAATTTAATTTCTGCAATCATCTCATTAAGTTGAGCTGAGTCCATATTACGCACTTGATTAATTGCTGTATTCATATCTACCATTTTATTTCTCCTAGTTTGTGTTAACTTACTCTTTGCTTATAATGCCATTATAATCTGTTGTCAATAGTGTAATTCAAAGTTTCCTAATATTGATTGCAATAATACGTTATCTTTATCTCCAAATATATAACCACAAGTGTCCACAGGAATAAAATGTGTGGTGTCGCCATCTTGTAGTGGGTAAGTTGGATCATGTATAATATCACATGGAAACTTATCTACACCACAATTGAACACAACATCAACTGCGGTTCTCATTTGAGCTTCATTTACACCAAGTACCAACACAGTACCAAAACCTTGTGTTGTTGACTGTCGCCATTCTTCAAACAGTTTTTCATCTACATTGTATCCAGGCTCTGCTGAATGTACAAATGCATTACTAGCATGACTGGCTTGAGCCATAGCTTTACCAGGATTCATTGAACCCAAATCAGTTCTCATCAAAATATATAATACAGGTGTCATTTCATATCCTTTCTTTTTCTTTTCCAAAAGCAGACTTTTGCTCCACGAATAGTATACCATATCCATCGATTTGGTACTAATCTTAAATAATATGGATACGGACGGTGCACCATATCATTCCAACATTCTGTTCGTTGTTGTTTCCATGGCCAACGACTGTCACCAATTCTACTAAGTCCAACACATGCCGCCCATTTAGGTTTCATTTAACTTGCTATTTTTATAAGTTCCAATTTTTGCATAATAGCAGTTACCATATTCTTTGTCAAGCCTGGAATAACATCGTCATCATAGTTGATACCTGGCAATTGTACAAAATCACCATCTTTAAATATGGCAGCTTCATATAAAGTTTTTCCAGGTAGTAAAACAATACTCAACTGGTATTTGCCAAACTGTTCCTTTGCTTGCCAATGTCCTTCACGAACTGGTTTAAAATTTAATGTATCGAACATTTTACCACTCCTTATACACGCCGTTAGCTTCATTATCATCAAAACCAGCACAATATGCTTTAATTTGTTCTGGTGTCATTTGATGTTCTTCAATTCTCGGTCCAGTATACGTTCCTTGCGGATAATAATGTGGTTCTGGTGGACGTCGGTAATAACTATCTGCACTCCCCCTATCAAACGGTCCACCATGTATTTCATCATATTCGGTCATTATGCTGCCTCCATCCATCTGTTAAGAGTATTCATATCTACGTTAAGTGAATTTGCAAGTTCTGTCATTTTAAGTTCTTCAGCTTTTTTATAAGCTTCTTCAGCTTTATGCTGGTAATCCATTTCATTACATGCTTCTGTAATAACAGCTTCCAACTGGGCATCTGACATAGTTGAGAAATCAAAGCTACGAGCATATGACTTACTGTAAGCATCTGCGGTTGCATAATATGCTGACTCTTCAAGTTCAATACGATTAAACTCTGCAAACGTTCCAGTTGGGACACGGGCGGTCCAGTATGCAGTATCTTGTGGTGATGGCAAACGGCCCATCCAATTACCTGGAGCTTCTGCTTCAAATGCATCTGATTCGGCATGCTGGGCTAAAATATAATTAACTAGTTTTGCTTCAAGTACCATTTCAACTCTCCTTGTTAACGTATATTTGGCTTATAGCACCAATATATCCAAGTGTCAATAGCAGAAATGAAATTAATTCAATTGTTCTTCCATATGTTCGATCCATGCATCAAGATTTTTACCATATAATTTATACATTATACGATCTTCACTACCAAATAATATTAACTGATTCTTAGTAAAGTAATATGGATATTGATTATATCTGTCCATGACAATTCTAAATTTTGCAGTAAATTTAATTTCATCATTACTTTTAAATGTTTCGTATTCTATGCCCATATCTTGCATTATACGAAGTCCAAGCCTAGTTAAACTAAGACCGCTATTATTACGATAATTTTTAAACAGATTGCGTAATGAAATATTCTCGTCAGCCCAATGTGAATTTTTTGCATGTGTTAGTATGCTATTATAAAAGGCTTCCGTTGTCATCTTTCTCTATTACTATCTGTCCCTCGAGTAACTTTACTACTGTAAATGAATCTGTTTTAAATAACTTGTTTAATCGAGTTGCTAAGTTGAAAGCATGGCCGCTATTACTAAAGCTAACTTTTTTATATTTAGGTCCTGGAAAATTTACTAAGCTATTTAAGCTACGCAAATTAATAGGTTTGTTATTATGAAACACTGCATAGATAGCATCTGCATCTAGTATCTGTTCGCTACGATAACTTTTAGGGTCAGTAAATTCCATTAATATTTTTGGTTTAGGTCTTGCCATTTTTAAATTCCATCATTGTATACTGCTTTAATGTATTTAGTTAAAACACCATATAATTGTGATATTTAAATTATATATCTGACCCATTCATGTTAATACATATGGCTTGCTGTTCTGGTTTGAAATAGCCACCTCCCATACCATGAAATTCACTTAACTCTTCTCTTGCTTGGAAACACTCTACCATATTGGTATGGGTGCTTATTAACTCTACATAAGGTGTTATTTCATAGAAGTATATAAAAACTAATGTCCACATTATGGAGTATATTCCTTTTTAGAAGGATTAATTTTAGGTCCACTATAAGGTTCAAACTCTCTACCAGTAGCAACCATACATCCAGTACCGTCTGGGTATAGTGTAATCAAACTCCATGATCCAGTGTCCTGATTAACAAACATCATCATACTGCCAGCATATGCCTTTCCATCTTGTGCAGAAAATTGCAGACCCATTGCTTTAAATAATGGTTGTTCTCTGTATTTTTCCACTACTAGATCTGTCATTGTTATGACATTGTCACATGCTTGTGTACCATAAAATGTTTTCGCAGTTGGCGATTTTAGAGCTTTGGGTTTTTCTTGTGCAACACTAATAACTGGTAGTAGTGCTATTGCTCCTGCTAGTAAGAGTTTCATAATCCGATCCTTGTCTTTTTATAGCAAGATGCATGTCAGCTTCGTTTTTAAATGGTCCTAAGCTAGTGTAACCTTGCTGTGTTTTATGTCTTGGACAAAAGCTCGGCCTCCATCCTGTAGCAAATAATAATGCCCAATACCCAGCCACAAAATATGTGTTGCTTTTGGGTGTCTTTGTGTAAGCAGGCACATTATCTAGTAGCTGACCGTTATACACTATATCCTGGTTAGTTGGAAACCCTAATACTGATTGATTGTTACTTGTAGTCTTTGTAGTAATAGTTGTAATATTAAAGTCTTTGATATCCACTAACGTTTCTGTCTTTTCTAAAGTATTATAAAACGTATAGCTATCTAAATTTTTTCTAATTGTTCCAACTCGATTACCACGATTTTCTACAATCCAGAAACTATCTTCTATAACACTCTTCGCATTATATTTATACGTATCAGTAGGCTGCATTTAAATATTCTGCATGTGCTTGAGAGTTATCGCTGATACGTTGTAAATCATATGTTCCACAAAACCGCATAAAATGAATACCTACACCACTAACTGGAGTAGCCTGTACTTGTGAAGTGATAACATCATCCAATGCTACTTTAATGTCGTCAGGTTGTTGTGTGAGATCAACTAGAGTTACATTACGTAGATAATCATCTAGTACTCGATGTTCATCACCATTATGATCCACCCAACGTTGTAGCATCATATTGTTCCAGTCAAAGCCTTTTGCATCTTTATCAGCAAATGCCTCAAGTAGACCAACTTTGTTTTTTGTACCTTTTTTACGAACACCTGGAAAAGCACTAAACACGTTATCACTGCTATCGCCTCTCATACACTTTTCAAACAGCAACCAACTGGGATCACCAATTTGTTTTTGCTCTTTAGTTTTCTTGTCAATTACAGGCTTGCCACGATCATTTACAACGCCATCTATTTTAATATGCTGATTACTAATTCCATTGTACTGTGTTACTTTGTCTGTGAGTAACTGATAAAAGTCACTATCGCTACTAATAATAACATGTTCATCATCAGGATGATTCTGTATCCAACGAGCAATAAAGTCATCTGCTTCACATTGTTTGTGTTGCAGTACTGTGCAATTTGTTCGAGTTTCCATAAACTCTTTAAGATTGTCAAATGCTTCCCAATATGCCTTATCTTCTTCCTCTTCCTTAGGAGTAAGTGCATCACGAGCTACTTTGCGATTAGCTTTGTAAGGCTCATAAAAGTCTTTACGCCAACTGCGTCCTTCTAAACAGAATACAACATGACTGCCGTTAAAGTCTCTATATGCTTTTAAAATACTTGCAAACATAATGTGATATGCCATACCAATTTTGGTATCAATATCATCTCCACGTACTACGTGCCTTGCACGAAAAAACATGTTTGCTGTGTCTACTAGAATATATGTCATGAATAATCCTCAATTGTTTATCTACCTATAATAGCAACAATCGAGGATATTGTCAAGTTTTGTTTTGGCTCCAGGGGTAGGACTCGAACCTACACGATAAATATTTTGCGGAACATCTATCACACGATAAACAGTCGTGCGAGTCTACCAATTTCTCCACCCTGGAATGAACTTTATGCTGAACGAAGCATGGGTTGAATCATACCCATTGGCTCACTCAGTGCATTTATTTTTTCTAGTGCAGGTATCATACGTGTAATACCAATGCCGCCACCTACTCTTTGGAAGAAGTCAAACTTGAGGAACTCTTCTAGTTCTGCTTCTACACGTTCTTTACCGAATAGTTTGAATAACAACTCTGCGTACTCCCCGTCTACAATACTATGGAATGTATCACGCATCATATCAACATCACAACTACGTTCTGCTGAGCCTATAGTTTCCATACCACCTAGTATAACATCCATCTTCTTGGCAGTTTCGCCATCATCATTACGTGCCATGTTCCAGAAAGGTGATGTTAGTTCTGGAAAGTCAGTAATCAAACAACTACCAAAGTTCATTTCCATAGCTTTTTCGTGACTGTCATCCATTTCAGTGTCTGCACTTACCCCCCAATGCTGTTGCCATTCTCTGTATGTTTTTTCTGTTAGTGCATCAAAGCCTAAGTATTCACACAGTTCAATTTCCATTGCTTTGAGATCATCTACACTGCCTGGCATTTCAAATTCAAACATTGGGAAGATAATATCGTGTCTGCCTGGTATAGCATTTGGCTCTTGTCTATAGGAAGTGGAGACACAAAAAAACCCCTTACTATCGGGGCTACTTAATAATTCATGTTCTAACCACATCTGGCCTGTTTGGGGTAGTGGCCAAGTGTTGCCTGCGTAATTGTACGTTGCTACATTGAATGGATCTTCACATGCGGCAAGTATGCTTAGTCTGTTTTGGGTGTGGACTTCCAAGAATCCTTTGTCCAAAAAAAATGACCTTAAAAGGCCAACTGTTTGTGTAAATTTTCGTGGGTTTATGAGTTGCGTCATTTATCTTTTTCCTTTTTAGTTAATTCAGCCTAAAAAAAATTGGCTCAAAAAAAATTGAGCTTTATTTTTCCATCTATTTATTTATCATTTTAGTACATTTTATGAACCTGTCCATCTTTAGAGAAAGGATTTGCAGACGCCCAGACTGGGTGTATCTGTATACGTTTGCTAGTAAAATATTGACCCCACACTAAACTACCACTAGCTATAGGCGGCATTGACAAATTTTTATTTAATTGTGATGCTGTAAAATTATCCAAGAACTGCTGATAGTATATAGACGCTATACCATTAAGTATAAATTCCTTAGGTGAATTATAGTTAAATATCCTGTGTTCAAAAACAGGTCTTAATCCAAATATTCCATTTTCATTGACTTTTACAAGACCATTGTTACTCACTCCATCAATGTTACATGATATCCAGTTATCATATTTAATAAGTTCATTTGCGTTTCCTAATTCTTTATTGAAATTACTAGGTTGTTTAAACTTATTGTTTTTTTGATTCCATTCTAATGTTTCTTCTAGAGAATCTAATAGATCTAGTATTGGTAGATTGACTCCGTTGTTTGATTTGGTCCTAACAATTAGGTGTTCGTGCTGTGTCATATAAAACACTTTATAAAATTTATAGTATATCGATAGATGTCTACGCTTGTAGTCAACTGCTGAACATTGTGAAGCTTTGAGTAAATCTTCGTGTAGCCATTTGTCCCAGAGCTTTCCAAACTCTGGCATATCTTCATATATTATTTCATGTATGATTTGATCAAATGTTTGATAAGTTTCTATATCTAATTTATACTTAAAACCAAAATTTTCAATTGCAGTTATTAAATCATGTGTATTATTATTTTTATGATCCCACGTACTAATATAAAAAGTAACATCATTAATGTTACCTTTGTTTAGTTGATTTGTGATTTGTTCACAATGTGATAAAAATTCAGAACTTTTACTACCACCGTAAGTTAATCCTGGGATTAAAATTGCCAGATCTCTATTTAAATGCATTTATACTAAATTACCTTAGTTTCTCTAGTATCGGGATTTCACATTCTAATACACCAACTCTAGTACCACGTGCCTTCTCGAGCATCTGCATATTTCCTATGAGCTCTTTAAGTTCGTGTGTTTCTAAGCTACAACTTTGATCAGTCCCCCACAGTGTTTTGTCACTAGTAAAATGACGCTCTAGCCAGTCAATATCCTTTAGAGCAAGTGCAGCTGAAATAAATTTACCCAACTCATGTCCACTATATCCAACAGGAACCTGATAACGTTTTAAGTAATCAATTGTGTCAATGTGTAGATCCGCCGTCTTTGCTGGATATGTACTTACAGTGTGCATTAGTACAAGTTTATTCTTGTCTACATATCTAACAATTTGTTCAATTTCTTCCAGTGTACACATACCAGTACTTACTATTACTGTACCATATATGGCATTGCACATATTTAAAATTTCAGTGTCTGTGGCTTTTGCACTTGGTACTTTTACTATACTAGTATCAAAATTATTAGCCATAAACTGAATACTATTTGTATCCCATACACTTACAAACCAATTGATTCCTACTTCTTTACAATGTTGATCAATTTCATAAAACTCGTCATTGAACTCAATACGATGCTTGTACTCAAGGTATGTCATTTCTCCCCAAGGAGTATCTCTTAATTTAGACTTTTGATCTTCTGGTACACAAACATTCGGATCACGCTTTTGAAATTTTACATAATCAGCACCTGCTTTTTTTGCGAGTGTGATCATTTCTTTGCATAACCCTAAATCACCGTTGTGATTGATGCCAATTTCAGCTATTGTTTTTACCATAATGTTTTTCCCAATAAGTTGTATATACTTCGAATTGCCATTCGTAATCAATATCAAGGCATTCGAACTCTTTCATTTCAAATAGTGCAGGATTGTTTTTTGTAAAGTCACCCATCCAACGCTCTTGGCCAATTAGATCAAGTCTTCCAGCGTATAATGCATGTGCAGCTTCAAGTGTAGGTTCTACTACTTTGGTGTTCATAATAGTTACACCAGCTGGCCAGGGTGTGATCATTTCACCTTGGGTGTTCCAATAGTATTGCTTTTTAGACATAACACCAAAAAGGCCATCGTGCTCACTACTAACATATTGATCTACAAACTGATTTATAGTATTTACGCTTAAGAATGGCAAACATGGATTGAATAATACAACATACTTGTATTGTGGAAATTTGTCCCACCATTCGTACATTTGTACTAAATCATTTTCGCTGTTGCGTGACGCTAAACTGCGATTAAATATGTTAACTTCATGTTTGTTACATATATCAATAAGTTCTTGATCGCAAACACTTGCGTAAAAGTTTTCCATTGGTATATTGGTTTGTTTAATCTTATTAATGAATATCTCAAATAGACAAGTACCTGCAAATTCTCTTGTCATTTTTGCAGGTACACGTTGACTATTAGTCCTTGCTTGTACTATAAACAACACGTCTTTAATGTTTTTCATTTTGAGTACCAATCCTTCCCACGATTAACTGTGCCTGAAGAAGTTTCAATTCCACTAAAACTACGGCCTTTGTACATTTTTTTAGGTTGTTTAATTTGATGAATAATTTCGCCTTCTTGCTGCCGGCGTTCTTTTTTCATAGCTTGTCTACGTTCTTCGCTATCTTGAATACGTTGCGATTCTGCGTTTTTCATTCTTCGATCATACGTTTTCCCATATTGTCCTTAATATCTAATACAGCATCGTTTTTAATGATATCAATGATAGTTTCATTCAATCCGATCTCACGCCTAAGCCAATACATTTTACTTTGTAGCTTTTCTAATTCTTTTTCGTAAAATTGCAGTTCTTTCTCTTTGCGAACTTTTTGTTCGATTATATCAGTAAGTAGTATTAATTTAGGCTGTTCATTCATAAATCTTCTCCAGCAGCATCTGCTGCTACACTACGACATAAATCATTAAACCATAGGTCAACAATTTGTTCAGGTGTCTCACCAGCATAGCCAGCCTCACCTAGTAGACCAACGAAATCTTCGTTCCAGTCTAATTCAAAATAACCTTGTGTGGGGTTGTCTTTATCGAAGTGTACCTCTACTACCTTGACCCACGGGCCTTTGGCATTTTCTTTAGTTTCTACTTCTTTACTTTTATTAAAAATATTCTTGAGTTTGTCTAACATATTTACTTTCTCTAAATCTATTTAGTGGGCATAGTAAACAACGCTCTCACGTCATGTGGCTCATCGCCTTCGATAGGTTTACGTGCAAAAATACACCACTTGTATGCAAACATTGTTTGATTACTTGTACAAAACTCTCTAAAACTTGTGCCTGTAGTATATACGTCATCCACAACCATCCAAGGATGATCACCAGGTGTTACATACTTTTCCATAGCGTACTGTAGTGGCAACCCGCCACGTGGAATACCAACTACTTTACTAAAAGGCTCTGTTTGATAGTCCATGATCATACGTGCTAGTCCGTCCCACCACTCTGGGCGTATAGCATCGCACTCAATTTTCCATGCTAGTTTGTTTCCTGCGTGACTGATAAAGTCACCTACTTCAAATAAGTTTGCAGTTGTATAATACGGCATTAATACCATCCCATCATCATTCGTGTATCTTCTGGTACCATTTCTATACTAAATGGTGGTTCAAATACTAGTTCTCTTTTAAC
>Ga0233432_10002534_pt1 | contig 16961 bp, 8 predicted proteins | sample SI_122_August201_6_FD_179870 | JGI IMG/M metagenome (GOLD analysis project Ga0233432, IMG submission 179870) | Seawater microbial communities from Saanich Inlet, British Columbia, Canada - SI_122_August2016_10_MG | ecosystem: Environmental > Aquatic > Marine > Inlet | place: Canada: British...
AATTATAATCAAAATAACTTTTCATCTTTTTGTTGCTAACTTTTTTAGACTCATTATAAAAATTTTTCAACATCTCACTTTTAATTTGGTCAACTTCAATTTTTTCGATATTTTCAATATTTAATATCTTTGCTCCAAATAAAGTAACCTCTTCAGATGTAGAGGGTTTATCATCAGATAGATTGTATATTTCTCCTGACTTAAATTTTGATAAAGATTTAAATAATATATTTGAAATATCATCTACATGAATTCTAGAAAAAAAATGATTTTTTTTGTTGATCAATTTCACGCCTCCTGATTTTAGACGTATTAAAATATTTTTTTCATTAGAATAAATTCCAGATAACCTAAATATCTGAATTGGTATTTTCTTATTTTTTTCTAGAGAAAACCATGCATTTTCAGCTTTCAATCTTGCAATACCATTATTTGAAATTGGGTTTGTTTTGCTATTTTCATTAACCCACTCTCCCTTATGATCACCATAAATACTAGTGGCTGATAAATATGTTATCCATTTTACTTTGGAGCTTTCTATAAATTTAGAAAAATTTTTTATAACTAAATCTTCTTGATTTTCTGGTGGTATAGAAACTAAGATATGATCTGCTTCTTTTAATTTTACAACTAAATTTTGATCAAAGTTGTCTCTATTAAATAGATAGCTATTATAATTAATACCCTTGAATGTTTTTTTTGAAGACTCACTTCTAGAGGTTGCTGACAAATTAATATTATACTGCTCAACACTAAGCTTCTTTATAAAATTTTTTGCTACTTGGCCAAAACCAAAACAAAAAATATTTATATCCTTCATTTTAACTAACTTCTTTTATAATAGATTTTAAACTTATTGGGTTTTTTAGCTTATCAATCATTTCTTTTGGACAAACTTGAATAAAATTAGAAATTTCTCTATCAAAATTTTCTATAATCTTTTTAGAAAAATCTGAATTTGTCTCCTGGTGATGCTCTTGAACTAAATTTTTTAAATAAGTTATCCAATAATCTGTTTCAGGTGTTTGCCATACTACAGTCTCTGGGTTTACTTTTTTATCAAATTTCTTATTTATATCGTAAATAAACGCCATTCCGCCAGTCATTCCAGCTCCAAAATTGTCTCCTACATCGCCTAGAATTACAACTGTGCCACCAGTCATATATTCACAAGCATTAGAATCGCATCCTTCAATAACTGAAATTGATCCTGAATTTCTTACCGCATACCTTTCTCCAGCTTGACCTGCTGCAAAAAGTTTTCCAGATGTTGCTCCATACAAAACTGTATTTCCTATTATGGTATTCTCATGTGAAACTAGATTACTTTCGTCTGGAAGTTTAACTACGACTGTTGCGCCTGATAAACCTTTGCCAACATAATCATTAGCATCACCTTTTAAAATAAGTTTTAAGCCTTTTATTGCAAATGCACCAAATGACTGTCCAGCTGATCCTTTAAACTTTAAAGATAAAAAGCCATCATCTAGTTTTTCAGATCCATATTTTTCATAAAGATGATTAGAAATTCTTGTTCCAACTGTCCTATGAGTATTTTTAATAATATATTCCTTTTCAATAATTTTTACTTTTCCAATTTGTTCTTTAATTTCAGGTAAAATTTCTTGATCCAAAGTATCTGGAACAGAATTTATTTCTGGAACTGTACAGTATCTTGTGTTCTCACCAGCATCTGTTTGAACAAATAAAGGGTTAAGATCTAAATCATCTAAGTTTGGTGAAGCTTTACTTACCTGTCTTAATAAATCAGTCCTACCAATTATTTCATTTAATGATTTAAATCCTATTTGTGCTAAAATTTCTCTTACTTCCTCAGCTATAAATTTAAATAAGTTGACTACCTTTTCTGGCGTACCAGAAAATTTTTCTCTTAGTTTTTCATCTTGAGTACAAACTCCAACTGGACATGTGTTTGAGTGACACTGTCTAACCATTATACATCCCATGGCTACTAAAGCTGTAGTAGCTACTCCATATTCTTCTGCTCCCATCATGGCTGCAATAACAACATCTCTTCCTGTTTTAATTCCACCATCTGTTCTTAGAGTAACTTTATGCCTTAAATTATTTAAAGTTAAAACTTGATTAGCTTCAGTTAATCCCATCTCCCAAGGTATCCCCACATATTTAACACTTGTTTGTGGTGTAGCTCCTGTTCCTCCATTATGTCCAGAAATTAAAATTATATCTGCTTTAGCTTTAGCTACTCCAGCTGCGATTGTTCCTATCCCAGAAGATGCTACTAATTTTACACCAACTCTTGCTTTTGGATTGGCTTGTTTAAGATCGTAAATTAATTGAGCTAAATCCTCGATAGAATAAATATCATGGTGAGGTGGTGGTGATATTAGGGTTACACCCGGAGTTGAATGTCTTAATTTGGCAATTTCTTCCGTAACTTTAAACCCTGGTAATTGACCTCCCTCACCAGGTTTTGCTCCTTGTGCAATTTTAATCTCTATTTCGTTACAGTTATTTAGATATTTAAGTGTTACTCCAAATCTTGCTGAGGCTATTTGCTTAACTCTAGAATTAGCACTATCTCCGTTTTCCATCTTAATAAATCTTTTTTCATCTTCTCCACCTTCACCACTACAAGAGGCTCCTTTAATTCTATTCATTCCTATAGCTAATGTTTCGTGTGCTTCTTTCGATAATGCACCATGAGACATACTTCCACTTCCAAATCTTGTTAAAATATTTTCGATTGGTTCTACTTCTGAAATATCTAAGGATGGGTTTAAATTTTTATCTCTAAATCCAATCAAGTCTCTAAGGTGTATAGGAGGAAGATTATAAATACCTTCTGCATATTTTTTATAAGCTTCAAAAGAATTTGATGAAACTGCACTTTGCAAAAGATGAATGAGCTTACCTTGATATTGATGAATTTCACCATCCTTTCTATATCTATAAATTCCTCCAATTGGTAAAACTACATCCGTTCCTTCAAATGCTTCTTTATGAATAGTTCTTAATTTTTTTTCTATTCCATTTAACCCTATGCCTGAAATCTTTGATAAAATTCCTGGAAAGTATTCTGATGCTACTGTTCTACTCAAACCAACTGTTTCAAAATTACATCCACCTCTATAAGAGCTTATGACCGAAATTCCCATTTTTGACATTATTTTCAGAAGTCCATAATTTACCGATTGTATATATCTAGCTATGCATTCATCGTACTCAAACTTTCCAAATAATTTTTTTTCAAACCTTTGATATAAACTATCCAGTGCTAAATAAGGATTAACAGTAGTTGCTCCAACACCTATAAGTGTTGCAAATGAATGCGTGTCTAATGCTTCTCCAGTTTGAGCATTGATTGATGCATAGCCTCTTAATTTTTTTTTAATAAGATAAGTATTTATTGCACCAACACATAATAGCATTGGGATGGGTAATCTTTTTTCAGAAATATTTTTATCACTTAAAACTAATTGCGTAAGGCCTTGTCGAACTGCAATTTCAGACTCTTTTCTAATTCTCTCAATAGAAGTTTCAAGATTTTCACTTTTATCAAAAGTACAATCAATTGTTATTGATTTTTCCCCAAAAAAATTAATAAATTTTTCTAATTGAGAATTTGATAATATGGGGCTGTCTAAAACGTATATGTTTTCTTCTGTTAAATTAGTAAAATCTAAAATATTTCCAAGATTACCAAAACGAGTTTTTAAACTCATAACCTTGTTTTCTCTTAAAGAATCAATTGGTGGATTTGTAACTTGACTAAAATTTTGTCTAAAAAAATGGTAAAGCGGTCTATAACGGTCAGACAATACTGCAAGTGGAGTGTCATCACCCATAGAGCCAATGGCTTCTTTTGCATCTTCTGCCATCGGGTGAAGAATAAGCTCCAGATCTTCTAAACTATAACCAAATGTATGTTGTCTTTTTTTTAGCTCATCACCTGAAAAAGTAGATTTTTCATTCTTTATTGGGAATTTCTTTTCTAAATCAATTATTTGATTGTTAAAATGTTTAAACTCTTTTGCTAGATAGTCTTTTATTTCAACATTAGAAAATACTTTACCTTTAGCTATTCTAACTCCAAGAATTTCTCCAGGTCCTAATCTGCCTTTTTTAAGAATTTGCTTCTCATCGATTTCAACCATTCCCGTTTCTGATCCTGCACACAATATTTTATCTTTTGAAATAGTATATCTCATTGGGCGTAACCCATTTCTATCAGCCGCTACAATGGCCCATTCATTATCGGTAGCTGCAATAGCAGCTGGTCCATCCCATGGCTCCATTGTGCTATTTAAAAAATTAAATAGTTGTTGGTGATCTTTTGATAATGTTTGACTTTTTTTAGACCATGCATCTGGAATTAACATTAATTTTGCAAGGGGTGCTGATTGGCCAGAAATATTTAAAAGTTCAAAAACACTATCTAGCGCAGCAGAGTCTGATGATCCTGGTTGTATAACTGGTTTTAAATTTTCCATATTATCAAATAAAGGGCTGTCCATTTCTTGCTCATGAACTTTCATCCAGTTTGTATTTCCTTTGAATGTATTTATTTCTCCATTATGAGCTAATGCTCTAAAAGGTTGTGCCAGGTCCCAACTTGGTGCTGTGTTTGTTGAAAACCTTTGGTGAAATATTGCAAATCGAGATATAAACCTCTCATCCTTTAAATCTAAATAAAAATCTGCAATAGACTCCGCTAAAAACATTCCCTTATAAATAACTGACTTAGAACTTAGTGAACAAATATAAAAACCTTCTATCGCATCTTTAATAGCTTCTTTTTCAATTTTTCTTCTAGATTCATAAATTTTTCTTTCTAACTCTTTTTCTGTTAAATCTTTATTATTATGTTTAAATAATACTTGAGTAATTTCTGGTCTTGTAAGATTTGCTTTTTCACCTAAAACTTTTGGATTTACTGGAACCTGTCTCCATCCATAAATACTAAAATTACTTTTTGTTAATTCACTTTCAACTAAAGTTCTTGCATTTTCTTGTGCTTGATAATTGTTTCTGGGTAAAAAAATCATACCCACACAAATTTCTGAACCATCATGGTCATGACCTGTGATTTCTATCTTTTCAGCAAAGAAGTCTGAGGGAATTTCTAAATGGATTCCAGCTCCATCACCTGTTTTTCCATCAGCATCAACCGCTCCTCTGTGCCAAACCGCTTTTAGGGCATTAATTCCATATTCTACTACTTTCCTTGATTTTTTACCTTCTGTAGAAGCAATTAACCCTACTCCACAAGCGTCATGCTCCATTTCTTTAGAATAAACATGACCATCCTCAAGAATTTTAAGATTTTTTTTATAATTTTTCATTAAGCAACCTTCTCTTTACTGAGTTCTTTGGTCTCTAAAAAATTTTTTATTGATACTGCTACATCTCTTCCGTCTTTTATGGCCCAGACAACTAAAGATGCACCCCTAATAATATCTCCTGCTGCAAACACACCTGGTAAATTTGTCTCCATAGTATCAAAATTAGTTTTTAATGTTCCCCATTTAGTAACTTGTAGATCCTCAGAACCAAATAGTTTTGGTAAATTTTCTGGATCAAAACCAAGAGCCTTAATTACTATGTCTGCCTTAATATTAAAGTGAGAATTATTCTGAATTTCTGGTTTACGTCTTCCACTGTCATCAGGTTCCCCAAGTTTGATCTTATCCACCATCAAACCTTCAACTTTATTTGTTCCAATAAATTCTTTGGGACTAGATAGCCATACAAACTCTACTCCCTCTTCCTCTGCATTGGCTACCTCTCTTGCAGATCCAGGCATATTTTCTTTGTCTCTCCTGTAAAGACATTTAACTGATTTTGCTTTTTGTCTGATTGAAGTTCTAACACAGTCCATTGCAGTGTCACCTCCTCCAATTACTACAATATTTTTTCCTTCAGCATTTAAAGTTCCATTATCAAATAATTCTACCTTGTCTCCTAATCCTTTTTTATTTGAAGCTGTTAAAAATTCCATGGCTGGAAATATATTTCCTAAATCTTTTCCTGGAAGATCTATTTCTCGAGCTTTATAAACTCCAGTTGCAATTAAAAGAGCATCATGTTTTTTTCTTAATTGCTCTAATGTAGCATCTTTTCCAACTTCAAAATTTTGAACAAATTTAATTCCACCTTCTTCTAATAATTTGGTTCTTCTCTCTACAACAAATTTTTCTAATTTAAAATTTGGAATGCCATAAATCATTAAACCACCAGCTCTATCATATCGATCGTATACTGTAATTTGATAACCTGACTTACGTAACTGCTCCGCAGCAGCTAGACCAGCTGGGCCTGCTCCTATAATTCCAATACTTTGACTCTTTTCATTTTTAACCTTTATTGGATTTACCCATCCTTGTTCCCAAGCATTATCAGTAATATACTTCTCAACTGAACCTATAGTTACAGTTCCATGTCCTGATTGTTCAATTACACAATTTCCTTCACACAATCTATCTTGTGGACATATTCTTCCACACACCTCTGGCATGTTGTTAGTGCTTTGAGATAATTCGTAAGCCTCTTTTAATCGTCCTTCTGCAGTTAATTTTAGCCAATCTGGAATATTATTACTTAATGGACAATGGACCTGGCAAAAAGGAACTCCACATTGAGAACACCTGCTAGATTGTTCACTTGCTTTATCGTTAATAAATTCCTTATAAATTTCGTTAAAGTCTTCTTTTCTATTTCCAACTTCTCTTTTAGGTGGAGTTTGTTGACCTATTTTAACAAATTTAAGCATATTTTCTGACATATTTAACCCTCAATAAATTTAGCATATATCAAGGTTTTATGTAATAAAAGACAAACAAGGTCAGCATATATGACCTTAAATTTGAAATAAATCCAATTAAATCTTAATATTTTAATTTATGCATATCTAATATGTTAAAATGGAATTGTTTAAATTATTGAATATTTAAGCTACGAAGCATTAAATGTTCTCAAATATTATTGAAATTATAATCTTATCAATAGTTCAGGGAATATCAGAATTTTTACCAATTAGTTCATCAGCTCACTTGAATATTGTTGAGATAATATTTGAGTTTAATTCTAACTCACTAATGATTGATGTTAGTCTCCATCTTGGCTCTTTACTTGCAATAGTCTTTTATTTTAGAAGAGAGTTATTAGACCTTAGAAATAATCAGAAGTTATTATCTTTATTAATTATTGGCTCAATACCAATTGTAATAGCTGGCTACGTAATCAGCTCCACAGGTCTAGTTAACCTATTAGAAAACAATTTAAAGATAATCGCTTGGACAACATTAATTTTTGGAATTATCTTATATCTCGCAGATAAAAGTAAATTTGATAAAAAAATATCATCTAATTTAAATTTTAAAACAATACTATATATTGGTTTGTTCCAAATACTTGCTTTAATACCTGGTGTGAGTAGGGCAGGTATTACAATAACGGCTGCAAGACTTTTTAGATTTAATAGATTTGATTCAAGTAAAATTTCTTTTTTACTAGCTATACCTGCTATAGCTGGAGCAAGTGTGCTGCAGTTAAAAAATGCCATTGGTCAAAGCTTTGAGCTTAACTATCTTGTACTAATATCAATCACTCTTTCTTTTTTATTTTCTTATTTTACAGTTAAGTTTTTCCTAGATTATATAAACAAATTTTCTTTGAATGTTTTTGTTATTTACAGAATAATTATTTCAATAATTCTGTTTATAATAATATATAATTAATTTTTTTTTAATATTGGTGCTAATTGTGAAAACAAAACACCAAATAAAATAAATAAACATCCAAATAAATTATTTATATCTAAAATTTGATCTAATAAAATCCAAGCAGCAATTGTCGCAAAAACACCCTCTAAAGAAAAGATTATTGCTGAGGGAGCAGGGGATATATTTTTTTGTGCATATATTTGTAAAACAAATGCAAGACCTCCAGACAAAATTCCAGCATATAAGATTTGAAATTTTTCTTTAAGAATATTGGACCAAATAAAATCTTCAAAAATTAATCCTATAATTAATGATAGCGAGGAAACAATTAAAGTTTGAATCGCACCAATTGTTAATGGAAGATTATATTTTTCTATAATTTTGCCAGTAAAAATAATGTGTGTACTCCAGAAAAATGCGCCTATTATTATAAGTGCATCACCATTTCTAACTGTTGCGCTATAAAAATTAGTTAACAAATAACCTCCCATCACACAAAGAAGAACAGAAGGCCAAATACTCCAGTGAATTGGCTTTTTATACATGAAAAAAATTATAAACGGGACCATTGGCACATAAAAAATCGTAAAGAATGCAGCATTAGCAACATCTGTATAGAGTAAAGCTACTTGTTGAAGTGCTGATCCCAAAAATAAAGATAGGCCTATTAAAATAGCCAAGTTGATAAATTCTTTTTGATTTTTTTGTACTGATTTTGATATTTTTTTTCTTTCAAAAATAAAAGCTAAAGGAGCTACTACTAAAAAACCAACAAAAAACCTGACAGCATTAAAAGTGAAAGGGCCAATGTCGTCCATTCCAGTATCTTGAGCTATAAAAGTCGTTCCCCATATGAATGTACATAATAATGCACAAAATAATGATGATGTTTTTGACATTAATATCTATACAGCTAATTTATAAGCAAAATTTTTGCCTAAATTTTCTTTTAGATCATTATTAAATCTAGCTGCTTCAGCTCCATCAATTATTCTGTGATCATATGATAAAGAAAGCGGTAGCATTGTTCTTGTTTCAAATTTCCCATTAATAAAAATTTGTTTTTTTTGTGCCTTGCCTACTCCTAATATAGCAACTTCTGGATAATTTATTATTGGTGTAAAGAATGAACCTCCAATTCCTCCAAGACTCGTAATAGTCATAGATCCTCCAAAAAATTCTTTCTTATCTATTTTTAAATTTCTACATTGGTCACTTACTATTTTCAATTCATTGCTAATATATGAGATGCTTTTATTGTCAGCATTTCTAATTTTTGGCACCATTAAACCATGTGGAGTATCCACTGCAATCCCAACATGAAAATAGTTTTTCATTGTAATTTTTCCATTTTCAATATCATCTATTGAAGAGTTGAAACTAGGAAACTTTTTTAAAGATGCAACTAAAGCTTTAACAATAAAAGCTAATGGAGTAATTTTTTTTCTCTCCCCTGTGTACATATCGGTAAGTGAAGTTCTAAAATCTTCCATTTCAGTTATATCTGCTTCATCATGATTTGTGACATGAGGTATTGTTGTCCAAGAATTAACTAAATATGTAGAGGCTAATTTTTTAACCCTAGGCATATCTTTAACTTCAATTTCACCAAAATCAGAATGGGAATATTCACTAACAATTTTTTTTGATTGAACTTCGGTCTTATCTGGAGCTTTATTAATTTTAGAGGATATAAAATTTTTTACATCATCTTCCACAATTCTTCCCTGTCTTTCACTACCAACTATTTCATTAATATTAACCCCAAGTTCTCTAGCAAATTTACGTACTTTTGGGCTTGCAGATGAAATTTCTGAATTATCTTTTTTTATTGTATTTTGTGCTGGATTGACTTTTGCAATTTTTTCTACTTGATTTTGATTTGTAACTTGTTCTGCTTCTTTAATAGTTTTTTGTTCTATTTTTTTTTCTTCTTCTCCAGACTGTTCTATAGTTAATATTAAATCACCTTCTGAAACCCTATCTCCCACTTTAATTTTAACAGACTTAACCTTTCCATCAAAAGAAGCTGGTATTTCAACACTAGATTTGTCACTCTCAATTGTAATAAGTGGATCATTTTTAGAAACTGACTGGCCATTTGAAACTAGCACCTCAATTACCTCAACGTCTTTAAATTCACCAATATTTGGTACTTTAATCTCTTTATCTGACATCTTATAGTTTTGTTGGCATTGGTTTGCTGCCATCAATATTATACTTCTTTATGGCTTCTTTAGCGTATTTAGAAGCTATCAGTTGCTCTTTTGCTAACACACTCAGTCCATAGGCAACAATATGCTCTTTATCAACTTCAAAAAATTTTCTAAGGTTTTTTCTAGTGTCACTTCTTCCATAACCATCTGTCCCTAAAGAATAAAAACTTTTATTAGTATAAGGTCTAATTTGGTCAGAATTCATTCTCATATAATCTGAGGCTGCCATAATCGGTCCTTCAGTTTTTCCTAAACACTGTTCTACAAATGAAACTTTTTGTTCTTTATCAGGGTTTAAGAGATTATATCTTTCAACTTCCATACCATCTTTTCTCAACTCATTAAAGCTAGTAACACTCCAAATTTCACTATCTATCTGATATTCATTTTGAAGAATTTCTGCTGCAGACATCATTTCTCTCAATATTGTACCTGAGCCTAAAAGTTGAATTTTTGTTTTTCCATACCTATTAAATTCTTTAATCTTGTACATTCCTTTAAGAATTCCTTCTTCACAATTTTTATCTTTTGGCATTCCTGGATGTGAATAGTTTTCATTCATGGTTGTGATATAATAAAAAACATTTTCATTTTTTTCATGCATTCTTCTCAAGCCTTCTCTAAAAATAACAGCTAACTCATAATGAAAAGTTGGGTCATATGTTACACAATTTGGTATCGTTGAAGCTATCAAGTGACTGTGTCCATCTTGGTGTTGTAATCCTTCACCAGCCAAAGTAGTTCTTCCAGCTGTTGCTCCAATTAAAAAACCTCTGGCCTGACTATCTCCAGCAGCCCATGCAAGATCTCCTATTCTTTGAAAACCAAACATTGAGTAAAAAATATAAATTGGAATCATTTCAATATCATGATTCGTGTAAGCTGTTGCAGCTGCAATCCATGATGACATTGCTCCAGCTTCATTAATTCCTTCCTCTAATACTTGTCCACTTTTATCTTCTCTATAAGAGCTTAACTGTGCAGAGTCTTCAGGTTCATATTTTTGACCTTCATGAGCATATATTCCTATTTTTTGAAAAAATCCTTCCATGCCAAAAGTTCTTGCTTCATCAGGAATAATTGGGACTAACCTCGGTGAAACATTCTTGTCTCTTAGCAAATTTGTAAACATTCTAACTAATGCCATGGTTGTAGACATTTCTTTTTCACCTGTTGATACTTTCATAAAATCAAAAATATCTTTTGCTGGTGCTTTAATTGGCTTTGCGTAAGTTGTTCTCTCTGGCAAAGAACCCCCAAGGTTCATTCTTCTTTCTTTGATGTATTTAATTTCAGGAGATTTTTCGTCTGGCTTAAAATACTCTACATTTTTTACTTGATCGTCAGTCAAGGGCACATCAAAACGATCTCTATAATATAATAAATCGTCTACGTCTAATTTCTTAGTTTGATGAGTTGTGTTAACACTTTCGCCTGTTTTTCCCATGCCATAACCTTTAATGGTTTTAGCGATTATAACCGTTGGGCTGCCTTGATTTTTTGATGCCTGATCATATGCTGCATAAACTTTATGAGGATCATGACCACCTCTATTCAATCTCCAAATATCTTTATCTGACAAACTAGAAACTAGCTCTTGTGTCTCTGGATATTTTCCAAAAAATTTTTCTCTAACGTAAGCTCCATCTCTAGCCTTCATTGCTTGATACTCACCATCAACAGTTTCGTTCATAGCTTTAACTAAATGACCTGTTTTATCATTAGCAATCAGTGAGTCCCAGTAAGAACCCCAAATTACTTTAATTACATTCCAACCAGCTCCTCTAAAACTTCCTTCTAGCTCTTGAATAATTTTTCCATTACCTCTAACAGGTCCATCTAATCTTTGAAGATTACAGTTTATAACAAATATTAAATTATCCAGTTTTTCCCTAGAAGCTAACCCTATAGCACCTAAAGACTCAGGCTCATCCATTTCTCCATCACCAAGAAATGCCCAAACTTTTCTACCTTCATCTTTAATTAATCCTCTATTAATTAAATATTTCATATATCTCGCCTGGTAAATTGCAAGCATAGGTCCTAATCCCATTGACACAGTTGGAAACTGCCAAAACTTTGGCATCAACCAAGGGTGTGGATATGAAGAAAGTCCCCCTGGTTTTACTTCTTGTCTAAAACTATCTAATTGTTTTTCATTTAATCTGCCTTCTAAAAATGCTCTAGCATAGATGCCTGGTGCACTATGACCTTGAAAATAAACTAAATCACCACCAAATTTATTATTTTTAGCTCTCCAAAAATGATTCATTCCTACATCATAAAGTGTTGCTGCAGATGCGAATGTTCCTATATGACCACCTAATTCAGGAAATTTTTTATTTGCTCTCACAACCATGGCTGCTGCATTCCATCTAATTAAAGATCTAATTCTTCTTTCAATATTCTGATCACCATTGGACTTGACTTCTGCCTCTGGTGGGATTGTATTTATGTAAGGAGTGTGTTGTGTATAAGGAATATTTGCACCTTCTTGATATGCTTTATTGATTAATTCTTTTATCAAAAAATGAGCTCTTTGATTTCCATCTTTTTCAACAACTGCAGATAAAGACTCTAACCAATCTTGTGTCTCTAATGGATCAATATCATTTTCATTTGTAACTTGAATTATTGTTTGTTTTTTTTCTGGGGCTGGACTTTGTTGACTAGCTTCTTCTTTTTTTTCATTCTTTAAAACAGATTCTGCTTGTTTAATAATACTTTCTGTATCTTTAGGAATTGGCTTTTCTGAAGGGCTTTCTTTTGAAGACTCAATACTTAATAATATGTCTCCTTTAGAAACTTTATCACCCACTTTAATATTTACAGATTCTATCTTGCCAGAAACTGTTGATGGAATTTCAACACTAGATTTGTCACTCTCAATGGTAACAACAGGATCATTTAAGTTTATTTGATCTCCAACTTTTACTAAAAGTTCAATGACCTCAACTTTTTCAAATTCACCAATGTCCGGAACAAGTAATTTTTCACTCATTATTTTAAATCGATTTATACACTTAAAAAAAACTATATCTCATGTTATTTTAGCACAATAATAAGCCTTTTTGTGCAAACCTGTATTTTTATTGAACAAAAAACTTTAAAATTAACAAATAAATAAGAAGTTAATTTCTCTCAATGCACATGGCTATTCCCATTCCACCACCAATACAGAGGGTGGCACAACCTTTGCTTTTATTTCGTCTAATCATCTCATGAATAAGAGTTACTAAAATTCTGGTTCCTGAAGCTCCAATTGGATGTCCTAATGCAATTGCCCCACCATTAACATTTACAATCTCTTTAGGAATTTTAAGATCTCTAATTACAGCAATACTTTGAGCTGCAAATGCTTCATTTATTTCAAATAAATCGACATCTTCTCTCCTCCATTCAGCTTTTTCTAAAGCTATATTGACAGCCTGAATTGGACCTAACCCCATCAATGAAGGCTCAACACCACAAGTTGCCCAAGAGACTACGTTAGCTAAAGGCTCTATATCTCTAAGTTCTGCTTCTTCTCTAGACATTAATATAGTTGCAGCAGCACCATCATTGATTCCCGATGAATTACCTGCGGTGACTGTTCCATTTTCTTTAAAAACAGTTTTTAATTTTTTTAAATCCTCTAAGTTTAGATTATTTCTTGGATGTTCATCTTTTTCGAAAATAAAATTTTTATCATCTGTATCAATCTTTAATTTGATCAGCTCATTTTTAAATCTATTTTCATTTGTAGCTTTTTGAGTTTTTTCTTGAGAATTTAATGCAAATAAATCTTGTTCATCTCTAGAAATTTTATATTTTTCTGCAACATTTTCAGCAGTTATTCCCATGTGATAATTGTTAAATGAGTCTATTAATCCATCATTGATCATCGTATCTACTAACTTATTTTCATCTAGTTTTTTATCTTCTCGATAAAATATAGCATGTGGTGCTCTAGACATATTTTCTTGTCCACCAGCAACTATAATTTTATTTTCACCTAGTTTAATAGACTGATATCCTGAAATTACAGATCTTAATCCAGATCCACATACTTGATTGATTATATGTGCAGGTTTTGAAACTGGAATTCCAGCATGAATAGAAGCTTGTCTTGCTGGGTTTTGTCCTAGTCCAGAAGTTAAAACATGTCCCATAATCACTTCATCAATATCGTCTGATTTTAATTTTGATTTATAGACAGCTTCTTTAATAGCTAATGCACCTAATTTATCAGCACTCAAATCTTTTAAAGATCCTTTATATGTGCCTATAGGTGTTCTTAATGCAGCTGTAATAACTACATCATCTAGTTTTTTGGTCATTGCTAATACAACATAATATTTTATAAGTTAAATTACATTAAAAACTTTGATATACTGAGTAAATTATTTAATTAAGGACCGCTGGCCAAATTGGATAAGGCGCTCGGCTACGAACCGGGAGATTCCAGATTCGAGTTCTGGGCGGTCCACCAAAAAGGATAAATAAAAAAATGTTAGATTGGCTACTAAAATCATCTCTACAAAAATCAGTTATATATTTTTTTATAATTGTTTTTATAATCTTATTAATTTTAACCTTCATATTATAAAAATTATGAGTAATGAATTTGAACAAATAAGTATTAAATCTGGTTTTATGAAACACAATGGTGGTGTTTTATTTAGAACTATGTCTGAAACAGAATATGAGTTTAAATCTATAATTAATGAAAACCATTTGAATAATGCAGGAATAACTCATGGTGGTTATTTATCAGCCTTAATTGATGCAGGTGCAGGAACTGCTGCACACAGAGCGTCAGGTAATGCACCTTGTGTAACCATTTCATTAGACTTAAAATTTATTGGTGCATCTAAAGTGGGAGATGAAATCACCGGTTTTACAAGAATTTTAAAAAAAACAAATTCACTAGTATTTTTGTTTTGTGAACTAAAATGTAACAATAAAATTATAACCTCTGCTTCAGGTATATGGAAAATTTTAAAAATAAAATCTTCTAACTTAGGTCCAGGTGGTTAATTTTTAATAATTTTATAAACTTTAAAATGAGAACTTTTCTCTAATGATTCGGTCATGTTTTAACCTATTTTTGTTCTTTATGGACAACAATATATGGTGGAGTAAAAATTTAAGGTACCATCAATAGAAATGTCTAAAAATAAAATTACAGCTGTTCTTGGTCCAACAAATACCGGCAAAACCTATCTTGCAATAGAAACAATGCTTTCTTTTGATTCGGGAATGATTGGATTTCCATTACGTTTACTTGCAAGAGAGGTATATGACAAAATTATAAAAAAAATAAGCTCTGATAAAGTTGCATTAATCACGGGTGAAGAAAAAATAATTCCTCCTAATGCAAAATATTTTCTTTGCACAGTAGAATCGATGCCAATCAATAAGCATTTAGATTTTGTGGGTATTGATGAAATACAAATGTGTGCAGATCATGAGAGAGGTCATATTTTTACTGATAGATTGTTAAATCTTCGTGGCGAAAAACTAACGATGTTTATGGGCTCTAGTACTATTAAAAATATAGTCAATAAACTGAACGAAGACACTGAATTTATAAATAGAGAAAGACTTTCTAAACTTACCTACGTAGGGCATAAAAAAATATCAAGAATAAATAGAAAAACTGCAATAATAGCTTTTTCAACTGAAGAGGTTTATGCAATTGCAGAACTTGTACGTAGGCAAAAAGGTGGAGCAGCTATTGTTATGGGCTCTCTAAGTCCAAAAACAAGAAATGCTCAGGTTGAATTATATCAATCAGGAGATGTTGATTTCCTAGTTGCTACAGATGCAATTGGTATGGGAATTAATATGGATTTAGAAAATGTATATTTTTCAAACCTTAAAAAATTTGATGGTAAAAAATTAAGACGTCTTAATATGTCTGAGATTGGGCAAATTGCTGGAAGAGCAGGTAGATATTTAAATGACGGTAGTTTTGGAGTGACTGGAGACTGCAAAGATATTTCAGCCGAAGAAGTAGAATTACTTGAAAATCATAAATTTGAAGAAATTAGAATGTTATTTTGGAGAAATTCTAATTTAAATTTTAATAACGCTTTAAGTTTAATTAAATCACTTGAAGAAAAACCCAATAAAGATTGGTTAAGGAAAATACACGAGTGCGGAGATGAAAAAGTATTAAAATATTTTTTAAAAGATATGGAAGGTAACAAAATTGAAAACAACAGAGAAACACTTGAATTACTTTGGGAGTGTTGTCAAATTCCAGACTTTGTGAAAAAAACATATGGAAATCATATTGAAGTTGTTGGCAAGGTATTCAATTTTTTAAATAGTAATTATGGTAAAATTACCAATGATTATATGAGATTACAGTTGATGAAATTAGATAAATTAGAAGGAAATGTAGATTCTTTGTCAAATAGAATTGCAAATGTTAGAACTTGGTCTTATGTTTCCAATAAAATTAATTGGGTTGAAAACCAAGATTATTGGATAGAGAAAACAAAACTATTAGAAGATAGATTATCAGATAGACTACATGAAGAACTTACAAAAACATTTATTGATAAACGAGCCAGCGTACTTGCAAGAGGCTTAAACCAAGATATGGATTTTAAAACTGAAATAATGGAAAACGACAAAGTAATAATTGATGAGCAGTTTATTGGTGATTTAAAAGGTCTAAAATTTGAAATGGACTTAAAAGTTGGGGCTTTAGAAACTGACATTAAATCATTGAAAAAGGCAGCAAGACAGACTGTGGGGCCCGAGCTTCAAAAAAGAGTTCAGTTAATCATAGAAACAGGTCTAATTGAATTAAAAGATGATTTTAAAATCTATTGGAAAAATTTTCCTATTGCAAAATTAGTAACCGGAAAAGATTATTTAAATCCAGATATACTTTTAATAGTAGATGATCTTTTAGAAAATAATGACAAACAAAAATTATCAGAATTTATTGAAAAATGGGTTAATGAAAAAATTAATTTAATACTAAAAAGTTTAATTGATCTAAGAAATTTAAAAGAAAGTAACTCATCCATTAAAGCTTTAG
>Ga0233432_10002536_pt1 | contig 16955 bp, 14 predicted proteins | sample SI_122_August201_6_FD_179870 | JGI IMG/M metagenome (GOLD analysis project Ga0233432, IMG submission 179870) | Seawater microbial communities from Saanich Inlet, British Columbia, Canada - SI_122_August2016_10_MG | ecosystem: Environmental > Aquatic > Marine > Inlet | place: Canada: British...
TCGGGAATGCCCATGGACCTCAGGCGGTGGGACACATAGGCAGAGTTCCACTTTTCTCCTTGGGCGATGATTTCTGGAGTGGCCATGAATGAAGTATATTGCTTTCTGTGATGAAGACTATCTTTGCTAAGGTTTTTCTTTGGAGAGTTCGTTCGTAGGGCTCTTGCTCAAGACGGTGGATGGCCATCATTGAAGATATGGGCGTCGATTCCTTGCCAGACTACACTGCTATCATTCCCACCTATAACCGAAAGGATTGGGTGTTGGAGGCCGTTAGATCAGTGATGTCTCAGACTCATGGTCCACATGAGATTCTTGTGGTGGATGATGGTTCAACAGATGATACCGTGAAGGCACTGGAAGGGTGGCCTGTGAGGGTGATCACTCAGGGCAATGCTGGACCTTCCTCTGCGAGAAATCATGGTACTCATCTAGCTAAGAGTGAGTGGGTCGCGTTTTTGGATTCGGATGATTTATGGGAGAAAGACAAACTGAGGGTGCAGATGGAATATGCATTGTCGAACCCAGAATTTCCCCTGATTCATACTGGAGAGTCGTGGATCAGAAATGGGACGCCTTTGAAGCAAAAAAAACATCACCGAAAAGAAGGGGGATGGCTTTACCGTAGAAGTTTGGAATTGTGTTTGATCAGTCCTTCATCGGTGTTGATGAAGAAGAGCTTTTTTCTCGAGATGGGTGGGTTCGATGAGAATTTACCTGCTGCAGAGGATTACGACCTGTGGCTTAGGATATGTTTGGAGCATCCTGTTGGTTTTATTGAAGACCCTCTAACAATTAAGAGAGGAGGCCATGGGGACCAGCTCTCTGCCCAGCGAGGCATCGATCAATATCGAGTAGTTGCTTTGGAGAAAATGATGGCTCACCCAAGGCTACTTGAGGAAGATCGAAGACTCACTTATGAAAACTTATTGGAGCGCTACCGCCGGTTAGTGATAGGGTTTAAAAAGCACGGTAAACCTGAAGCTCAACATTTCGAGCAACGTTTGAAACATTGGAAGGAAAACTTTTGAAAAAGTCTGGCACAAGTGGAGTCTACTCGAGGGCCGAGGTTTATGATGTGCTTTTTGGTTGGGATAGAAGTGCAGAGTTTCTCTTTGTGGATTCTCTTTTTCAGTCCTATGGACTAAATCTTGGAGACCGGATTTTGGAGGTCGCTTGTGGAACGGGAACTTGCTCGGTCCACCTTGAGACCTTAGGTTGGAAACCTGAAGGGATTGATTTATCACCTGCTATGATCAAGGCCTATAATCTTAGAGCTAAGGAGCAAGGCCGTCTCATGAAAGGTCATGTGGCCGATATGAGGAATTTTGGCTTAGATACAAAATTTAAGGGAGCTTATTGCCCACTGGGTTCGATTGGGCTTTTAGGTGACGATGGCTCGATGATGAGTCACTTTGAATCAATGGGGCGTGCAATGGAACGAAATGGGTTATATCTGGTGGATGTGGGTCTGAACCCTGAGGGAACAGCTCCTTTGGACTTGGGTCAAGTGGATTGGTTTATGGAGGGGCCGTCATGGGATGTGCATGCCGTAGATGGGAAAGTATTTTTGGAAGACCACCAAGGTCACCGTTTGGAAGAACTAAAGTGGGAAGGGGTGCCTCTTGAATATGAGCCTTCGCATTTTCTTTCCTTAATTGAATCATCTGGAGTTTGGGAAGTCTTAGGGATTTACCCTGAGGCAGATTCTAGCGAGGAAGGGATCTCTCTTTTTGACCCAAAAAATGAAGGTCTCAGCGGGGAAGAGGATCGAGCGATGATCATGCTCAAAAAAAAGGAGACTTCCAATGGTTAATGGGGAAGTTGCATTTCCAGAGGGAGCTTTGGGCCTCCACACTTTTTGGGATATAAAAGGGGTGAAATGGGAGATTCTTGATGATTTCGACTTGATTGAAAAAACGATGCTTGAAGCAGCAAAGTCCTGTGGAGCGACGATCTTAAGGCATCAAAGTCATCGATTTGAACCTCATGGGGTGACCGTGTTAGTTATGTTGGCAGAGTCGCACCTATCTTTTCACTCTTGGCCAGAAAAAGGTGCTGCGGCCGTGGATCTTTTTTCTTGCAGCCCTAAAATGGATGGAGAAGAAGTCTCTCGTTTGATTGAGAAGGTCTTTAGCCCAGAAACATTGGGCAAAAGGGTTATGGTTAGGGGAAGGACCTAGGCGGAGATTCTGCTTGAAGTGTGCTGTCTGACCCTAGGTTGAAGGATTCCAAATCAGTTGAAACGGCGAATTGATCGATAATTCAATTATTTTGGCCGGCTTGATCGTGTCCGGTGTGGCCTGCCAGTGGCTCTCTTGGTTTACACGAATCCCAGCGATTCTTTTTTTGCTCTTCTTGGGCATCGCTGTCGGCCCAGTTTTTGGAATTTTACATGCGGAAACCCTCTTGGGGGAATCTCTTTTTCCCTTTGTTTCTCTAGCTGTGGCGGTGATCCTTTTTGAGGGAAGTTTATCTCTCAACTTGAGGGAGATTCAGCAAATTGGTCGAGTGATCAGGAATTTGGTCACGATAGGGTGTGCAGTAACAGCGATTTCATCTTTCTTATTGGCTGGACTGCTCACAGACATCCCTTGGGGGTTAGCTGCTGTTTTTGGAGCCATCATGACGGTCTCAGGTCCGGCGGTGATCACTCCAATGCTCAGGACGATTCGACCAACCCCTAGGGTTGGCCGAATACTAAAGTGGGAAGGGATTCTCATCGACCCAATTGGTGCGACCCTAACGGTGTTGGTTTATGAATTTATCCAATCTTATTACGGAGGCCACAGTGATTTTGGAGCTGTGGCGATGGTTTTTCTTAAAATTTGTGCCATTGGACTTGCATCTGGGGTATTTTTTGGTTTTGGCTATGGGTGGCTGCTCAAACGACACCTGATTCCTGAGTTTATTCAAAACACAACTAGTTTAGGCTTGGTGTTTTTGGTCTTTGCAGGCTCTAACGCAATTGAGCATGAAGCGGGTCTTCTTTCGGTCACCGTGATGGGCATTGTTTTAGGAAACATGAGAGGAGTGGACTTAAGAATGATGCTTCACTTTAAGGAAAGCTTGAGCATGTTGCTCATTTCGTCCCTTTTTATCTTGCTTGCATCGCGTTTAGACCTGGATGCATTTGTGGCATTAGGTTGGGGTGGGGCATTGTTGCTGATACTCATACAGTTTGTTGTTCGACCGATAACGGTTTGGCTCTGCACTCTTAAGACCGACCTCACCAAAGGAGAGAAAATTTTGCTCTCCTGGATAACTCCCCGTGGGGTTGTGGCTGCGGCAGTTTCTTCTCTGATCGCCTTAAGGCTCGAAGAGCTGGGGATGCATCATGCTCCGATGTTGGTTTCATTGACATTTTTGGTGATCATTGGGACGGTGACCTTTGAGTGCCTAACGGCTCGAACAGTGGCTAAACGATTTGATGCAATGGAGCCTGAATCGAGGGGGATTTTGATCGCGGGTTCTAATCCTGTCGCCAGGGCATTTGCTGAGGTTCTGAAAAAGAACAACTTTCGAGTACTCCTTGGAGATGCCTCTAGTGGAGATGCAAAAGAGGCACGAATGGCGGGATTAGATGTTTATTATGGGAATCTTGTCTCAGAGCACGCAGACACGAATCTCGATTTGATTGGCTACGGCAAACTTCTTGCTCTGACTCCTGACCGGGAGTTTAATCACTTGGCTTGCACTCACTTTGCGATGGAATTTGGGAAAGCTCATGTTTATTGTGTGAACACTGAGTCTAAAAAATTAAAGACTAGCCAGAAACGTGAAGTGCTTCATCACTATCGAGGGTTCACTCTTTTTGGGGAAAAGGTGACCTATGCCATGCTGGCGAGTCTGATTGCTTCGGGGGCTAAGCTTCGTTCGACCAAACTCTCAGATGATTTTACGATAGAAGACCTTCAAGAAGAGCACCAAAGAGTGCTCTTGCTTTTTGCCGTTTCACCAAAGGGCAATTTGCAGATTTTTGTCGAGAAAGGAACTATGAAGCCTCTTTCAGGTTGGACGATAATCAGTCTAGTTCAAAACCCCGATGAGGCAGAATCCACAAAAATGGAAGTTGTTGGGTGATAAAAATTGACTTTCTCTATGTGGAGAGTCAAAAAGCGTTCTTTGCGGATAGAGAGGAAAGGAAAGCTATCATATTCAAGATAAACGAAGAATGCCCTTGGTATTCCTCATGTCCTTGTAAATTACGGTCTCCACATTGGGGAGGGTTATCCTCCGTCTTAATGACCCTCAAACGATCCATTCTTTCCCTTGGCTGATCAACCTAACTTAAGGGGCTTAAAGCTCACTGGGGTGTTGAAATCCAAAGCGTGGCACACCTTCTACGAAGGTGTACTGCTCAAGGGTGATGTTCCTGTTGTGGTTGAAGCCTTGGATCTCACCTCTGCTCCAGAGAGCTCCCAAGAACAACTTAAAGAGCGTTACTCGCTTTTATCACAATTAGAGGTTGAAAATGTTTCAAAGCCTCTTCTATTTGGAGAAGAGAATGGCCTGATGTACATGGCTGTTGAAAAGGAAACAGAAAACCGTTTGACCGATCACCTACGAAAGGGTGAATTTCTTGACCCTCCCGAAGCGACGCGTCTTGTGCTGGACCTTGCTAAAACCTTAAAGTCGATCCATGACTTAGGTCACATTCATGGGGAGTTGAGTCCTTCGAATGTCCTTTTTCATGAACATGGTCAAGTGAAGGTGAAAAACGTCTTTCGTTTTCAGCACACGAAGGATTACCTCTTGGCTCTTCTCCCTTCTCGTTCGGAGTACATCACTCCTGAGCACTTGAGAATGGAGAATGTTGTGCATCAGTCGGATCAATACCTTCTAGGGTTGATTTTTTATCATTTACTAATAGGAAGCCCGCCTTTTACAGGTGATGACATTAAAGAAGTGTGGCGACTCCACCTTGAAGACTCGATGCCTCCTCTTCCAGATCATCTTGAAAAAATAGAGGGATTAGAAGACCTTCTTGGAAAGATGCTATCTAAAAAATCAAAGGAACGTTTTTCAGACGACACACGTCTTTTAGAGGCTCTTGAAGAAATGGAAGATATCTTGCTGAGTCAGGATGTGGAGGAGGAGGAAGATACCTATTACGTTATGGAAGCGCAGCCGCCAGAGGGAATGAATATGAGTTCTTCTCCGGGCAGGGAAAGTAGTTCTTCGAGCCCTGAGCAAAAAAAGCGTAAGTCTTCGAAGAGAAGCAAACTCCAAGGGAGTAAAAGGAACTGGAAGAAGAAAAGCTCTGAGAAGTCAGGCTTGGTTAAGAAGCCGATCTCCAGCCGTCGGAGTTCCCACGATGAGAGTACTTCCAAAAGAGAAAAGATAACTCCAAAGAAGGAGTCCTCAGCAATTCCTCTCATCGCTTCTATGGGAGCCGTGCTAGTGATTGGAGGAATTGTAGCATTTTGGGTGACTCGTGGTATTGACCCTCACGAAAGGGGAGACAACGAGTCTAAGGAAAATTTTACGCCAGTCAAAGTCGTGAACGAACGGCCTGAAAGGAGGAGTAAAAAACCCTCTGATTCCAAAGAGAAAGTATCGGCTGCAAGACGGAAGGTTGTCACCTCGGTGGAGAAGGCTCCTGAGCTAGTGGAGGCTGGGGCCGTCGTGATAGAGGGAGAGCTGAGCGAACAAAAAAAGGATAAGCTCAAAGAGATCAGAAAACTGCCTCGCAACGAAGCGATTGTAAGGTTTAAATTATTGCTTGAGGACGAGGACCCGATGGTTCGATCCATTGCCGCTCAGTCGTTGGTTGATTTGAAGGGCAATGTTGATATGGATGAAGAGTTTGAACTAAAAGGCAAAGACCTTCTTGATGTGGGTTTGGGGAAAGTTAAAAAACTTCACCCCAATCAATTGATTTCATATTTGGACACTTTGGTGTCTTCTTCCAACGATCCTGTCGTGATTGAGATATTATTAGCAGCGATGTCTCATGGTGATGAGGAGGTTATTGGAAGGTCAATGGAACATTTAAAGAAACGGAGTCAGACTCATTTTCACGAAGAACTAGCCTCTCGGTTGATTGAAAAACCAGGAAATCCGACTTTATATGAAAAAGCACGACTTGAACCGGCGAGTTTTTTAAAGGCTCTTGAAGCCCAATCTGCCAAAACTCCTCGGGCTCATGTTCAACTATTGAACTTGTGGGCGGACAAGAAGGAATGGGGAGCTCTTGAAAAATTCTCCCAAGATCAGGCATATTTCTTACCGGTCATTCTTCTTTTGGCTCAGGATTTAACAGAAGGTCGATCTCGACTTGTTAAGATGTTGAAAGAGAGGGATTTTAGTGAGGAACAGAAATCATTATTACTGAGTGTTTCTCGATCTATGGGTAATGGTAAAGAGGCTTTAGGGTTGTTGGAGAAATCTGACGACATTAAGACGCCATACATGAAGGCTTATCAGAGTTCTGTTGGAAAAAGTGAAGATGATAAGCTGGAGGCAACGACCGTCCGCTGGGCCTATGGGCTTCGCTTAGCGGATCTACCTGATGACCCAGATGAAGATCAGTTGAAAGATTTGGTTAGGGCGATTGGGGTGGTAGACGTATTGATGACTCAGCGTTTGTTTAGGGCATTAGAGGCTTGGCCAGAGAGAGTCTTGCCATTGATGATTTCAAAAATGAAAGAAAAGCCGGATCGTGAGACACGAAAGCAGATATTAACTCATATTGTTGCAGATGGCTCTCCCGACAGCGTGTCTTTTTTGATGAAAGAATTAGACTCGAGGCATCACAAGGAAGAAGAGTTAGAACTGATTAAAACAGGTATTCAGTCAGCGGGAGAGTTGGCTTTGTTGCAACTCAAGAATAGCACAATGACGCCTTATCAAAAGGCGAAATTACTCTCTGAAATTGAATTGCCGGGAGGAGATAACGAGTTGACGTTGATTCTCGAGGGGTTGAGTCTGACTGAGTTTAAAAAAATGGTAACTTTATACACGAAGAACTTCTCGAAGAGTGAAAAGACGGTACGGGACCTTTTGGGAAGTCTTCAAAAGACTTCTCATCTCGTTCATTTAGTTTCTTCTTTGAGAAAAGTAGAGAAACATAATCTGACGGGTGAGATCGTGAACCTCCTGACTCATGGGGATGAAAAAGTTCGAGAAGAAGGGATGAAAGACCTAATGTTGAGATTCCCTGGTACCGCTCCTCTATACAAAGAAGTCTCTCAAAGGGTTGAAGATCCTGCATTAAAATTGGTATTACTTAAACACCTTCGTCATGAGAATGAGCATTACCAATTCTTAATGACCGGCTTCCTTGGTGATGAAGATAGAAAAGTTCGTGAGGAAGCGTTGAGTAAAATGATCAAGGCTGGGGATCGTTGGGATAGCCCAAGGTTGTTGTTGAGGTTGGTGAAGGAAGAAAAAGCACCCATTAAAGGGAAACTTGCGAGACACCTTTTGGATGATCTAAAAGCAGCTCACCCTTTGGTGCTGTTGTGGGGAGAAAAAAATCTACCGGCTGGTTCGAAGAAAAAAATTAAGGTAGAGCTCGGAGAAAGAGGAGCTAGCCTGGCAACGATCAAAGAGTGGAAGGTGATGCTGGGGATGCCATATGCATGGCCTTTGAAATCCCTCTTATTGGAGTTTCTTAGTAAAAATGGGATCATGGCATTGGATGAGATTTATGGTGCTTTAGATCTTAGAAAAGCAGAGACCCTAAAAGATTTCCATGCTTCGGTAAAACTCTTGGGTAGCAAAGCTGTGCCCAATTTATTACAGTGGATGGGCACGGATTCGAGCCCATTAATTCGTGAAGAATTAAAGAAAGCTCTAGAGAAAATGGACGTTAAATATCGCCTTGACCCAACGACAGGAAAGTATATTTCCTTATGAGTGCGTTAAAATCATGGGTGATGCTGAACTGTACCTTTGGGGTTCTAGTTCTTTTTTGTTATGGGTCCGAATCTAAACCGAGGCTGTTGGAGAATTGGGGGCCTGGGTGGAGTGCTGAGGAGGGCCTACTTCAACTGCAGGTTGACCAAGAGAGTCGGCTTAAGGACCCTCTCCGGTTGAAGGGTTACGAATTCTCTGCGATGTTGAGGGTTAAGGGGGAGGGGAACCTTCTCCTTGGTTTGGAAAGGAATAAGGAAGTAGCTCTGACATGGAAGATCTCTTTTTCGAAATTAGATCTAAGTTCCTATGTCTCGGTCGGAGGAGATTCTCGAAAATTTCCTGGACTAAGGCGGCCAGATACGTGGATGCGACTAGAGATGGAGGGCTCTCAGAGGGGGCTCTCTATGAGAATTAATGGAGAAAAGGTCGGGTATTTTGACGGCGTGAGGTTGGAAGGTGAATCTTTTTTGAGGGTGACATCCGAAGGCAGGTTTCAGTCGATCAAGTTGGACGAGGCTAGCCTTGTTGAAGTCTCAGGTTTCAGGGAAGGTATGAATCCTCTGCCAGCAAAAGCAATACCTCTGCCTGAAGGCTGGATTGTTGATAGAGGATATTGGAGCGTCCTGCCATTTCCTGGAGAAGATGGAGGGTTCTTTACTCAGAGTTCATCTGTGGAAGGGCGCTTGGATTCTCCGATGGTTTTCTTAGATTCCATGAAGCTAGATCTTAGGTGCAGGATGGAGGGCGAAGGTTCTTTTGGGATTGCATTCGTAGACAGGGGAAAGTCCAGAGAACATTTGCTTTGGTTTCGATATCACCCCTTTGGTTTTCTTTTGGAGCAGGAAGGGCCAAGTGGGAAAGAAGTTCTATTGAGAGAAGAGCCAAGCTTTTTCCCTGGATTATGGTATGATATAGAATTGAGTTACGAAAGGGGGAACCTGTCTGTCACTGTCGATGGGATGACCTATAAAGTTCCGTTATCATTGAGCTCTGGCAGTGGGTTGAGCCTGATATCAAAGGGGTCGTTGGCTTCTTTCTTTAAGATAACCAAGAGTCGGGGTTGGGTTTCTTTAGAAGAGGCTGAGGTCGCCACTGAAATAAAACTTGGTGATATGGGAGTAAAGGCAGGCGAGGGTTGGATAGGAACGACAGCTTTAAGATTTGAACCTCAGGATGACAAGACTTGGCTCAAAGTCGATTCTCAGGAATCAGAATGGCTGGGAATGTCAGGATTTTGGAAGCCGGGAGGTTCAAGCCATCTGTTTTGTGAGGTTTTGACCGATGATGCTCCTCGCTTGGATTTTGTTCTGTCTGGCGAAAGTTGGTGGGGAGTTATTTCCCGTCTGAAGGGAGAAAATGACCTTGGAGAAGAAGCGAAGCTCTCAGCGGGCGTTGAAACGAAGCTTGGCGAGGAGTTTTTGAAAGTTCGAAAGGTGATCGCGACAGAGTCTCTAGGCAAAGAATTAAATTGGTCCATGAGGGTCTTTAGGGAAGGTCGAGAGAAATTTTTATTGTTTCAAGCTGGAGGGAAGAGGCTTGGGGTTGTTTCATTTACTCTGTTGAAAGAGGTGAAGTGGAGACTTGCCTCTCAAGGGAAAGCTGATTTGCAAAAGTTCGAGTTGGTATCTGGCCTCGGCGTAGAACGAGAGGCTTTGGCTGCAGATGGTAGAGGGTTATCCCTTCTAGGAGGAGGATTCGGCACATCAAGTCTAGAGGAAGATGGGGCGATCACTTTAGCTGAGCCCCTTTTAGATGGTGCTTTTCTGAAGCTATTAGTGACTTCACCAAGTGATAGAGGAAGGTGGTCATTTGATATTGTTGATCATGAGGGGAAGGTTCTCCTTGAGTCATTGTTGGACTTTAGAGAGCCACCCTTTTCGTTGTTTCATCTAGGGGGAGAAGATGAAATTGGCGTTGTGGATGAGTTGGATGGGCAGCCTTGGCAGCTTTCTGTTCAGCGTGAAGGAGCAGGAATTGTTTTCACTCAAAATGGAGAAAGTTTTGGGCCTGTTCCTGTTAAAGAAATGGAAGAGCCTCTTTTTCTGAGGTTTTCTAAGCAGGAAGGTGAGTTAGAAGTTTCAAAACTGGTCTATGGTTGGGAGAAAGGCAGTAGCTCTGATTTTCTTCGTCCAAAATGGGCCAAGAACACCATGGAAGATTGGGTGTCATCATCTGTACAGGATGTTCTTTCTTCGGCGTCATATGGGGCTGAGCCCTTGGGGCCAGCTGGTGCACTGATGAAAAAGTCAGGTTTGGCAAGGGTGAGCGAAGTGTATTTAAAGCGAATCCCAGGGCATAGAGAGGCTGTTGGTGCTCGCCATAGGCTTTCTTGGCAATCTGAAGAAAATAGGGTGCAGGTCTTGTTTCTTCAATTGGATGAAGGCTTAGAGGTTGAGCTTAGTATCAATGGGGCATCCAAAGGAAAGGTGCTCGTTGAAGACCGGGCCTTTAGTTTTCTGTCTCGGTTCCTACCCGGAAAGGTGATTTTTTGGTTGGGAGGAGAGAAGATTTTTGAGGAAAAAGTCCCTGCATCACAGGGATGGGACTGGTCATTGATCCCTGAAGATATGAATTCAAAGGGATTGTGGTCAGAGGTATTTTGGCGAAACCTTTGACTCAGGCTATCCTATCTAAGATATGAGAGAATAAGAGTTCCCTGTTATGTGGTTCCCTCGAAGAAAAGATCTAACGACTTTTACTCAGTTTCGTGCATGGTACTGTCGGATGATGGTGATGATGATGCGGGACAAATTGCATTTGAAGATCTTTTTCACTTTGATTTGTATCGCCTTAGTGGTCGGTTTTGCTATTTTTCATCACACAAAAAATGAAGCGGCCTTCAGGCCAGTGATTTTACCAACGCCTTCTTCTCCTTGAGGGCTTGGGAGTCGAGAAATCTCTTTCTTCCCTAAGCTGATGCCATGAAAGCTAGACTTAGGTTGAAAGTAATTTTTGGATTGTTTTTTGCTCTGATGGCTTTGTCTTTCCCAGTTCAGGGAAATGAGGTGGGAGCGACTTTCATTCTTCGTCTCAACGAAATCCTAAGGACCGTAGACCCAGGGCAAAAGCTCCAGGATGAATTACTTGAGGCAAGGCTTCGAGAGCTATTGGGCAGAGCCCAAAAACTACGCAGGGAGCACCACCTTTCCCGTCAGAAAGGACTTAAAGGAAGTGTGAAGGTAAAGGCCTTGGAAAGAGAAGGTCGTGAGCTCATTACAGAAGTTTTGGAAATGACAGAGTCATACTTAGAAAGTCGACTGAAGTCCCTACGTAAAAACAGAGAAGCTTTGATTGACGCCCTGATGCCTGTAGAGGAAAACTGATGAGCCTTCTGGGACAAAAGCCTTATACCTTTGATCGAGCTATTCGCTTAGCTTTGACAGCTTTGTTGATATGGGGTTCCATCAGCTTACTGGATTACCTTTCGGAAGCATTGATACCTTTTGTGATAGCGGGAGGGATGGCCTACCTATTCAACCCTTGGGTGTTGTGGTTTGAGGAAAAAACCGGAAAGAGATGGCTGGCTGTGATGGCCACGCTTTGTGTGGTTCTCTTGGGAGCATTGTCTCTACTGGTTTTGGCTGTTCCACAGATGGTGCAAGAGATCGACCTGCTGATCTCAATCTTAAAGGAGATGGCTAACGATTCCAAGCTAGCTAAGAATGCTTCAGACCGCTTACCGCCAGACCTCTGGGAGTGGTTGAGGGTCAACTTTTTTGACGCACGCCTCAAAACCTGGGTGGGGAGTGAGCAGGGAATGAGCCTTCTTCGGGGAATGGCTGAGAAGATGTCACCAGGGTTTATCTCTGTTCTCCAAGGCACAGCTAGTCTGGTGTCAGCGTTGCTTGGGGTCTTAGTTGTCTTTTTGTATTTCTTCTTCATTCTAATGGACTTTCCGATGATGACGAAAGGCGCTGTGGGGTTACTTCCATCATCAATGAAAGAAACTGTGCCTCTGTTATTCTGTGAATTTGACGAAGCTCTCAGTCGGTATTTTAGGGCTCAGGCATTGGTTGCGGCGATGGTAGGAGTTCTATTTGGCTTTGGATTCTTTTTTGTTGGCTTGCCCTTGCCGTGGTTGATGGGACTATTATTGGGACTGTTAAATCTCGTTCCTTATCTTCAACTTTTGGGCTTGATACCCGCGGCATTTTTAGTTCTCGTAGGAGCATTGGATTCAGGGCAAGGGTTTGTTTACTTAGGCTTGATGACGGCTTTGGTTTTTGCGGTCGTTCAAGCAATTCAAGATATAGTTTTAGTCCCCAAAGTGATGGGGAAGGCTTCTGGCCTTTCACCAGCGATCATACTGTTGGCTCTATCTGTTTGGGGGCAACTCCTAGGCTTGTTAGGACTCATATTAGCGATTCCAGCAACGTGTTTGGCTTTAGCTTGGTATAGAAGGTGGATTCATGTTCACGAAGAAACGACATCCCAGTTTACGAAGGAAACTCAAACTAAATGAAAGTTTATTTGGATCTATTGCAAACCATTCTTGAAAAAGGGTCGAAGAAAGAAGACCGAACTGGAACGGGGACACTCTCGATATTTGGCCATCAAATGCGCTTTGACCTATCTGAAGGCTTTCCTTGTCTGACAACAAAAAAGTTACACCTTCGTAGTATTATTCATGAGCTGCTGTGGTTTCTCTCGGGGTCAACTAATATCGCCTACCTCAAAGATAATGGGGTTCGAATTTGGAACGAGTGGGCAGATGAAAATGGAGAATTAGGGCCCGTGTATGGTCATCAGTGGCGCTCATGGCCTGGTTCGAATGGACCAATCGATCAAGTCACTGCTCTGCTCGACGACATTAAGAATAAACCTGATTCACGACGACATCTCGTTTGTGCATGGAATGTTTCAGATGTAGATAAGATGGCACTACCTCCTTGCCATTGCCTTTTTCAGTTTTACGTTGCTGATGGAAAACTTTCCTGTCAACTTTACCAACGTAGTGCTGACGTTTTTCTAGGCGTACCTTTCAATATCGCTTCTTACGCGTTACTGACGATGATGGTGGCCCAAGTTTCAGGGCTGAAACCGGGTGAGTTTATTCATACTTTTGGCGACGCACATCTGTACCTAAATCACCTTGACCAGGCTAAGCTGCAGCTGGAGCGATCTCCAAAGAATCTGCCGACCATGCGAATGAACCCAGAGATTAAGGATCTTTTTGAATTTAAATTTGAAGATTTTGAATTGGTTGATTACGAGGCTGATCCCCATATCAAAGCTGAGGTGTCAGTTTGAAGGTCTTGTTGCCATTTATGCGTGAAGGTGGGGTGAAACTGTGAAGCCAGCTTTGATAGTTGCTTACGCCAATAATGGTGTGATGGGCAAGGGTTTGGAACTGCCATGGAGGCTTCCAGCAGACTTAGCTTATTTTAAACGAGAAACCTTGGGGAAGGTCGTTGTTATGGGGAGAAAGACTTGGGATTCGATTGGTTTTCCTCTGCCCAAAAGAAGAAATGTCGTGCTCTCTAGAAATGCCCCTAGCCTTCCCGATGGAGTCGAGTGCTATGAGAGTTTGGAGAGAGCCCTAGAGGTTTTGGAGGGAGAAGATGTGATGATCATTGGGGGAGCAACTATCTATGAAAAGGCCCTGGAGATAGGGGTGAGAGAGATCGTTCTAACCCGAGTGCTAGCTGATGTTGATGGAGATGTCTTTTTTCCAGAGTGGAATGAAGACAACTGGGAACTCTTTAGTGAAGAGTTTCGTGAGGCTGATGAGAAGAACGCCTACGATCTGAAATTTTGTCGCTATCGGCCGAAAGGTTGATTAGCTTCTGAGGATATCGTAGTAGAGGACTTTGAACCTGTTTAGGTAACTTCTTCCGAGTAAGGAAGAGAGGTAGTCTTTTTTGAAATCCTTTAGGCTGTTCAGTGCTTTGTCTTGCTTTCCTTTTGAAGCATTCTGGTTGGCTTCTTGAAAGATTTCTTCAAACCGAGGTCCATTTTTTAAACGGTAGCCCATTTCACACATGGCTAAGAAGTCTTTGTATTTGATGAAGTTTTCTCCAGAGTTCTCAACGAGTTGGTGGAGGATTCCGTAGGCTTCGTCAAAATTATTGAGACGAAGGTGAGAGAGGGCTAATGTAAAAATGTTTGAGCGGTCATCTGTATCAATTAAAGATGTAGCCATCTCGAGTAATATTTTCTCTGACACCGTATTCCATCCCATGAATCCTTGTTCTCCATCTTCATATTTTATTTGCAAACCATCATCATTAATTTTAAGAACATTCGCGGGCATTTGATGAGGAATGCGTGGCAAAGGGATCGCTTTGGTGCGGTCTAGACTGAGGAGGGTTTTTTTTAATTTCGCCATAGCCTTCATTTCCATCCCATAGAGCTTGAAGATATCGTAGTCTTTCGGGCTGACTTTGTTGTGGCGAAACTGCAACTTGATATACTCGAAGATGTCGAGGTAGCTTTTTTTCTTTAAAAGATCTTGGTAGTTCCTCAGGTTGGCCATGCCCCTGTCAATTGTGGCTTGTCTGGAGGACTCAATTTCTTTGTTGTATTGCTTCGCTTTTTCCATCAGAGCTTCAGCTTGCTCTAAATCTAAGACTTTGGTTTGGAGGTCTAAATAATTGAGCATGTTGCTCATGGAGTCTCTCTGATGGCTCTTCTCATAGGCCTCAGCGTTTTTGAGTTCTTGTTCAAATTCACTAGCTTTTTCCTCTTTCTTTTTATTCCACTCTTCTTTTTGTTTTTTAAGGAGGCCATCTCCAAGGCGCATCGCTCCCAAAGCTTCTTTTCGCTCGACTTTTCCGGGGCCTTTGTCGCTGCCAGTTTTCCTGACGGGGGCGTTGATTGGAGCGGAGTCTTTCAGTCCACCTAGTTTGGCCTGCCAATAGATATTGGTGTTGATTTTAACAAGAAGAGCCTCCTGCTCTTCATTTAATTCACCGATCTTCATCAGTTCGCCTTGGGCTTGCTTGAGAAGGATGATTGATTTTTTGGAATTAGCTCGGTGGTCAGCTTTGATGAGAACCATGGCTTCTTCGAAAAGTTCCTGTGCTTTCTCGCTGGCTTGAAGTGGCAGACAGGTCAAAAGAAGAAAGGAAAGAGCGAGAATTCTCATTGATTTTGTTGGAGAGGAAAAGTTCATGATGATATTATCCATTTTGTGTCTGATCCTCAACGTCGAGGAACACATTGCGGAGGAAATTTCCTCGAAAGCCGGCTAAATTCCTCCACCATTGGATGATCTGATCGGGAGAGTCATGGCGCGAAAGCCAATCAATCTCTTGGTCATTGAGGCAAAAGAGCACTTTTGAGGATTGATTTTGGGGAAAAATCGCTGTTAGGTTCTTTTGGGCTGAGTGGAGTTCTTGACGGATATTAGTGTTTCTGATGAGGCCGAGAATCACGATGATGGGCAAAAGGAACCTGAGAATCCAACTAAAGGCCCCAAGATTTAAAGTCATTAGGCTAAGGACGTCTACCGAAACCCAAGAGAGGATACCTCCAAGAAGAATAAGATTGTCCCGAGGCGATAGGAGGGCTCCACCTAGCCAGCGGCGAAATCCACTTGAGCTGATGGAGTAGGCGAGGCTTTCCTCGTAGCGGTGACTGTTTAGGGGGAACCTAACTACATGGCACATTTCATGGGATAAGATTTCCTGGCGGGGGTAGATGAACCATTTGTCTTTATTTCGAAAAGATTCTCGAAGCTGAAAAAAAACTTGTTCTGAATCATTTGGAGAGCTTAACTCAACAGCCATGCCACCAGTTAAAAAAGGTAGACCCTGATTTGAGTGATAAGCAGGAACCCAATGGGGAAGACAACCAAATTTATCATTGATGGGCGCTCCGCCATCTTGGAGAGAACTTTCCTGAAAGCGATGCTCTTTATTGAGATGAAGCCCTTCTTCTTTAAAATTTAGGTCATCCTTCCATAGCAATTGGGACCATTTAAGTCTGGATTTGACTCTTTTAAGGAATCTTTGCTCATCTTCATCGAGAGATGGAATAAATCCTTGGGCGTGGAGTCGACGTGCATCTTCGGTCTGCATGGGTAGAGTCTAAGGAGTGTCAGGAACTGTCAGTCGATTGGTTGAAAAATGGGGGACCATTGGATTATCAAATTTCCAAGATTGAACAAAAATGGAACGCGAAAATAATCATTCCCAAGGGACGCCCAGGGACCTTGAGGTCAAGGATGCTCTCTTTATCTTCAAGACGGTTTGGAAAGATCTTGAGGAAGAGTTCACTCGGCCCAAGCTGAGCTTCCCGAGGGAAATCATTTGGCTGGGTGGAGCGCCGGGAGCTGGGAAAGGAACAAATACTCCATTTATTCAAAAGGAAAGGGATTACACGGCCCCACCCATCGTTGTGAGCTCTCTTCTCGATAGTGATGAAGCGAGAAAAATCAAAGACTCGGGTGGTATGGTCGGAGACCGAGAGGTGATAGGGATTCTATTAAGGTGCCTATTGGAGGATAAATACGAAAGTGGAGTGATCGTTGATGGCTTTCCTAGGACTCAGGTACAGGTGGAGTGCCTTAGGATGTTCTATTCAAAGATGATAGGGCTGAAAAAAGAGTTCAGCAGGACTCCCGTAGCGGCTAATTTCCGTTATCCCATGTTTAGGATCACTGTTCTTTTTGTCTCAGAAAAAGTTTCAATTGATCGACAGCTTAACAGAGGAAAGCTCGCTCTTGAAAACAAGAAAGACGGTGAAGAACTTGAGGTTCGAGCTACGGATTTTAATGAGTCCCTTGCTAGAAATCGGTATCGAACCTTCAAAGAAAAAACTTACACGGCCCTTAAGTCTCTCCGTGATATTTTCCATTATCATTTTGTTAATGCCGAAGGACTTCTTGAGGAAGTTCAGTGGAATATAGCTAAAGAATTCCAGTATCAGAGTTCTCTTGAGCTCAGTCATGATTTATTTGAAGATATGCGTGACCTTCCCTTGGCTTCGGAAATGGTGGTTCATACGAGGCAAGAGTTAGTGATACGTCTTGAAGACCACAGGGAGTCTTCTCCGGAATTGTTTAAAGAAATCATTTCTTTTGTTAGCGAGGAACTCATGCCTCATGTGCAAACGCACTTAACCTCGGGTTTCTCCATTATCAACTCTAG
>Ga0233432_10002544_pt1 | contig 16916 bp, 10 predicted proteins | sample SI_122_August201_6_FD_179870 | JGI IMG/M metagenome (GOLD analysis project Ga0233432, IMG submission 179870) | Seawater microbial communities from Saanich Inlet, British Columbia, Canada - SI_122_August2016_10_MG | ecosystem: Environmental > Aquatic > Marine > Inlet | place: Canada: British...
TGACTTTGTGATAATCAGATCATCATAGAATTCAGGGGCGATTTCTCGCAGGCGGCCAAGCCGACTCCAAGGAATACCCATCAGGTCATGATGTTCGAGGTGCAGGCCGAAGTTAAAGTACAGCCAGTTGGACCATCCATAAAGCGATGACGATGGCTGATAGCTGCTGCTTCCATGAAAGTGGGAATTACTAAGGATAATTCCAAAGTTATGTGGGTGTAGAAATCCGGTTGCGAAAAGCTGCGATGCCAAAAGAAAAACAACAGCTTTCCAGCCACCCACCGTAAAAAGACCGATAGTCATCAGGATTGAGAGCGATGGGTAGATAACCGCCCATCGTTTGAGTTTATAGTTTTCGTATCCCGAAATAAGATGCTCATCAGCAAGGATAGAAAGCGCCTTGGGGCCGGGGTCAATTTTGCCGCGGAGTAGAGACTCAAATGTGTAAACACCAAGCCCGAGTATTGAGCGAAAGAATTGCAAGACAAGCATGACAAGTGCATACGGCATGCCAACGGGCGAAAAGAGTGCGCAACAAAATCTGTAGATCGGTCCTTCTGTAAAAAATTGAAGATACCGATGTTGCCGTGTAAGAAGAAAAGCAGTTCGGCGGCGTGTGATGAAATCCTTTTTGGCACCAAGGTCATTATGGTGCACGTGATGCTCAATCCACCATGCATGATGCCCGGACATAAACATCGGGAGTGTTGTAAAAGTGAAGAGCCAGCGGTTTGGTGTTGTTTTTTTGAAGACAAGGTTGTGATTGCATTCATGGGCGAGTTGAAACAGATTGACATCAATCCAGGAGCCAATTGCCCAGGCAACCAGCAGAACAGCCCACCAGGGTTGGCTGCTGAGTCCAACAGCAAAAGCAATTTGGGCAGAAGCGAACACGATGCACCAGAATGCAGTACTTGGTGTATTGCCAAACAGACTTTTAATTTCTGGATGATTGCGAATCATTTGCTTTGCACGATCACGGTGCCAAATAGCATCAGGCTTGTCGGAGTCGCTCACTCGATCGCTAATGTCAATTTCATAGCCCGGAAACATGGGCGTTGGTGTTCCAAGAATCCGTGGATGAAATCCAACTTTTTTATGTGCTGGTGCGTCGGCGGGAAATAACACTGAATCAGTCTCCTTAGAAACGAATCACAACCTCGTATTCAATGTACCCGTTTTGGAATAGATTTCGAGTGTTGTGGCAGAGGGTCGCTCTCCTTTTTTATATGCACATGCCGAGGTATTGGTACAAGCGGTAAAGTTGCCAGAAGAGCGTAGGGGGCGGTTATGGCAAAAATATATGTAAAAATGTCTTCTGGCGTGAGGCACACGCTACTGCCTGAAAGAAATGCCATCAGACCTAATCAGAGAAAGAAGAGTCTGTTTGAGTGAGCAATAGCTACAGCAAGGCTCTCAGTACTATACCCATGGTCAGTAAGAGAACGGTTTATAAAATCGAGACAAAGAGGAGATTCTGTGCCGCGAAACAGGTCTTTGTAGATTGGTTTCCCAGCGAAACTGAAAGATGTCAAAGTGGAAGCGTGAACCCGTCTCTATTCCTACAGTCGGTGCGTTTCCTGTTTTGTGTAAAAGAGGCGTGCCATGGATTCATCTCCCAAAGATCTGCTGGGTAACATCTTTGACAAAAGCCGCGTCTACTTTCTGCCGACACAGTACACGGCTTTGGTTGAACGAAAAATAATGCGGCCCTGATCAAATGCAGGTGTTGCATTGAATTGCTCATCTCCGTCGCCGAGTTTGTTTTCAGCAAGAATGGTGTGCTCAGGATCTGCTGCCATGACGACACATGTGCCATCACGGAGTTGTGCGTAGAGCCGTCCGTCTCCTAGAACAAGTGATGCGTAGACACGGTCACGAGATTCGTAGCGTTCACGAAAGAGGGTGCTGCCGTCTTCTGCATTGAGGCACTGGGCCATTCCCTTATCATGTGACCAGAATAAGTAGCCGTTATGAAATAAGGGGGTTGTGACGTTTGCTCCCACGGTTACTTCCCAGAGTTTGTGCGTCTCTGTCACGTCACCGCGGCCACCGGCCCGTACGGCAATCGTTCGATTTTGTCTGCCACCTGAACAGTAGAGAGTGTCATCCACAACAACAATGCCTGGGACGACATAGTCGGGAATGCCTCGGCAGGTCCAAAGAACATCACCAGTTTTTGGGTCGTATCCGCGGATGAGTTCCTTGTGGTGCATGACGAGTTCAGGTGTTCTGTTCTTGGGAGTGACAATCGTTGGCGTTGTCCAAGCCTTATTAATGTCTTCAACCTGCCAGACAATTGCTCCGGTGTCTTTGTCGAGGGCGACGAGTGCATTCGATTCAATTGCAGCGTTTATATAGATAAGCCCTTCATAGGCAATCGGTGAAGCGGCTGCGCCAAAGCCGGCAACACCGGTGCCGATACTTGTTCTCCAGAGTTCTTTCCCATCAAGTGAACAGCAGACAACCCCAGATGGTCCAAAGGCGGCATAGATTTTCTTGCCATCAGTGCAGGGTGTAGGGGAGGCATAGCCATGATCTGCGACCCGAGGCGTTGCTTCCTGCTCTTCAGAAGAAGGGTCAAGCGTGAGTGTCCACTTTGGGGTGCCATCTTTTCGAGAAATTGCAATGACGTGGAGTTTTAGGCTTTCGCGTTCTCCTGGATCATCAAGCTTTTCTCCGTATCCGCTATAACCCGTGAACACAATCAAGTCCTTCACAAGAATTGGACAACTTGAGCCACGAGCAACAGGAGTCTTCCACAGGAGGTTCTTGTCGTTTGACCAGGTCACCGGCAGCGTACCTGTATTCTCGGCGACTCCAGTGCCGTTCGGTCCACGGAACCGACCCCATGATTCTGCAAACGTTTTCGTGGCAGTTGTAGCGCACAGTGCGTACAAGAAGAACGTAGCCCATTTCAATAGTAGGCCATACGGTACATGATTACGCATCGGCTGGTCTGCTTTCTAACTAGCTCATCAGTTCCGGAATCACACTTCCATCTCGTACGATCATGACTGGTCGACCTGTACTTGTGTGATATTCCTTCGTTGGATCGATTCCAAGCAGACTGTAATAGGTTGCCGCAACGTCATCTGGCGAATGGCCATCGTGTCGAGGGCCACTTGCTGTGTCATCAGTCTCACCAATGACTCGGCCTCCAGAAATGCCGCCACCTGCCATCAGCATAAACATGGCTCTGGCGTAATGGTCACGGCCCGTTCGAGTGGTGTTTATCTTTGGTGTTCGGCCAAATTCACCAGTGACAAGTACAGCAGTCGACTCAAGAAGTCCCTTTTGCTCGAGTCCAGTAAACAAGGCTGACAGGCCCTCGTCAAGTGGTGGTAGCTGCTTGTTTTTCAGTGCGTTCCAGTTGTCGCGGTGAGTATCCCAGCCACCGTATGAGATAGTGACAAACGGCACGCCATGTTCGACAAGCCGCGTTGCAAGCAGGCAGCTCTGTCCAAATTTCGTTTCACCAAAGGGAGCAGCAAAGCTTGATTTTTCACGGTTTGTGTCAAAGGCTTCTTTTGCTTTCGGTGAGGTAATAATCTTGTGCGCCTGCTCGGTGAATCTGTCGAGACCTGCTACAAGTTGATTCTTGTCTTCAATTGCATGAAAGCGTTGGTCGAGGTCTTCGAGGAGCAGTTGACGTCGTTCAACATCACTCACGGTAAGGCTGCCATCGAGAGTCATGCCACGAACGCTAAAAGGCATACCAGGAGTTGGGGTTTTGCCTGTGGCAAGAGCTGCGTACTTGACGCCAAGGTAGCCGGTGCCGCCCTGGTTGTTTTTTGGGATCGCAACATTGTGCGGGAGTTCCATCGGGCCCCCAAGTTCACGGCTAACAACCGCACCGTAACCGGGGAACTCCAAAGAAGGAATCGGCCGATTGCCCGTGTTGACGTATTCCTGTCCAAGTTTGTGAGCAGCGAGCGAATGAGTGATGCCTCGCAGAATAACGTACTTGTCCATGCATTGTGCAAGCTTCGGCAAGTGTTCACTTATTTGGATGCCGGGAACAGATGTTTTGATTGCGCTGAATTCACCACGGTATTCCGACGGTGCATCTGGCTTTGGGTCAAATGTGTCCATGTGCGACGGGCCACCAGGAAGATTGACAAAAATGGCTGCCTTCGCACCCTTTGGCCGTGCGGCTGCGGCGTGCGTCCATCGCAGGTAATTCGATAGAGAAAGGCCACCGGCACCGAGTGCTCCGAGTTTCAAAAAGTCTCTGCGGACGACGCCGTCACATGTTCGGTGAAGAGCCATAAGATTTCTCCAAGTAGTAAAGTTTCTTTTTGATTCGTTGTGGCGAACGTGCCAGGACTAATGATTGAGGGCAAATTCTTTGGTGTTGAGTAAAGCCCAAAGAATATCGCGAAGTCCGTCTTTGGCAGTCGGTGATTCTTTGAGGTACGCGATCGATCGGTCGATTTCACGATCAGTTGGCTGTCGGACAAGTGTACGTAAATAAGCACTGTCAAGAATGTCACGCACTTGGTCTTCATTCTCTGTAACCCATTCTGAAACAGAGCCGTCAAAAACACTGCCAGTGTTCGGCTCTTTTATTGTCGCTTCTTTCACAGCGATTGCTTTTTTGATTGATTTGATTGTGGTCTTGTTGTTTTTCTTGACGGCGTATTCCAGTCTTTTGTTGAGCTGTGCAATTTCGTTTGTCAGCTTTTGCTCTCGCTCTATCTTCAATTTTTCAGCGGCAGGGTCGTTGAAATCGGGAAGTGTTTTGGTGAGTTCATCAAGCCAGCTGCCCCGACGGCTAATGGAGTCAAGCATCTCTTTGTCGTTCTGAAGGAAGACTGTCTGAAGCAGGCTTGGCTCCATAGAACGGTCGCAGTCACAGTTACTTTCACGCGTGGATTGCCCAAAAATTTCGAGGGCGTAATTGTTGTTGTACGAGCCTACGGTTGTGTCAGCAATTGCACGCTTTTCCACGAGTGAACACAGCTCCATGGCTTCACGATCACCAGCGGTTGCTGTTCTGACCGCATCATAAATGACTTCAGCTGGAATTCTTCGAGCAATTGCTCGGCTGAAGTTTCTGTCATCATGAAGATTTGTCGCATTGGGCCTCCACCCACGTTGGTAGGTGTCGCTCTTACAGATCTCACGATGAAGCCACTTCATGTCGAAGTTGTGTTCTCGAAATCCTTGAGCGAGATATTCGAGTAACTTAGGATTGCTCGGAGGGTTTGCCAGGCTGAGGTCATCTGGTGGTTCAACGATTCCAACGTTGAAGTACGATGACCAGACGCGATTCACAAGTGATTGCGCAAAATACGGGTTCGAGTCATCAAGCATCCAAGCCATAAGAATCTCACGCGGGTCTTCAACTTCGTCCACGTTCATTTGTTTGCCACCAAGGACTGTTGCCGTGCGCCCCATGAGAAATCTTTCAAGCTGTTCCTTTTTCTTTGGCTTTATATCTTTTGCATTCATCTGGGCCATGAGGCCATCGAGTTTTGTTTTATTCAGTGGTGCTTTTGCCGGTGTTACGATGACCTCACCAAAGGGAACAGTCTTCCCTTTCTGAGCAAGTTTTGCGAGTGCGACGTAGAGCCTGTTTCCCTTTAAATCCTTGTCGTTCATGTCGATGCCAAGCGTAACGAGCATTTCTTTGTAGGTTTTCTGGTTTTCTTTGCCAGAACCTTTGCTCGCATACGCAACGCGGGTAAAGAATCCCTTGAATCGATCAAAGTCGTCTTTCGTCCACTGATCGAACGGATGTTTGTGGCATTGGGCACACTGGATACGGACGCCTAAGAACGTATACGCAAATCCAAGTGCCTGTTCCTCTGGTTTTCGGAAGTTTTGTCGAGTCCAGAAATAAGGGAGATACGGTTGGTCGCCAAATGATGCATCCCCCTCATTTACAAGATAACGGCTCATTCGTTCGCTGTACTCGGTAAATGATTCACCCTCAAGTCTACTTTTTGCGAGAACAATGCCTGTTACAAGTTCATCGTAAGGCACGTTTTCGGTGACTTTCTTGTGCATCCATTCGTACCAGAATCGAGAGGCACCTTGCCGTCGCTCGGGCCCGCTGTTGCTCTGATTACGATCATTGTTTCCTGTCCAGTCACAAAGTTTGGTTGCCCACCATGCGGCATACCCCGGTCGTTCGAGTAATTCCTCAATTTTTGTATCTCGTTTATTCGGTGACGTGTCACTGAGAAATGCTTCTGTTTCTGCAACTGGTGGGAGCGTGCCAGTGATATCGAGTGATGCTCTACGCAGAAATTCACCATCGCTGCAAACTTCCGATGGAACTTCACCGAGCTTACGCAATTTCATCGCAACGAGTTCATCAACCGGCGTCGGTGTCTTGAGATCTGGATACTCGGACCCAGTCTTGTCGGAGACAGGAAAGATAACTGGTATTGGAACCACGCCATTGTCATAAAACGCAACGACATGACTGTCTCCCGGACCTTTTGCCGTGACAAAACCATTCTCATCAATGTCAGCAATCTGATCATTATTTGTACGGAATCGGCACAGAGGCGTAACGTCTTCATGCGTGCCATCAGACCATACCGCTGTTGCCTTGAGTTGCCAGGTCTGACCTTTTTTCTGTGCCACAATTTCAGCGGGTGAAACGTCGAGTCGAACAAATGCTGCGTCATCGTCATCGACTCCCTGAGCGCCGTGTTCGATCCACTGTTTGAGAACAGCGAGTTGCCAACTGTCAGGATCAAGTACCTGGCCACCTCCATGGTCAACTTGCTCAAGAGGTTTCTGGAGAAAGAGGCTGGCTTCCAAGTTGTCGATATTGACGCGAGGTTCTTCGCCCTGCAGGAGATTCTCGTGGTCTGCCTTAAAGTCATAACCGAATAAGGAAAGTCGGAAATCACCCTGGCCCTGGAAAGAGCCATGGCATGCTCTGCCGTTACAACCGAGCCGTCCCATAAGTGGCACGACATGTCGGCGAAAGTCAGGTGACTCGTCCTCGTTCACTGCGTTCTCTGCAGTCTGTGCGAATCGCACATCAAGTGATGGCACAGGGTCTCGTTCCGTTGCCGTCGCTGGTAGACAGAAAAGGCAGCACAATGATATGGCAACCATAACTATTGGTGCATTCGAGCTAATCTTTAAGTGATGGTAAGTCATAATTTTTTGTAAACGGCGTGTAGGAAAACCCAAGGAGTGAAACAACAAAATGAGCCACAAAGTTTGGTATTGGCCAGTAATGGCACCACCCCTTCTTCTTATTCTATGTCTGGCATACATAAATCTTAATAGTTCTTGCTAATTCGTCATATTCCGATCAGTTAGGACCAGAAAAGTCCTTGAAAATAGCCCAGGCAGGAGGTGCCCCCCCTGTAGGGTAGTCTCAGTTGGCCTGCGTTATGGTGAATGAGTCTTTCGCGTCTCTGGCTGGTCCGTGTTCGTGGGAGAGGCCTGTTTTGACAAAACTGCTTCCCTCACAGGATTGATGAGGCCGTGCACGTTGTTCGGATGTGAACAAAGGGTATTGGCTCTCTGGCATCCGAGGCTTACATCTGAGAAAGGGGTTACAATCCGAATCCCCAGGGCCTGGATCCATTCATGGGACGACACAGTTTAAAAGGACAACCTTCATGGTGCACTACCTCGTCAGAATTCTGTTTGTTGGCACGTTTCTTTTGTTAGACACCTTCGTCACGCATGTTACTGATACCTATGCTGTTGAGCAGCCTAATATCCTTGTTATCTGGGGTGATGATATTGGTACGTGGAATATTAGTCACAACAACCGCGGAATGATGGGCTATGAAACCCCAAACATTGATCGAATTGGACGTGAGGGAATTTCGTTTACTGATTACTACGGGCAACAAAGCTGCACGGCTGGCCGGGCGGCATTCATAGGTGGCAATGTCCCACTTCGGACAGGCATGACGAAAGTTGGTCTACCTGGAGCCAAAGAAGGATGGCAGACAAGCGATGTAACTATTGCTGCTGTTCTCAAGGAGCAGGGATACGCGACAGGTCAGTTTGGAAAAAATCATTTTGGAGACAGAGATGAACATCTTCCGACAAACAATGGGTTTGATGAGTTTTTCGGAAACCTCTATCACCTGAATGCGGAAGAAGAACCGGAAAACAGGGACTATCCCAATGACCTTGTCATGCCAAGTGGAAAAACCTTTCAGCAGCAATATGGGCCGCGAGGTGTTCTTAAGTGTCGCGCGAATCCAGACGGGACGCAGACTATTGAAAACACCGGGCCGCTGACAAAAAAGCGGATGGAAACAATCGATGAAGAAACTGTTTCAGCAGCGAAAGATTTTCTGCAGAGGCAGGCAACCGAAGGCAAGCCGTTCTTCTGTTGGTGGAATGCCACACGGATGCATTTTCGAACACACGTGAAAAAAGAACATAAGGGGCTTTCTGGGCGAGCGGGCAATGACTATCACGACGGCATGGTTGAGCATGACATGCATGTGGGTGAATTACTTGATCATCTTGACGAGCTCGGTCTTGCTGAAAACACCATTGTTATGTATTCCACCGACAACGGACCGCATTTCAATACGTGGCCTGATTCGGCGACAACACCCTTCCGAAGTGAAAAAAATAGTAACTGGGAGGGTGCATATCGAGTTCCTGCATTTGTGCGGTGGCCGAAGCATTTTCCTGCTGGTGTGACGCTCAATGGAATCTTGGCTCACGAAGACTGGCTGCCGACGTTCGCTGCAGCGGCCGGAGAGTTCGACATTAAGGAAAAATTGAAGAAAGGGATAAAGCTAAATGGACGCATGTATCGCAACTACATTGATGGCCATAATCAGCTTGAATATCTCACCGGCCAGGTGTCGGAGTCGCCTCGGGAAGAGTTTATGTATGTCAATGATGATGGACAGGTCGTTGCCCTGCGGCTTGGGCAGTGGAAGGGCGTGTTTTTAGAGAACAGGGGTCGGGGGTTCGGCGTGTGGCGAGAACCTTTCACCGAATTGCGGGTACCATTATTGTTCAATCTGCGCCGTGATCCGTTTGAAAAGGCACAGCACAATAGTAATACGTATAACGACTGGTTCATCGATCGAGTTTTTGTCCTCGTTCCAATGCAGCAGTATGTTGCCCAGTTTTTACAAACGCTCGCTGAATATCCACCAAGTCAAACGCCCGGTTCATTCAACCTGCGGAAAGTAATGGATCAAATTCAGGCTGCAAATAAAGGTAGCTAAAACCCAAGGAGTTGTATTGATGAAGAATATTTCCTGTATCGTTGCTCTTGCGATTTTTTTGTTGTCTAGTTTTGATGTTTTTGCCATTGGCCTGAATGAGCCTGTTCCTGCGTTTGAAGCAACTGACGACGAGGGTAAGGTATGGAAGTCGACAGATCACATCGGAAAAAAAATGATAGTTCTGTATTTCTATCCAGCGGATATGACGGGTGGATGTACTGCGCAGGCGTGTGGATACCGAGATCGAATGGAGAGTTTTGCAAGGCTCAATGCAGAAGTCATCGGGGTAAGCGGTGATACGGTAAAAAACCATCAGGTTTTTAAAAAAGCCCATCAGCTGAACTTTACGCTACTAGCAGATACTGATGGAAAAATTGCAGAACTTTTCGGAGTGCCCGTTTCCCAAGGTGAAAAGACGGTGACAAAATCAATTGACGGTATTGATGTTGATCTTACACGGTCTGCAACAGCAAAACGCTGGACATTTATTATTGATCGCAATGGCAAGGTTGTGCATCGAGACGATCGCGTGAACGCGAAAGCTGATCCAGATTCTGTCGAGATGTTTATCAAAGCCGTTGAGTAGGAAGGCTAGTATGATTCATAGTCTTGTTTCTGCCATAGTGTTGTTTCTAGGAGTAGTGGTGTGTCAGGGGTGGCTGTTCGCTGCTGACATACGACCTTCCTGGCTTTTGCCACAGGCGAGTCTGCAAGAGTTGTTGAGAGAAAGTCCAACAGGGCAATTGCCAGACTTTTATTCATCTCCTGTTTTTCCATTTGTGATCGATCCTGCTGAGCAGATAGTCAGGATTGAGCTCAAGGAGGCAACTGCCACCCAAGCACAACGCGTTCTCGATAATAAGTTTGAAGAAAACCCATCTGCAGTTTTCGTTGTGCATGTGAGTGGTGTAATCAGCGTTTCGTCTGTGCCGCTTTCTTTGCATGGCAGGACCTGCATGGTGATCGAGAAAGACGGGCAGTTTGTTGCATCTAGTGGTTGCACCGCAGATTCATTGCTTTGTGTTGTCAATAGAGACTATGTCAGCATTACAGGAAGTTATGATCCGCGAGAGAGACCGCTTTCTGAACAAGAGGATATGTTCCGTGGGAACGGTGTTGTTTCCAGCGGTATCCGTATCGAGGATAGTGGACGAATTCACTTGGACCGTATTTCGATTACTGGGTGTAAAGATGTCGGTATATCGATTACAGGTCGTGGTTCTGAACAATTTAACCAAGCTATTTCGCTTACTCGCTCTGTTGTTTCTAACTGTCAGGGAGACGGGGTCCGTATCCGGCAATCGCCAGCTTGTATTGTGCTCGACAGCAGGATTGCCTCGGTAGCCAAGGCCGCTCTGGTTATTGATTCACCATCATCGGTCATTGCAAATACGCTTTGCAGTGACAGTGATAGTGGGGTTGTCGTGTGTTCATCGGATGGAATTCTGATACGGAATCAGATTCTTCGGAATGGAACAGGTATCTGCTTAAAAGATCAATCAGAATATTCGCTGGTTTATGAAAATTCGATTGTGGGCAATGAAACAGGAATTATTTTTGAAGGGAAGCGGGCGACGGTCGGCTGGAACATATTTAACAACAAAGAAGAAGTGATTGCCGGTGGCTCAAGAAATATTTTGTATTCCAATGATGGCATCTCGGCTGACTCCATACGCAGTGCTGGAGTTGCGTATTTTAATCCACCCACAACGTCAAATCAGCATCACGAACCTGTTATTTGGAAGGATGATTCTGGTGATGCAATGCTGTTTGCACGCCGTAATGTAGTTGTTGATTCTGGCAGCCAGTCACTAACCATCGAGGAAGTGAGCAGGCGGCTCAGCCAAGAGCGTTTGCGTCATCCGGATACTATTCTTGCCGTGCACATGCGAGGTGCTTTTAGAAATCAATGTGAGGAGGGGTTGGTTCTCCCTGATCACACATGCGTGATCCTCGACGGGGAAATTGTAAATGACTACGTTTCAGATAATCCGGGCGCATTTGAATTGATTCACATGAAAGGAAAAGGCTGTAATTCCTTTTCTGGCGGGCGCATAATCTCAGAGAACAAGGTTTTCTCAGCCATCAGCGGAGCTGGTGCCAGCAATGCGTTTCTTTTGGATGGTGTCGATGTGGACCTCCATTCAGAGCATGGAGGTCTCGGAAGTAACTCGGTGAATGCAGTGAGTTCAAAAGAACACTTTGGCCCATTTGTCGTTCGCGGCTGTGGTATCCGAGACCCAGGTCACCGAGGTATCTGGATGCATGTTTCGAAACGCGTATACGCCCTCGGGAATCGGTGTTCGGCTGGGGGATTTTCGATCGATTTTGATGCCTACTGTTTTCATAGTGCCGCAATTTTCAACACGGTAACTCGCAACTCGTATCATTCAGGAATCTTTTTTGAAGAATGTGTCAGATCAAACACGGCTTTTGCAAATCTGTGCGAAAAAAATCCAGCGAATGGAATCTGCATATGGACAGAAAATGTTCAAGGCAAAACAGAAAAAAACGTCGTGGCCTGTAACGTGATTCGAGGGGATGTCCAAATGGAAACCAATCGAAGTGGGCTTTCACTTGGTGGAAGAGCGGCTGATCGGACCACGGAAAATAATTATTTTTTTAATAACAGGCTTGAGAATCTGAACGGGCGATCAGCCATTTTGATTAAGAAGTATGCTCGTGATAACTATATTTCTCAGAGTATCCTTCGCGAAAATGATGTGAATATCCGCAACTGGACTATCAAGCCCGAAACAAATGGCTTTCGTGGACAGTCAGGATTTCACAGTCCGGCTTCTCAGTAAACAATTTCATAGCATGTCGTTCTGTGATGCGGAGTGATTCGAAGGAATTTGTGTGGTTTGCTTAAGGAGAGAAAATTGTGAAACAGGCCAATGTATTCATGCTCGTGACTGCTGTGTTCTGTGTTGTAGGCGTCTTTATTGGCCAGTGTCAGAAGGCAGTTGCTCAGCAGCCGAAAGGTATGCAATGGGTTCTTCGGCAAATGGACCAGGATGATGATGGGGCAATCAGTCGCAGTGAGGCAAAGGGGCGAATGCTGGCCAATTTTGACCGAGTCGACCAAGACTCAAGTGGGCTAATTGATAAAGGCGAACTGTCGCAGTTATTCAAGAGATTGCGTGAAGCAAGAGGCCAGGGGGCATCGGAAGGTAGTTCCTCGGTACCAGACGACGTGGAACTCCGAGAGAATGTCGCCTATCGAGATGGCAATGAAAAATGGAAACTCGATCTTGTGCTTCCAAAGAATCGCGAAGATGAACTGAGTCCGGTTGTTGTTTTTATCCATGGTGGAGGGTGGCGTAACGGAGACAAGTCTTCAGGAGTTTTTCGAGACTATCCTCTTGAGTATGCCTCTCATGGTTACGTTTGTGCATCCATTAATTACCGGCTGGTCGATGAGTGTACGATTCTTGACTGTATTGCTGACTGTAAGTGTGCAGTGCGATGGTTGCGCGCCCACGCAGAAGAATTTGCAATCGACGTTGATAACTTTGGTGCGTATGGAAATTCAGCGGGTGCTCACCTTGTGGCGATGCTCGGTCTTTCAGCAACGCACGATGAATTAGAAGGGGATGGCACTTATCGTGAATATTCATGTTCCGTTCAAGCCGTCTGCAGTTCTGCAACGCCAACAAAATTTCGGTTGTGGGGAGAAGAAGTTCGGAGTGGTGGTGGCCGCGCTGCAGCACTCTTTGGTGTGGATAATACAGAAAAGGCCATGGAGTTAGCTTCACCAGTTACGTATGTGACGAGTACTTCCCCGCCGTTTCTAATGGTGCATGGCACTGCTGATACGACAGTGCCTGTGCAGCAGAGTGATGATCTCAATAAACTCTTTCAAGAGCATGAGTCTCAGGACGTAACCTATCTTCGGATCGATGGTGCTGGGCATGGTGTTTTTCGGCAGCATGCATCTGAAACGGTGCCAGCAATGCGTGAATTCTTTGATCGCGTCCTACGTGGAAACAGTGAATAGTTAAAAAAAACTTAAATACTAGGGGTTTTATTGCTATTGCGCGATTGCTTGCTTCGCCGTAGCGTCCTGCCACAATTGTGGAATTGGTTTTTCAACACCCTGGAACTTGTCATGTCATCGCGAAAAGAAGATGAACTAGACGTTTTTGAGATGTTTTATGCGTCCGTCGGTCCTTCGTTGTGGGACCATCTGCGGCAGCCTACAGACGATGATGCTCCGGTCGAGCTGGTCCAGGAAGTCTTAGAAGAAGAGGGTTTGCAAGCAGACTTCATTGAGTAAAGCAAAAGGCACTAGAGCTTTGAAATCTTGAGGCAGAAAAGTCTGCTTTGTGTTCTGACGACCAGAAATCCTTCAGCAACAGCTGGAGTTGCTCGACATTCTTCGTCTACGTCACGTCTTCCTAGAACCTGAAATTCCTCACCATCAACAAGAGTCACCATTTCTCCGTCACTGGAGATATTAAGGATCTCATCTCCAATCAGTATTGGAGATGATGAAAAGTTGCCACCAACACGTTCCTTCCATATGATGTCTCCGCGTGCCGCGTGGATACATGTTACGACGCCTTTGTCTCCCCAGAGATAGAGTCGGCCGTTGGAAAAAAGAGGCGTTGGGACATACGGTGCTGTGCTGCGAGGTATCTCATATACAATTTCGCTGGCGTCATCTTTTGTTGCGGGAGGTTTGAGGGCAACAAGAAGATTGCTTCCACCACCTCCACTGCCACAGGTGCCTATCAGCAGATTTCCTGCGCAGACAGGTGAGCTAACGGTTCGTAGAGGAAAGCATTTATTTTCCCAGAGGACAGTCCCAGTTTGGGGGTTGATCGCATACAGGCCATGCGCTTTACTCGTACAGATAACTTGTGCTTCACTTCCTGTATGAGCCAGAACAAGTGGTGTTGAGTACGCTGCTTTGTCGGCACCGTCACGTGCGAGTCTCCAGCGAGTCTTTCCTGTTTTTGTATCGATTCCAACAACAGTTCCCTCGGTGTCTTGCTCAAGTTGAACAATAAGAGTGTCCTTCCAGATGACCGGTGAGCTGCCGAATCCATGGTGTCCAATGAATGGCCCAAGATCAATGCCCCAACGACGAGTCCCGTCATGGGTCAGTGCCTCAAGCCGAACATTCTCACTTGTTCCCCAAAGCCAATAGATCCCGTCGCTGTTAACTGTCACACTACCTGATGCGGAACTGTTTTGTTTGTGATGACGCTCAATATTTCCTGGAAAATCTTGTTGCCACAGTAGTTTGCCGGTGTGAAGTTCATGACACAAAAGATGTCGTACCTTCTGCTCTTCGTTGGCAGAGGTCAGAAACACTTTTCCGTCCCAGATAATTGGCGAGGAATGTCCGATGCCCGAAATATCCGCCTGCCACGTCCACTCATCATTTGTCCATGACGAGGGAAGCACCTCCGTAGATGCGTAGCCAGCTCCCTTTGATCCACGAAATCGAGGCCACTGATCATGAGTATCAGCATGAAGTGCAGCACTGTGCCCAACTGCTATCCAGAGCATGAGGAATAAAGAAAAGGGGTGCAGCTTCATAAGGGCAAGGCCTCTTGTTTTAAACTCAATGCAACAATGTGCAGAAGACGAATGGGCACAACGCATATAACCACAACATTATCGAGCGATGGGTCGTGTTCGTCCATCGTCGATCGCTTTTTGAAGTTGTGCTGTGAGAGTTTGTGCCTGATCGGTTGCTGTCTTGTAGACGTTATTTTTTTCTCCCGGATCAGTTTCGAGATTGAATAGCTGGTATTTCGGGACGTTCGTATTTGCAAGTTCCCGCTCAACGACGACATTGCGTGCTTTACCACGTTCGTGTCGTAGTAATTTCCATTTTCCAACGCGTAGTCCATAGTTTCCGTTGCTCCCATTGTCCTGCTGGATGAGGTGATCTCGTCCCTTCGCGCCTTCTTTGCCAACTAAGGCATCACTCACATCGATACTATCGAGGCAGGCATCATCATGGATGTGGTGATTCACAAGGTGGTTGAGGCTCGTCGCAAGATCAATGGTGCACACCAATTCGTCTGACACGCCTGGGCTAATAGTGCCCGGCCAGCATGTAATAAACGGCGTCCTCGTTCCTCCTTCATAAATGCTGTATTTGCCTCCTGAATAAGGGCCAGCCGCATGGTGGGCTCCATTTTTCTCAATGGCCTGGTCTTTGTAGCCATCATCGAGGACCGGGCCATTATCGCTACAAAACACAATAAGCGTGTCGTTTGTAAGCCCTTCTTCTGCCAGTGTTTTTGTTAATTCACCAACGCACCAGTCAAGCTCAAGAACGGCGTCACCTCGTGGCCCAAGTTGTGACGTTCCCTGAAATCGCTCGTGGACAATTCGAGGAACATGGCATTCGTGTGCGGCAAAAAATAGGAAGAAGGGTTGGTTCTTTGGTCGTTCTTTCCGAATGAATTTCTTGCTTTGCTTGACCCAGGTATCTGCAAGGTCTTCATCACGAAATCGTGCAGCGTGTCCACCTGTATAGAAACCAATGCGGCTAATCCCGTTGTGAATCGTCTGGTTGTGGCCGTGCGACCAATCCATTTTGAGCGTATCGCGTGCAGATGCGCCTGTTGGTAAATCTGGTGATGGATTTTTTTTACCAACCCACAGCGGATCACTGGGATCGAGGTTCTTCACATGATGGTCTTCAACAAAAACTTGTGGTACGCGATCGTTTGTTGTCGGAAGAAGAAAGCATGTGTCAAAGCCGATCTCCAGAGGCCCCGGGTTGAGTTCACCGTTCCAATCGGGACCATTTGGTCCGCCTAGGCCAAGATGCCATTTGCCAACAACGGCAGTGTTGTAGCCAGCATCACGCAGTAATGAAGCAATCGTTGCTGTTCCTGGTTGTATGATCGCTGGAGCCGTCGGAGCTGCAATCCCTGTCCCTTTTTTACGAAAGGCATAGTTTCCGGTTAAGAACGAGTACCGAGTGGGTGTGCACGTTGAAGCTGAACAGTATCCGCTGGTGAATCGAAGACCTTGTTCAGCAAGAGCATCAATATTCGGTGTTGTGATTGCTGTTGCCCCATTGCAGGAGACATCGCCATAGCCAACATCATCGCCCATGATCACAATAATATTTGGAGTTGCTGCAGTTTCGACAGCGTGTGTGTGGGCTGTGGTGAACACTGCGAGTAGTGCCACCAAACAGAGTGATACAGTGAAAGGGGATACAAATGATTTCATTGATTTATCCTTACCTAAGACAACGTATGGGAACTCGCAGTATCTTACATGTGATCTACCCAGTCTACACGAGATAGTTTCAGTACCGGATTTTACAAACGGTTTCTTGACGAAATAAAGCATCAACACGACTCTGTAAAAGGGGCGTCATTCATGGTGCCTTATAGATTTTTTTCTGAATCAAGCCGGTGTAGGTCGGATCGATACATTCGGCTGTCGAGGCGTCGAGTTCTTCCTTCAGCTGAGCTACCGTCTTGGTCTTTTGAGACACCACGTTTTTTGTTTCACCAAGGTTATTAGCCATGATGGCGGCACGTTTAGGTGTTCGTTTTGTTTCCTGTGTTCTTGAGACCATTGTTGCTGGAAGTTTTTTTGCCGGAGTAGTAGTTGCGGCTTTGGTTTCTGAGGGAAAGTCTTCAAGAAGCTTTTCAAGGGCATGAATGGGTGAGGACGGTTTTGCATGGCGAACGGCGGCTTTTTTGTTTGCCACATGGCTGACGATATCAACAAAGGGAACAT
>Ga0233432_10002545_pt1 | contig 16912 bp, 12 predicted proteins | sample SI_122_August201_6_FD_179870 | JGI IMG/M metagenome (GOLD analysis project Ga0233432, IMG submission 179870) | Seawater microbial communities from Saanich Inlet, British Columbia, Canada - SI_122_August2016_10_MG | ecosystem: Environmental > Aquatic > Marine > Inlet | place: Canada: British...
TCAGGCAGTTTGGGCTAATGGTATCAATCAGCAAATGGATGCTCTGGGGCTGACAACTGAAATAGAACGAGACCGCTGGCAGGGCGATCTTGCCAAACAGACCATCCGCGAGAACCCCGTCCTCTTTCTGAAATCCTGCTGGCTACGATTCGTTCGCTTCTGGAATATCTTCCCCAGTGGTCCAGCAGTTCAGAATGTCCCAGCAACGCTCTATTACCTCGTCGGAGTCTGGTATTCCTTGCTCGGAGTCTCTTTCCTAGTTGGCTTATGCAGAGTCTGTAGGGTCCGCTGTGCGGACCGCAACTGGTTGAATTGGTCCGCACAGCAGACCCTACTAGACTGGACCCCGATCCTGCTGTTGATTCTGTCATTTACCCTCGTACATCTTGTGTACTGGAGTAATGTTCGCATGAGGGCTCCCATTGTCCCAGCGATTGCCCTCGTCGTCGGAGCGGTCTTCAAAGGGACACGTATCGAGGAATCAGTATGCGTGGAGAAAACAAAATCGCTACATACTACCTGACCAGACCTTCGCTGTTCCAATTGAGCCGGTTATACCTGCCGTTCTCAATTTGCTGAACTCACGGGTCGCTGTGGATCGATTTACCAGTCAGGGTAACACGACAGGGTCGTCTGCTTTCCATCAGACGCGAACACTCATGGAAGAGGTGTCTTTGTGTACGAAGGCTTTTTTGGTCTTAAGAAACGTCCGTTTTCAGCAGTTCCTAATACAGATTCTTTTGTCGCCTTAGAGCCGACACAAGAAGTGTTGGATGATTTGCTGATCTGCCTTGTCCAATCGCGTGGGATCGCGGTAGTCACCTCCTTTGCTGGTTTGGGGAAGACATTACTCTGTAAGCAAGTGGCCGAATCAGCAGATAATCGCTTTCAAACGGTTTACTTAAGCACGTCTGCATTCAGTACGAGACGTGCTTTGTTGCAGGCCATTTTGTATGAGTTTGGCATCCATTATGAAGGATTATCCGAACAGGAAGCGCGTCTCAAAATCCTTGAAGCAGCCCGAGCCATTGCTAAAGAAGGTCGCCTTCTACTAATCATTGTCGACGAAGCACACCTCTTGAACAGTCGCCTCTTTGAGGAATTACGGACCTTGTCCGACTATGCTCCGGAAGGAGAGGCACTTGTCCGCTTGATTCTGAGTGGACAGTTTGAACTCGAAGAAAAACTGGCTGATCCAGCGATGTCCGCAGTTCACCAACGAATTGGTTGTCAGGTCACATTGGAGCCTCTTTCACTGGGTGACTCAGCCAGTCTCATCAAAGAACGATTGCGAATCTCGGGGGTCAACGACATTGGAACTGTTCTCTCTGAACCAGCATTAGAAGCGATTTGCCGTGCTAGCGACGGCAACGCTCGTTGTCTCTGTCAGCTCGCTGATCATAGTTTGCTACTTGCCTTTGCGGAGGAACAAAAACCGGTTCAGCGAGAGACCGTTTTGGCAGCATTAGACGATCTCAAAGAATTGCCGCTCCACTGGAATGAACTCTCCGCTGAAGAAACGAGCTACACGTCTCCTGTTCCGAGAGAGATTGAATCAGTAGAGATGGAGCCTGAGTACAACGATGTAGAAACCGACGAATTTGAAATCCCTGAATCGCTGCACCAGGAAGCCGAGCGTTCTTTTGTACTTCACCTTCCGGAAGAAGAAGAACAATCAGAGGACGATACTCTTGCAGTAGAGGAAGACGGCACAGTCATAGAATATAGCGTTTTCGAAGTCGGTGCCGATATTGGAAGTTCTTCTCAAGATGAGCCTCTGCCTGTTGAGGTTCCACTTACTCCCGAGCCTCAGATTGAACAAGTGATGAGTCTTGATCAACTTTCGAGCGCTGCGACTGATAATCTTGTCGAAGAAGTGATCATCGACAAATACGCTGCACTGGATCGAGTGAAAGAATCCTCCGTTGATCAAGTGTCTGAACCTCACGCTGAAGAAACACGACGTGTTCAGGACTCTCCAGAATCTCATGCGATTGATGAAGCTGAACTTCTGGAAACTATCAATAGTCTGCGACAGGAAATCGGACCAGTCGTCGATGAATCCAAAGCGAGATATGAATCACAACGTGCTGATGAAGATCTCGAGGTTGAGAGTCGACTTGATGTCGTCGAACCTGAATCAGCCCCGGAAGCGTCATCGTCAATCGAAAGCTCAAAGGTCATTGAGCCCGCAAATGGAACATCTGATTCTGAGCAAGAGTCGACACAACGCGTTCACGCTCAAGAAGAATCAAACATCCGTTTCGCGCAGCTATTCACCCGGCTTAGCCAGCGTAGAAGAAAACTCAAACAACAACGTGTTGCAAGATAATTCGCGGAATAGCGTTCATCGTTTAGCTGCACACATCTTGTGTGCGGCCGCTGTACACAAAAAAAGACGCCGGTGATCAACCGGCGTCTTAGGGAACTTTCAGACCTCAATCGTCGAAACTACTTTTGTGCAACCAGTTCTGGTGCAGAAACTTCATCTCGCACTGGAGTGCCGCTTCTTTGAGTTGCTTTCCAGGTGACAACACGAGCGATTGATGGTGATGCAGCTGGTTGAGTCGCTACCGGTCCACCTTGTGGCTCTGCAACAGGTTCGATTGCTGGAGTTGGCTGTGGGTTACGGCGGTAGACTGGTGATTGAATCGGAACTTCCTGTCGTTCTTGATAGGACTGTGTTTTAATGGTTCCGATAGGTGAACCAGCGGATTTCGTAGTTGCTGGAGTCGGTTCTGCTTGAGCAGAGACTGTTGAGCCACCGATGTTGGAATCGTAAACCATGCGAGTGCGAGTTCCGACAGCGACTGTTTTCTTAACTGTATAAGCTTCTTGTGCAGTGATCGTTTGATCGACGTAAACTGTTTTCTGAACAGGAAACTTCTGCACAGTTGTGACAGGGACTTGTCGAGAAACATTGTAGCTGACTTGGCGAGTTGTCGGGACCTGGACTGTTCGTTGAACCTGAACATTGTGGGCAACGACATTCGGCACGTATTCACGACGAGCATAAGCATTCGGAGTAATTGAATTGCGGAAGGCATAGCCGAGGCGATTCAATTCACCAACCAGACCCGGACGCCCATCATACTGACAAGGAGACGTCTTAGGATTTGGCTGCCATGTGGTTCGCCAGTAGCTGCGATTTTGTGTCACTTGGCGACATTCATTGACTGTTTGATTGACATAAGATGGCACATTGACGGTTTTCACCTCATTCACTGTCTGGTAAGAAACGACCTGTCGTTCTTCCATAACAGTTTCTACTTTGGCAACTTTGACAGTCTTTTTTACCGGTCGATATTGGACAACATCGACTTCGTTGTACACGGTTTCTGTCACTGGTCGCATCGTAGGGCAAGGTGCGAGAGTCACTGTCTGACAAACAGGGGCACAGGCTCCATAGTTGTTCCACACTGGAGCCATTCTTGGTGCAGGAGCCGTTCCGCAACTGCTGCATCCAGAGTTAAAGAACTGTGCCTGAGCTGGAGCGTTCAAGCCACAAGCCGCTGCGAGTAAAACAATTCCCGAAAGTGCGCGGGTCCGAATTCCGAGCATCTGAATAATCCTGATCTTGAGTATGAGGGAGGAAGTTCCGAAAGGAGATTTGAGTGAGGGCTGCAAAAGATTTTTTTCAGCCCCGGTGTTGTGGGGGAGCAGTTTTTTATGAGAACTTTAAAAATCGGTCAAGACGAGCGGACAATTCTGCCGAAGCAAACTTCTTAATTGCAATTGTTACAGAGTGAGGTCAATTTCAGGGTATTCACTCAAGCTTTTACGAAAGACGTTTATAGCCTCCTAAATGTGGCTGATTCCCTGTGCTTTTCCTGATTTTTCAAGACCAATCAGCTCCTGTTTTCAATCAAATTCGATCTCGACTTAAGACGTAACTCACTAACATGCAACAAATTGCAGCTCTCACTGCGAAGTGGTATCATCTGCGATTATGTAAAGTTTGGTCTCCATCTGGAGTCAGGAAAGACCGGCTACCATGAGTCATACTCACACATCTTCAAGTTCTGTTCAGCGAAAAACAGAGTCGAGGAACGTCGAACCGTTGCCTCGACCTTCCGAAACAGACAGAAACATCATCGCAGAAAGGCATGGCATGTACTGTACAGCCTATGAATGGTTTGGAGCACATCTCGTCAACGATGGAGACATCGTCGGGACGCGCTTCGCAGTCTGGGCACCGAATGCCAAAGAAGTTTGTGTGATCTGCGACCGCAACGGCTGGAAGCATGGTGGGTTTTATCTCAACTCCAGTAACGAAGGAGTTTGGACAGGGATCATCCCTGACATGGGAGCTGGTGAAGCCTACAAGTACAGCCTTCGCTTTCAGAATGATGAGATCGTTGAAAAATCAGATCCTTATGCCTTCTACGCCGAGCATCCTCCCAAGACCGCCTCGATTGTTTACAACCTGGAAAACTTTGACTGGGCTGACCAGCAGTGGGTGGAAGCAAGAAAAGAACTGAATTGGTTCGAGAAGCCTTTCAATGTCTACGAAGTTCAACTCGGCTCCTGGAAACGTCCAAAAGACGGACGCAAATACTTCAGCTATAAAGAGCTTGCAAAAGATCTTATCGCGTACGTGAAAGAGTTGGGCTTCACGCACCTGCAATTGATGCCCATTAACGAGTATCCGTTTGATGGCTCTTGGGGATATCAGGCGACCGGTTATTTCGCTCCAACGAGTCGCTATGGAACTCCGTTTGACTTCATGGCATTTGTCGATGCTTGTCATCAAGCGGGCATCGGTGTTCTCATCGACTGGGTGCCAGGACACTTCCCGACCGACTTACATGGACTCGGAAAGTTCGACGGAACTGCTCTCTTCGAACATGCGGACCCTCGGAAAGGTTTCCATCCCGACTGGAACACAAACATTTTCAATTACGGACGTGATGAAGTCCGCAATTTCCTCCTTTCGAGTGCGCACTTCTGGTGCGAGAAATATCACATCGACGGAATTCGCGTTGATGCAGTCGCGTCGATGCTCTATCTCGACTATTCCAGAGAAGAAGGGGAATGGATCCCCAATGAATACGGCGGTCGCGAAAATCTCGAAGCGATCAGCTTTCTGAAAGATTTCAATTCGTCGCTGCACGGTTCGTTTCCGGGGATCTTAACGGTCGCTGAAGAATCAACTTCGTGGCCCGGAGTGAGCAAGCCGGTCTACGACGGTGGTCTCGGCTTCTCAATGAAATGGGACATGGGCTGGATGAACGACACGCTGCGCTATATGCAGCAAGATCCGATTCATCGCCAGCATCATCAAAGCGTATTGTCGTTCCGTTCATTGTATGCCTTCAGCGAGAACTTCGTCCTACCGCTTTCGCATGATGAAGTGGTCCACGGCAAGAAGTCGTTAATCTCACAAATGCCAGGCGATCAATGGCAACAGTTTGCCAACTTGCGTTTATTGCTCGGGTACCAAGGAACGCTCCCAGGTAAGCAGTTACTGTTCATGGGTGGCGAAATCGGTCAATGGACCGAATGGAATCACGACGCTGAACTCGACTGGGGATTGCTTGAATTCGATACCCACAAAGGTATTCAGCGATTCGTCAAAGATCTGAACGAAATCGTCATTGAGCACCCAGCGCTACACGAACTCGATTGTCGCAGCGAAGGCTTCCGCTGGATTCAAGCCGATGACGCAGCCAACAGCGTGTACGCCTTCTGTCGGTTCTCAAAGAATACCGAAGAGTCACTCGTCATCGTGATGAACATGACACCGGTCCCGCGCGAAGGTTATTGCGTTGGAGTCCCCAAAGCCGGTTTCTACAAAGAACTCCTCAACAGCGACGCTTCGCTCTACGGAGGAACCGACGTCGGCAATGCCGGTGGTGTCAAATCCAAAAAAGGCTCCATGCACGGCATGGAACAAAGCATCGAACTGACACTGCCACCGTTGGGGATGCTCGTCATGCGTGCTGAGCCGGTGAAATCAACTTCTAATTAAAACAGAGTTCAGACGATTTCAGACTGTGCATGTGTAGCGAAAATCTCGTGTTGAAAACGAAAACGTAACTGATACGTACCGACTTGAAGCGATCAATCAATACCTGCTCGGGTCTTTGACCATCATGCGGTTGGTCACTTTGTCAAGTTTTTGATTGAACCATTCCAACGTTCCTTCTTTTGCTACTCCTTTATCTGGATCATTGATAAAGACTTTTCCCGACTCGACCCCAGTTAAAACGATAATGTGTTTAACACCGTACCATTGCCCTGCACACCAAACCGGTCCAAATGCCCGAAGTATCCCTTCGAGGATGAGTGCGGAATAACTTTCGAGTTCAGGAACAGGAATGAGTCCAACTGACTTGGCAAGTCTCATGAAATCTTCCAGCGAAACTCCTGTGTTCGCTGCAAACTTGTCACCAAGCGAATTCATTGGACCTGCACGCCCTGTTTTTCCTTGGGAGTAATACCACAACATTTGTGCTGAAGCATTCCAGCAAGACATATCTTTCGTCTGCGCAACGCGCGGAACATCTAATTTAACCATCATCCGACTCCTGATTAATGTGTCAAAGCGTGAACGGATGCTCGGTGATCAGGCAAGCAAACCCTGTGATTCTACTTCGAATATATTCTCAATCTATTATCAGGTGCTTGGGGAAATGGTTGCGTACTTTTTCAAAGATTGTTCGAGTAATTTTAAGAGTTCAATTTTATCAATAGACAGGACTCAACGAACTATTTGAGCTGATTAAATAACCAATGACTCAAGCCAACGATCAATACCGTGCCGGGTCTTTCACCATCATTCGGCTCTTAACTTTCCATAGTTTTTCATTAAACCAGGCTAATGTCCCCTCTTTCGCTTTGCCCTGGTCAGGATCATTAAAATAGATGGTTCCTCCATCAACTCCGGTTAAGACGACAATGTGCCCGAATCCAAACCAATCTCCTGCACACCAGATTGGTCCGTAAGTACGTAACAAGGCTTCCAGTTTTTGTGAAGTAAAGCTGTCTTCGTCTGGCAATGCCATCAAACCAACAGATTTGGCAAGCTTGATGAAACCCGGAATAGTAAGACCTTTGTTATCTTCAAAAATTTTACCCAATGAATTCATCGGTCCAGCACGCTGTGTTTTCCCTTGGGAGTAATACCACAACATTTGTGCTGAAGCATTCCAACAAGACATATCTTTTGTCTGCGCAACGAGCGGAACATCTAATTTAACCATTCATTCAACCCCTGAATTATGTGGGAAAGCGAGAGCGGATGCTCGGTGATCAGGCAAGCAAACCCTGAGATTCTTCTTCGAATATATTCTCAATCTATTATTAGGCTCTTGAGGATATGGTTGCGTGCTTTTTGAGAAAATCCCCATGTTTTTTTCAATTCATTATCTCGATGAACCCAAATGAATGAAAAACGAAACAGAGAATGAAAAGTAACCGTTCACGGAAAAAATTGAACAGGAGGAAACAGAGAGAGCAGAGTATTCTTGAAGTTAAGTTGATGAAGCACCTTGAGTTTTTCGTTGATCTATGTTGGAATTTTCTTTGACTTAACAAGTCTTGCGAAACAAAGCCTTCGAATATCGTCTCTTAAGCCGTTTGCCTGTCTTATTAGTTCATCAATCAAATAGCTTCTCTGCTCCCTCCGCGCCCTTCTGTTCATTTCTTAAACAGAAGTCGTGAACGGTTATAACGAAAAACACCCCGTAACTAAAATCAGCTACGAGGTGTCTGAGTTTCTATCTTCTTAAATCACTCAAAACTCGCCAAGCACTTCGCCGTCCGACTTCTGCCCTAACCAGCGGAATGTGTTGTAGTCGATGTTCTCACTCAGGAAGTGGACGGAACCGTCCGCCATCAGGAATTGAATTCCGCCAACGTGGGACGATGAGAAGTTCACAATATGATTGGTGTTGTTCGGAGTATGGTGCATTGTGCCGCCCATGCCGCCACCCATTGCCATCATCATCTGCCCAACATGCCCCAGGATCAGTGAGGATTGAGCTTCGTCAGCCATCATCATCATTCCAGACGGTCGCGTCACGTTTGGAATCGCTGCATACCATGTTGAATTTGAGGCGACATCCGCAGTTGCCGGAGGGAAGCGATGAACGGCTTTTCTCTCGCCAACGAGCATTGTGTTGGAAAGTCCATCTGTCACATCCCGGAAACGGACGCTGCTGTTACGGAAGAACATGCCTGCCGGGTTCGGGTTGCCGGGATTCATGGTGACACTTCCGTAGCCATAAACACCGATATAGTTCGCCTTGCCCAGCATATAATCCGTAGTGCCATCGTTGACTGTGAATTTCTCTTGCCCCGGATCAGAAGGACAGGCAAAGACTGTAAGGAAGTTTTCTCCCAATGGACTATTTACTGGATCAGTCGCATCCAAGCTGAGATTAAGCTGCTGGTAAAGTGGTGACTGGTCAAGGCTCGGTAGCAGCATCACTCCCCAGCTGAAATTTGGTCCCGTTTCCACACTGGCGGCAGCGGTCATGTTGACGTTGCGAGAAATATAGCCGGGAGGAAGTGTTCCAAATGTGTCGTGATAGTTATGAAGCGCCAGCCCGAGTTGCTTCAAGTTGTTTTTGCACTGTGAGCGCCGTGCGGCTTCGCGTGCCTGTTGGACAGCGGGTAATAGTAGAGCGATTAAGATCGCGATAATTGCGATCACAACGAGTAATTCAATCAAAGTAAAGCCAGATTTCCTGGCGCGTAAGTTGTTCATGTTTCCCCTCAAACATCGAGATATATGATCTCGCAACAGACTCTCAGATGAGTCCGCAACGGATCGTAAGACAGAATTCGCTTCAGCAGGTTGCGAATTCGGGAGGGGGCAGATCGACTAATAGCTCATGTGAAATAGCCACATCATTGACCAACGGAAGAGATTCCAATGTCGTCAATCGCGGAGAGACATTCCATTCAGAATCAGAGAGTCGTGGCTCGCGGTCAATGAGAATTCCGTTCGATGCGGGGAGTCCACAGTAAGAACTCAACTGCGGTTGACCATCATCTTCAGGCGGTTGTGATTTTTGGTCCTTAGTTTGAGGACAACAACTCTTCCCGTTCTGTTTTACATCAGGGAAGCAGCAACAATTCTGAGATCGCTGTGCTTGTATTTCACATTGACATTTTGGATTCGTAATAGGAAGCGGTCCAGTCAAAGAGATCCCAACCGACGTCAACAACATCCACCCTGCCAGAATCAGGCAGAGTGAGCTGCGCAACCCCAGAAGAGAACATCTCATCTCAGTTTGTTTGAGGAAAAACCTCATATCGATAAGTAGATTTTGACTATCAGGCGGGAAACGATGGTTGGACAATCATTTCCACTCTACTCAATCAATTCAAAGATGACAATTCTTTCGAGGTCGAGTTGCAAGAATAGGAACTTATAGTGGAACAAGTTTTCAACAGAAAATTCCGTCTACTGTTGGTGCTTTTTTAGGTTCTCGGCGATCCCTATTCGCTTAGAAGGCGCTGGATAAACTCTTCTGAGAAACCGGAAACAACGAACCATCCGCGTTGATGTGCCGAAATCGACAGGTCGTTTTTTGCAATGAACAGGTAATAGACCACCAAGCAAGAAATCACGAGTAGAAGTTGAATTGGAAAGATCACTGGGAAGTGATTGAACCCATCGACTGCTAACCCAACAATCACAGCAGCGCTCACAGCGATGTATCCTAGAGCTAGAGAATTTCTCCGCTGTATCGGTTCTGAGGTTGCAAATGTCACTACACATTTTTTGTTTAGTAGGAAATAGGCAATAATGAAAAGCGGTGTAAAAGGATAGACAAGGATTAGAGGAGACATTAATAAAATTGCTCTGGGACACCAGGTGAATGATTTTGTAACCATTTCATGTCGGTCAACTGGGACGCCTGTCCTGATACAGTAAGCGGGAAGAATCGCACCACTCTGAAGCAATACCTTGTCAGCCTGAACTATTACTTTTGAGTTCACTTGAATTGAAGTGACGGGGTTCGCTGCAACTTTAATTAGTTCACCACTTTTCGTGAATTCGAAAAAGTTGCCGCAATGGTCACATTCCCGTTGCTCACCAACCACATGCGTCAATTCATCGGTAAAGCCGCAATGTGGACAGTTCAATTCGGTCATTTCCATCCTCTCAAAAATACGTTTTTGTCTTGCTGCAACATTTTGTAAACAACCTGAGAGCCGACTATAGGATTGGAACTCCAGTTTAGCGAATGCGCTTCTACATGCTCCCCATTCGCTGATGAAATTGAACTGAAAATTATGGTTGTAGAACATGACTAACAGTCCGTCATTCAATGAACTAATTGCAACGCTTTCACCTGCCCGATAATTTAAAGACACCCTTTCCATACATTCGTTTTACTTCTTACCTGGACGCCTTCACGCATGGCTCTCTTCAAACGTAAACGATTTGTCTGGAATGAGCCTTGGTTTTTTCAACAGCGAATTCGCACGACAAAATCCTGGTTTAATCTTATTCTGTTTCTAGTCATCGCTGGCACTGCGGTGAGTGCGTCTTTCTATGCTTCAGCTCCTCCCGGGCAACCGAAGAACTGGGTGGAAATTATTGGCATGGGACTGGGACTTGCCGGCGCTCTCTGGTGGATGTTTGATGGTGTCGAGACGCGTCGACAGGCAGTTCTCCTCGAGGACTCCATCGTCGTCGGCGGAGATATGGGGAAGTATTCGAGCCCGACGACCTACAAACTTTCCGATATCAAAGGCTTTGCAATTGTTCTTCCAGAAGAATCGAAATGGCCCGAGCCAGCACTCTTCTTTCACTATGAGGGTGAAGAGCAAGCGATTGGGATCGAGTCCAAAGCGGGACTAACTCGCGTAGCGCAAGCGGTTCATGATGTTGGAAAACCAATTCGACTCGATGGCTGGGAACCGGATCAAGGCAGCGAGTTCAAAAAACTTTATCAGTGGGAGTCGGACTCAAAGAATCCTGTTAGTGAATCAGTCATGGAGACCCTGCCTGAAGGGACTCCGGGGATCATGAACGCGAGTGGAATCCTGATCGCGATTTTCAAGCAATGCTGGGCGTTGGGACTGTGGCTCGCCTTGACGATTTACCTGGGCTATTACGGTTATCAAAACTGGAACAACCTGGGCATTGTTCGTTTCGCTTTATTGATCATGATCCCTATTGGGACCTTGTTCGTCGCTGGCACTTACACTGACCGAATTGCAACCGCAGCGACTTCGATGGGGTTGACGCAAATGGCAATTGACCAAATGCGGAAAAGATCTGGCGTGCAAATCGATCTCGATGCGGAGGAACTCGTCCCGATTGAAATCCTGGAGACGGAGCAGGTCGAGAAAACGATACAGATGATTTATGAAATGGGATTTTTACAAGTTGACAGAAATGCTAAGACTTTGCTCTTTGAAGGCAAGAAGCAACGGTGGTCAATCCCAGCGAGTGCAATCACTTCACTCAAGATGGAAGAGATACAAACGGGCACTCCCGGTCAGTCAGCGATGGGAGCTTTAAACTATTTCGTTTTCATCAAATTCCTAGCAGATGAAGAGATGGAATTTGCTATTCGTCACAGCCAACGTGACTTCGGAGAATTCAACGATGTGAAAAGAGCCGAAGGTGCGGTAGAAGTTTATGAGACGATCGAATCCATTCTGGTTTGAGAGTTAACCATCTGGGAACACGACAAGGTCGGCATAGGCGTTCAGTAATGCAACCAGTTTCTCAAAATCACCGCCGACTTTTTGTTTCAAGGTATATCCCGAGATACCAAGGCGATATGCAGCTTGGATGTCTCGCTGTTCGTCGGAAGTAGTCAGTACGAAAACGGGAATGCGTTTCAGAAAAGAATCTGCTCTTAATTCCTTTAAGAATTCAAGACCATTCATGCGAGGCATATTGATATCCAGCAGTATAAAAACTGGATCCGTAATGACCTCTCTCTCGGGGTCGTCACCTCGTAAAACAGCAAGTGCTTCTGCACCATTCCTGGTGATTGTCGTCTTGTAGTGGACTTGATGTTTTTTGAATGCTCGCTGCAGCGCGATGACATCGAGTTCTTCGTCTTCAACGATGAGGATGTGCATGGTGTTGATTACTCATCCTCTTCGATGAAGTCTTCTGGAAGATCACTCATGCCCGGCCAGGTAAAATGGAAGCTCGTTCCTTGCCCAGGTTGAGAGACCATTTGGATGGAACCACCTCGTGATTCAATCATTTTGCGAACGACTGCTAACCCCATTCCAGAACCGGTCTGTTTGGAGTCGAGCCGTTGAAACATTCTGAAGACTCGGTCGTGATGTTCTTTTTCTATTCCAGGTCCATCGTCACGAACCTGAAACTGAACGTATTCAATGTCTGAAGTCTCCGACACTTGAATGTGAATTTGACCATCTTGGCGGTCGTGGTATTTTACCGCGTTTTCGACTAGGTTAAGAATGACATGAAATAATGGTGCACGACCTGTGACTATTTCGATGCCATTAAGTTCAAAGTGAATTTGCATTTCCTGCGGAGGATTCACAAGCCCAACAATTTCTTCAAGCATCTCTTGCAGATCGATCGGTTCAACTGCGACACGCACGCGACCAGCCCGAGAGTACTGTAATAAATCGTCAAGTAGACTATGCATGCGTGCGACTTGAGTGTCGAGCTTATCGAGGTGCACCAGGCACTCCTCGGGCAGTTTTCCTTCAGAATCTTCTCGAATCCATTTGGTGAGGTGTTGAATGCCTCGCAGGGGTGTTTTCAAATCGTGAGACGCGACATATGCAAACTGGTCAAGGTCAGCATTACTTCGTTCGAGCTCATGTGTCCTAGAGATTAAATCGATTTCTGAGGACTTCTGTTCAGTAATATTCCTGACGAAAATTGCCACGTTTGTTTCCTGGAACGGAACAAGAACAGCTTGATGCCAGAAATGCTCTCCTTGAATTCGGATTCGATATTCAATGGTTTGTGACTGATTCGTCTGAGCAAGATTCGTTAATGCACGCTCGTAAATCTCACCCACTCGATCAGGTAATGTACTGCTGATTGGCTGATTCATGAATCGGTCAGGTGGCGTCATTAACGATGATTCGTCACTCACGCGATAATCTTTGATGACACCGACCTTGTCTGTTCTTAAGAAGATGTCGGGACTGGCCTGAAAGATTGCTTCGAGCTCAGCCGAGCGTTCTGCAAGATCATGGAGCGCGTCTTGGTGATCTGTGATGTCAATGTGGACACCAATCATCCTCTCAGGGTTATCATCCTGATCTTTGAAAACACGACCTTGTGCCCGGATCCAGCGATAGGATCCATTTTCATGACGAAAACGGAAGACTGAAATATAATCTGTTGATCGATTTTGAAGATAAGCATTGATGTTTTCGACCGCCAGTTCTTTGTCATCTGGATGCAGTCTGTTTTCCCAATCAGTGTAGCCTTCGACATTCGCATCAGGGGACAGACCGACTTGAGTTTTCCACTCAGGTGAATAAAGAACCTCGTCGGTCTTCATGTCCCAGTCCCACAAACCGATATTTCCGGAGCGTAATGTTTCTTCCAGTCGGCGTTGAGCAAGTTTCAATTCCTGACCGGTCTGAATCCGATCAGTCAAGTCTCGCACAAAGGCACACATGACTGTTTCTTCATCGATTTCGATCAACTTGGAATTGATTTCAACAGGAATATCTCGACCACTACGTGTCCGATGAATCGATTGCAGGATCCTGCTTTTCTCTAATCGCCCCCTCCAGTCGATTTGGTCCCAAAGCTCTTTTGTGTAGTTAGGGTCAATCTCCCAAATTGATTTCTCTAATAATTCCTCACTCGAATACTCTAACCCACGACAGGCTTGTTCATTGACATAAATTATTTTCCCCTTAGTCGTTAACCAGAAGATAGACTCTCCTGATTGGTCAAATATCTTTTGTGTCTGTTCCAGCCGGCGCATGCTTTTTTTAGAATCGGTGACATCTTCTAGAATAGCGATCGATTTCTGAAAGTTGCCGTTGATGTCATTTTCTGCAATTGCAGACAACATGACTTCTCGAATCTCTCCAGACTTCGTGAGAATTTGATAATTCAGATTTTCACAATACCCATCTTCCATGAATTTTTGCAGGCGTGCTTCTGCAACTTTTTTAGAAGAGGGAGACATAAAGTCGGTTCGTTGACGACCGATGACTTCCTCTCTTAAATATCCGAAGTGAGTCAACCAGTCATCGCTGACCGAAACGATTGTTCCTTCTGCATTAAGCGAGTGCATTTTGACAGGAGTTTTCTCATAGAACTCTTCCAGTCGATCATGCTGATTGACAGCTTGTTCACGCAGAAGTCGTTCGTTGTGAATCTCCACAGAGCTGCCAATAAAACCCTGGAATTCACCATCAGCTGAATAACGAGGACTGGCGTCGCTGATCATCCACCGGTACTCACCATCATGTCGAAGCATCTGGCATTCGACTGAAATGGATTCACGAGATCGAAAGCCTTTGTCTCGGGCAGCGAACACCTTCGCTTTATCATCGGGATGCAGAACCTCTCCCCACCCGGAACCGAGTGCATCAGCTTGAGTTTGTCCAGAGAACTCACACCAACGATGATTGACGTACACACACTCTAGATCGAGGTTGCAGACCCAGATCATCACTGGAGCGTGATCCGCAATGCTTCTGAAGTCTGAATCGGTGAGTTCCACGGTTGCCCTCTATGAATTCCAGGTAGAACTGTCTCCCTTAATGATCAACGATACGGCATGAAATGAAAAGAGCACTGACCCATTTCTGAGTCAGTGCTACGAAAAACGATGATCATGGAGAAATTCCATTTGGACGATGTTTAGTAACCAATCTTGAAGACGAAACCACTCTTGCTTGAGTTTCCTACAGGAATTTCAACGTAACGACGATCGCTATTTCTAGCTTCACGAGGAACCAAAATTGGCGCAGGTCGTGGTGTCTGTTCGATTGTTGGAGGAACAAGGTTTGAATGTCCGTGGCGACCATGGTGAGGGCGAACTTCTCGCTCTAAAGCTGACAATGCTGATTCGATCCGGTGAATCATTCTCAGTGCAGCCACAACATGAATTCGACCAACGTGGCGAGTTTCAGGCGTGAAAGAGTATCCTCGTCCATTGAAGGTCGTTTGATGGCGACTGCTAGAAACTCGTGCGTAATCGCAGGTATTCATGTGACTTGTCAGATTCGCCAACTTCTTCTCAACCTGCTCGACTTCGCGACCTATCAAATGGTCTGGTCGCTCACGGTAAATGGCAACTTGCAAACCATGCATTGCTTCGATCACTGCATCTGCATCTTCGAGCAGATGTTCGTAATCGTGGGAATCAACGAAATCATCGTGAATTTCCCAGCGAAGTTCTCTTGCCTCTGCGAATGCCGCGAAAGAGAGGTCATCCAGATGTCGGTACCTTGCGTTATGATGATCAGCATTCGCTGATGTACTGCATAGTGAAACAACAGCGACCATGCTGGCGATTGTGGTAAGTTTACTGAACATCGTCTCTCTCCTTGATACTTTTTACATTGTTGTGTTTGACTTAATTCATTCTATTGCGAGATTGATGCCAAACTTCGGCAATACGTGCCGGTTAAGACGCAAACCATTTTATTAAAATGACTTACGGAAATGAGTGAGCGATTCCAATAGCCTCACACGTGTTGTCGTTTTGATTTACTGACCGTGAAGTGTTGTCATTGTGGTGACTCACTGTTAGGAGTTTTGAAACACAGAGGCACTGAGGTCACGGAGTAGAAATTCAAGAGACAAAGAGACAACCGTCTTCACTCATTTGATTCAGGCTTCTGGAATTCAATGAGTGATCTGATTTGACACCTCCGTGTCTCAGCGTCTCCGCGGTGAATTTCCTTTCTCTATGTATTCAGCTACAAAATTGCTTGAAGCACCAACATTTAAGAATTCGTTTCATTTTATTGCGCTAGGTTTCTGGCAGAAGATCGGCGAAACCTTTATCAAGAGTGAACGACGCTCGCATTTGAACACAAACGCTTAGTGGTAATGAGATGGCTCAATTTGATCTGGTTGTGATTGGTGCTGGTCCCGGGGGATACGTCGCTGCGATTCGTGCGGCACAGCTTGGGGAAAAAGTTGCCATCATCGAGAAGGAAAAGCAACTCGGCGGGACATGCCTGCGGGTCGGTTGCATCCCTAGCAAGGCGTTGTTGGAGTCTTCGCATCTCTACGAGATGGCAAATGAGGGACTCAAAGAACGCGGCATCTCGATCTCAAAAGTGCAACTCGAACTCTCGACGATGATGGGGCACAAGCAGGGTGTTGTGGACTCGCTAGCGAGAGGTATTGATGGACTGATGAAGAAAAACAAGATCGAGCGATTCGCCGGTCATGGTCAACTTCTTGGCACGGGTAAGGTTTCTGTCAAATCTAAATCAGACGAAACAATCATTGAGGCAGATCACATTCTGCTTGCGACCGGAAGTGTGCCATCGTCGCTACCCGGGATAGAGATCGACGGCGAATTCGTAGGCAGCAGTACCGATGCGCTGAAGTATGATGAAGTCCCGAAGCAACTCATCGTCATCGGCGGAGGAGTGATCGGCTTGGAACTAGGAGCCGTCTGGAGGCGTCTCGGTTCACAAGTGACAGTCTTGGAATACCTGGACCGTATCCTGCCTGGGCTTGATTCCGAAATAGCGAAAGAAGCCCTCAAGACCTTCAGGAAACAGGGAATCAAGTTTGAACTCGGTGCCAAGGTAACCGGCGTCAAAACGAACCGCAAAACAGTCGATGTCATCGTCGAAGGCAAAGAGCCAATCCGGTGCGACAAAGTTTTAATGGCAGTCGGCAGGCGACCGAATATTTCTTCGTTAGGGCTCGAGCAAGCTGGAGTTGAAGTCGACAAGCGAGGCTTTGTGCAGGTCAACGACAAGTACCAAACGAATTCCAAAGGAGTCT
>Ga0233432_10002546_pt1 | contig 16908 bp, 26 predicted proteins | sample SI_122_August201_6_FD_179870 | JGI IMG/M metagenome (GOLD analysis project Ga0233432, IMG submission 179870) | Seawater microbial communities from Saanich Inlet, British Columbia, Canada - SI_122_August2016_10_MG | ecosystem: Environmental > Aquatic > Marine > Inlet | place: Canada: British...
GATTACAGGCGGTGTAGATAAGAACGTTGATGCAGACATTACAGTCACAACATGGCAATCAATCTACAAACTACGTAAGGATTGGTTCGAGAAGTTCGATGTTGTTGTAGGCGATGAGGCACACTTGTTTAAGGCTAAGTCACTTACAAAAGTGTTAGAAAAACTGCCTGGTGCAAAATATCGATATGGATTCACAGGAACGTTAGACGGAACTGAAACACATAAGTTAGTCCTAGAAGGCCTGTTCGGCAAGGTATATGAGGTTACTAAAACCGCTAAACTAATCGAAGAAAAGACTCTTGCAGAGTTTGGTATCAAAGCAATCACTTTGGGTTATCCGCAAGAGACACGCAAGCTGAACAAGGGACACGACTATCAAACTGAGATTGACTGGATTGTTCGAAGCGATGCAAGAAACAAGTTCATCAAAAATCTCGCTCACTCGCTCAAAGGTAATACACTGATACTATTTCAATTCGTTGAAAAGCATGGTAAGGTGTTGTACCCGATGCTACAGAAAGATGACTTACAAGTTCATTTTGTGCATGGCGGAGTGACTGCTGATGACCGTGAGGAAATACGTCACATAACTGAGGCAACTCATAACAACATTATCCTCGCTTCATATGGAACATTCTCAACAGGCATAAATATTAAAAAGCTAGACAATATTATATTTGCTTCACCTTCTAAATCGAAGATAAGAAATCTTCAATCAATTGGAAGGGTACTACGAAAGGGAAATGGTAAGACGAAAGCAACCTTATACGATATTGTGGATGATCTGCAATATAAGTCACATCAAAATTTTGCTGTTAAGCACTTCATGGAGCGAGTGAAGATTTATACTGATGAGGGGTTTGACTTCAAGATTTACAACGTAGATATTGGAGAGTAGTATGGATAGTACATATGTAAACTTAAAGATGAAAACTGGCGAAGACCTTGTTGCGGAATTAGTCAACATGGAAGATGATTACGTTGAGATTAAAAAACCACTACACATCTTAGTTCACCCAAGTCATGGGTTCTTTGCTAAGTCATGGAATATCTTTTCTGAGGGAGAGATAATCAAAATAAAAAACATTGATTACATTTGGTGTGAGTTCGCAAATAAGAAAGCGATAAAATGTTACGATGAATTTCAAGATCAGATGTTCGAAGGCAGCGGATACAGTCAAACAGTTGATGAATTTAACGAAGAGATTGAGGAAGCAATGGAAGCGATGTGGGATTCAAAAGCACATACAAAACATTAATATAGTATTGTTTTTTGAGCGCATAACGCTATTATACACACAGCCTGACATTCTGTCAACCGGTTTCTGCAAATAATTCATATTTAATTTAAATTAATTTAGTGGTTGACAAACCCACCAACATCGTGTAATATGAACACTATATATCTACAGGAGACATATATTTTTATCAACGAAACCAGGAGAAACAAATAATGAAGGTTGCACCAAAGCGCAAAAGAAATTACGTTAATAATCCTGAGTTTCTAGAAGCAATTGTTAAATACAAAGAGCAATGTGAAGAAGCGGAAGAATGCGGAGATCCTAATCCTCGTATCCCAAACTACATAGGTCAGTGTATCTACCAGATCGCTACAAGGTTGGCATCAAAGCCCAACTTTTCTGGATACTCATACAAAGAAGAAATGATCTCGGACGGGTTAGAAAACGCTGTACAAGCGTTAGGAAACTTCGACCCAAACAAATCGTCAAATCCATTCGCATACTTTACACAGATTATTTGGTACGCTTTCTTAAGACGTATTGACAAAGAGAAAAAACAACTGTATATTAAGCACAAGGTTGTAGAAAATTCAGTTGTATTTGGCACTGCGGTTGATAAGGATAATCAAGACGACCCGGGTGAAGCAGGATACATCGATCTCAAGAACGACTATATGAATGACTTCGTTAAGACATATGAGAAGAAACTTGAGGACAAAAAACAGAAAGAGGCTTCGAAGAAAGTCGGACTAGAGAAGTTTATGAATGAAGAAAAAGAACCTGAAGAAAGCATTAAAGAAAGCTAGTATAGGACTGTTTCTATTCTTTTTGATTAAGGGACTGTTGTGGTTGACAGTTCCCTTTTTCCTTTATTATTTTTGGAGTTAATATGAAAATAGCAGTAGTGAATGATACACACTGGGGTGTTCGTAATGACAATAGAGCACTCGCTGACTATCAAAAGAAATTCTGGGATGAAGTATTCTTTCCCTACCTAGAAGAAAATGACATTACAACAGTGTTTCATCTAGGTGATATTGTTGACCGAAGAAAGTATATCAACTTCGTTACAGCAAAACGACTCGAAGACGAGTTCATCAAACCGTGTGCTGACAAAGGTATCGAGTTGTATATCGTTGCCGGTAACCACGACACATTCTTTAAGAACACAAATGAGGTCAATGCACTACGTCAGTTATATGGCACGTCTGCATACGAGAACCTACATCTGTATTGGGAAGAGCCTGTCGAGTTAGATATGGACGGGTGTAAGATTATGCTATCGCCTTGGATGTGCGCTGAAAACTATGAGCAATCTATCCAAGCATTCAATGATACGCAAGCACAGGTCTTGATGGGTCACTTTGAAATCACTGGTTTCGAGATGGACAAAGGACACATATGTTCTACAGGTATGAGCAAAGATGTGTTTCAAAAATTTGACGCTGTTTACTCAGGTCACTTCCATCAACCTTCCTCACACGGCAACATCACCTATCTAGGCGCTCAGTTTGAAATGACATGGAGCGACTATGACCAGAAGCGTGGGTTCTCAGTATTTGACACAGAGACACGTGAGATGGAATACATCGAAAATCCTCTACACATCTTCCATAAGATTTGGTATGATGATACGAGTATGACTATCGAAGATGTTGCAAATCTTGACACTTCCCGGTTGACAAACACGTACATAAAGGTTATAATAACAAACAAAGAAAACCCGTATATCTTTGACTTGTTCTTAGATCGACTACAGCAATCAGGTGCAACAGACATCAAGGTTGTAGACGACCATATGAACATGGACATTATTGACGAATCTGAGTTGGTTGATGAGGCACAGGATACGCTAACTATTTTGCGTAACTACATCGATAACTTAGACATTAAGGCAGACAAACAAAAGGTAGAGACATACGTTTCCGACCTTTATCAAGAGGCTATTAATCTGTAATGATACACTTTCAGTATGTGAAGTATAAGAACATCCTATCGACTGGCAATGCATTTACGCAAATTGATCTCGACAAGAACAAATCCACATTGATTGTTGGGGAGAATGGTGCAGGCAAATCTACAATGCTTGACGCTATTTGTTTTGCGTTATACGGCAAACCATTCCGTAAGATTAACAAAGGACAACTGACGAACACTATCAACAACAAAGATATGGTCGTTGAGTTAGCATTTCGAACAGGCGGTCGCCCATACATTATTAAGCGAGGCATCAAACCTAACATCTTTGAGATATGGTGTAATGGTGAGTTGCTTAATCAAGATGCGGCGGCACGTGACTATCAGACATACCTAGAGGAAAATATTCTTAAGATGAATATCAAATCCTTTGGGCAGGTAGTCGTATTAGGTTCGTCTACATTTGTTCCTTTCATGCAACTCCCAGCACAACAAAGACGTGATATTATCGAGGACCTGCTCGACATTCAAATCTTTACAACGATGAATACATTGTTAAAAGAGAAGGTGTCATCTAACAAAGCAGAGATACTAGACATCAAGTATCAAATCGATATGCTAGAGCAGAAGATTGAATCTGCAAAGGCACACAACGAATCTATCCGTAAGATGAAAGCAGTCGAGATGGGTAAGATTAAAGAGAAAGTCAAGAGTCAACTTGCAACGATTGAAGACGAAACAACCAAGAAAGAAGCCATCGAAGATACAGTTGATGGATTGGTTAAGGCAATCGCTGACAAGAAAGACGCACAGGAAAAACTGAAACGACTACAAGGAGTAGAACGTGATCTCACCAATAAGCTCAAATCCTTACGTAAAGACATCGACTTCTATGAACACCACGACAACTGTCCAACCTGCAAGCAAGGGATCCAACACGAATTTAAATCAGAGACAGTCACAAAGTCAACAGGAAAGATCAAAGAAATCGAAGACGCCCAAGTCGAATTACAAAATAGATTTGATGGCGTAAATGGTAGGTTGACCGAGATATCTACTACCGAGAGTGAAATCAGTACACTACATTTAAATGCATCTGAGCATCGAGCAAACATCAAGATCTCCACAAACATCCTAAAGGATTATCGCAAGGAACTTGAAGATGCACAGAAGGATGTAGAAGAAATAGATATGAGTCAGGTCATTACGTTAGAGTCTGACTTGACATCTATGCACGACAGTCAACAAGAATTGTTCGACTCAAAAGAAATCATTGGCGTTGCTACTAACATTCTTAAGGAAGGTGGCATCAAGACACGCATCGTTAAGCAATACATTCCAGTTATGAATAAGCTGATTAACAAGTATCTTGCTGCTATGGATTTCTTTGTTGACTTTCAACTTGACGAAAATTTTGGCGAAACTATCAAATCACGCTTCCGTGATGCGTTCTCTTATGCATCGTTCTCGGAAGGTGAGAAGTTACGTATTGACTTAGCATTGTTGTTCACATGGCGTTCAGTTGCTAAGTTACGTAATTCAGTATCTACCAATCTATTGATTATGGACGAGATCATGGATAGTTCGCTTGACAATGCAGGCACCGAAGAGTTTTTAAAGATCATCAATGAGATTACACAAGACTCCAACGTGTTTATCATCAGTCATAAAGGGGACCAATTGTACGAAAAATTCGACAATGTAATAAGGTTCGAAAAAGTTAAAAACTTCTCAAGGATAGCAGTATGACAACACAACATAGGATTGAAGTTCTAAAGAAAAAGCACAAGTATCTTCACAGCGTTATTGAGGCATCAGAAGCCGAGAAAGCACCTGAAGAATTTATTCAGAAAATAAAAAAAGAAAAACTAGCTCTGAAAGATGAGATATCCCGCCTCGAAAAGGATCTGACATGAAGTCATATATCTTTGATGTTGACGGCACGTTGACACCAAGCAGGATGATGATGAATGAAGCGTTTAGGCAGTGGTTTTACGACTGGCAACAAAATCATTCAACTTACTTAATAACAGGATCTACTCGAGACATGACCTTTGGTCAAATCGGTGAAGCAGTTTATGACTCATTCAAAAGAGTCTATCAATGTCAAGGTAACGATGTATGGGAACAAGGTAAACTTATCGCCACAAAGCAAGTCGTTATTCCGGAGTCCTTACACGTATTATTTGAAGAATTCTTAAAGGATAGCAAGTTTGATATTCGAACAGGAAGGCATATTGACCAGAGACCAGGATTGATTAACTTCTCTATCGTAGGTCGTAATGCAACACGAGAGCAACGTAAAGAGTACATTGAGTGGGATCTAGGTTGTAAAGAACGTGTCTTGCTTGCTCAACTTATCCGTGAAAGTCACCATGACTGGGAAGTATCAGTTGCTGGTGAAACAGGTATCGATCTTGTAAAGCATGGATTTACGAAAGCGCAGATTGTTAAGGACTTTGATGACCTCAGTGACCTTGTTTACTTTGGTGATAGATGTGAGGAAGGTGGCAACGACCACGACATTGCACAGAAGATTAAAGATGCGGGAGGCACAGTGTATCCCGTTGACGATTGGGAACACACATGGCAAATACTGAAAACGATAAGAAATTAATTCGATGGTAAGTCCTAACGACAAGTTTACACTAACTGTAGAAGACATCGAACTTATTGAAACTGCGCTGAGATATAGAATGAACAATTGTGACCAACCCGAGATCAAGAACATCAACAGATTACTCGGTAGGATACATCATCAAAAGAACTGGTATGTAGCCAAAGATAAATTTCAGGGTGGCGGATGACTAGGAAAGTAGGTTTTACGTGTAGCACATTCGACTTGCTACATGCAGGACACGTAGCGATGTTACGTGAAGCAAAGTCGGTATGTGATTATCTAATCGTTGGGCTGCAGGTTGACCCAAGCAAGGAACGTGAAGGTAAGAACAAACCGGTGCAGACATTAGTCGAAAGATATGTTCAATTGTCTGCAATCAAGTACGTTGACGAAATTATTCCATATGAATCTGAAAAAGATTTAAAAGATTGCTTGACAACGTACCAAATTGATGTTAGAATACTTGGTAATGAATACAAAGATAAGGATTTTACAGGCAGAGAGATCTGTGAGACTCTTGGTATTCAGTTATATTTTAACAACAGAAACCACAGGTTCAGTTCATCTGATTTGAGAACCAGAATCTTAAATGTATAAATAATGTTAGCAGTGCCCTTCCACTGTTTACAATAACTAGGAGATAGAAAATGTCCAAATATTATTCTACAAAAACATATGGTAACGACCGTGGGTTATCATGCACTTTCAGACAATGGAAAGCAACACATTCCCATTGCTCTTTACTACACGGATACTCTATTGGTATCAAACTAATCTTCTCATCAGACACACTCGATGACCGCAACTGGGTTATGGATTTTGGTGGGTTGAAAGCCTTCAAGCAGTGGGCTGAATATATGTTTGACCATACACTTATTGTCGGAGAAGATGATCCATTACTCGAAACGTTTGAGAAGTTAGACGAGATCAAGGGTGGTCATAATGACCTAGGTGTATGTGATTTACGTATTGTGCCTGCAGTTGGTTGTGAAGGTTTTGCTCAGTTAGCATACGAGTCAATGGAACACATTCTTCAAAACCTTAAGCAAGAAAATCCAGATCGTTATCCTGTCGGTGAATCTGTCAAGTTGGTCAGTGTCGAAGTATTCGAACACGCTGCTAACTCAGCAATCTACGAGGGTTAATCATGGCAAAAGAATATGCTTACTCAGAGATATTTTACTCTATGCAAGGCGAGGGTAAATATACAGGTGAACCGACTGCATGGCTAAGGTTCTTTCTTTGTAACCTACAATGTGACGGATTCGGTCAGAAGGACCCAACTAATCCAGACACATATGAACTTCCTTATCTGAAGATCGATGCAACAGAAATCGATAAGATTGAGGATCTTCCTGTGTTTGCTTTTGGTTGCGATTCTTCGTATTCGTGGTCGAAGAAGTTTCGTCACCTCCAACATAAGAACACACCGGATGTAATTGCCGAGAAGGTCAAGGATGTTATTCCTAATCGTTCTTTCGATGATAATATCCATATGTGCTTTACGGGTGGTGAACCGTTGATGCGACATGCACAGGCAGCGTCTGTGGGTCTCATGCAACATTATGATGAGACGGGTGAAGCAGTTCCGTCTGTCACGTATGAAACAAACGGCACACAGCCTCTCACTAATGACTTCAAGGACTATTGGAGCAACACTGATACTGAATTGTTTTTCTCTATCAGTCCTAAGTTGTGGACAGTCGCAGGTGAGAAACGTGACCGTGCTATCAAACCTGAGGTGGTTGCGGAGTACAATCGATTATCATCTGAAGGTCAACTAAAGTTCGTCTGTAATGGCACTAAGGAGGCTTGGGATGAAGTTGAAGAAGTTACGCAATTATTTAGAGCAGCGGGTGTTACTTATCCAGTTTGGATTATGCCTTTGGGTGGTACGATTGAAGGTCAGAAAGGTGAGATTGAAGGTCACATTCCGGCGCATGTTATCGCAGATGAGGCGTTAGCACGTGGGTATCGTGTATCTGCAAGGGTACATGCCTATCTGTGGGAAAACATCATAGGAAAGTGATATGAAGATTGAAAAGAAACCTGATGACTTCTGGTATGGCGAAAACTTTAATTGGTATGTCAAATGGCTAGCAACTGTTAGTATTTTAGTGTCTGTCATCTTTCGTCAAGCAGGACCTGAGTGGCGATTGTTTGATTTGATCTTAGGCACAGTTGGTACGCTGTTATGGTTATGGGTATCAATCATGTGGAAAGATCGTTCTCTGATGGTACTAAATAGTGCTATGGTTGTAATGCTTGCTGCGGCAGCGTTACGAGAATTTTAAAGAAAGCGGTTGACATGGCGCAAGAAAGATACTATGATTACATGCTTAGAAGGTATAAAGAAGAACTACGTAAAGAGGAAAATATGTCGAAAACAAATGCAACCCTAGGTCGAGAAGTAAACGAGTATCTAGACTCTAAGGGTATAAACACTCCAGTTACAAATCTAGTAACAGCAGATCGAGAAGTGAAGATCGAGAAAATCAAAGATCTCACAAAGCAAATGCTCGAGGTGTTGGGATTGGATTTGACTGATGACTCGTTAGAAGAAACACCGATGCGTGTGGCAAAGATGTACGTTGACGAGATCTTTTCAGGTCTACGATACGACACATTCCCAAAATGTACAACTGTAGAGAACAAGTTCTGTCATGGTGACGAGTTCGTTCTTGAGAAAGATATTACGTTGTATTCTGATTGTGAGCATCACCTACGTCCTATCATTGGTAGGGCACATATCGCATATTGTCCAGGCAAGAAGGTTCTAGGATTGTCAAAGTTAAATCGTATTACACAATACTTTGCACAGCGTCCTCAGGTACAAGAACGTCTGACACAGCAGATTGCTGAGGCAATTGCGTTTATCACAGGTTCGCAAGATGTTATGGTTGTTGTTGAAGCAGCACATACTTGCGTATCCCAGCGTGGTATCAAAGATACAAACTCATCAACGTCAACTGCATGTTGCTTGGGTAAGTTCGGTGACCACAATTCTGTGCTTCGTAGAGAAGTTATATCTAGTATTAATTAGGAGAACACAATGGCAATTTATAGAAAGCTAGGCCACAATAAAGAAGTCGTTATGACTGCAACCGATGAAGGATACACTAGAATTCATCGTATGTCAGGATTTGCTGAAGGCGATACTACCGAAGATACAGGCGGCGGCCCGCTTGTACACACTGATGACATTAGTGAAGTTGAAGGTACACAATATATCGCTAAACTTCTATCGTCTGGTTACACAGAGGTAGAATAATGACTGACGTACAATATGATGCCAATGGCGTTGCTCTCAGAGCAAAGTGGAAAAGCCCTGACGGCAATGTGAAAATAATGGTTGACAGACAGGACGAAATGTTGTATGGTAATAAGAATCACATCGTTCAACAATGGACGGGTGATAATCCAGATCCACAAGAGCTTCGTATGACTGAAGAAGAGTGGATCGCAATGTGGAAAACTATGCGTGACAACAATTGGGAGCCTTGGAATGAGCAATCAACGTAGTGGTAACTGGAAACCAGCAGCAATGCAAGACAGCGGTGACCGTATGACAATCCGTGAAGTAATTCAATTCGCACGGTCAGCAAAAGAAATGTTAAATGTTAAAGGCGAAGAAGATGCTGCCTTTTATTTCGAGCAACTTGAAACTTGGTTAGTCGACAACCCAACTAAGGGTCTGAAGAATCCAGGTCATATATTAGGACTGTAATGTGTTAAAATTAGAATATGTAGTTTCAGCCATCGGCATGGCAGGACCTGTTAACAGCAATCTGCTTAGGTCAAAACACTTTCACACAGAAGTTGTTCCTGCTATGCGTGGCGCTGTTGATATAGTGAAACGGCAAGTCAAGGCGTCTGCAAAGAACGTAGATCCTTCTCTTGCTGTTCTGTTCAATGCATATACAGAGAAGAAGTTCGTAGAACACATGCAGGACTATAACAAGTTCAACATGGAAAGCGTCTATGCAGACTCTGGTGGATTGCAGATGGTCACAACAGGTAAAGCAGTTACTCCGCAAATCAAAGACGATATTTACGAGATACAAACGTTTGCTGACTATGCTATGTGCTTTGACGATATACCGTTAGAGTCGGTGTCTCTTGTGCGTACACGTAACGAAAGATCAAACGTGGGTAACAAGGTGTTTAATCAAGGACGATTGACTGAAACTGCAAAAGCAACTGGCGAGAACATCAAGCGTCAGATTGAATACTTTCAGATGAAAGGCGCTTCTACAAAAGTGATTATCATCGTGCAAGGTAACACAGCAGACGATATGGTTCATTGGTATGAGACAATCCAAGAGATGTTGACTGACGACCACTTTGCTAACGTGGGTGGTATTGCTGTTGCGGATACGTGTATGGGTAACAAGGAACTTGAGACGATTGATATGTTGACAGCAGCACATCGTATCGCTAAGGTATGTCACCCATCAGCAAGAAAGCAGATTCACTTGTTGGGTGTAGGTTCTATTCCACGAATGGCACCTGTATTGTATCTCGAGAAGTCAGGATTCCTTGCTGATTATGAGAAGGTGTCTTATGATAGTTCGTCACATACAGTTTGCTTTAACTACGGGTTGATGAAACTCAACGGCACGTGTAAGCCATTAGGCGAGAAGCGTAACCATAGATTAGAAGAAACACTATATAAGATATACGAGCAGTTTGCACCATTACATCATAAAGATTATAACTGGTTTGCAGACAATGTATTCTTCGACAAAGATGGTTCGTGGACATATTCTGGTATCGCTAAGCGTGCGGCAGAGAAAGATACGCCTGACATTATGCGAGGAGCAGCTCTTGCAAACTTCACATATTCGATGTTCCAAGTAAAGAACTTCATGGAATGTCTGGACGTTGTTGCAGGTGGCGAGTTCATTGGTGCCCGTGGCGAGATGAATATCGCTGCTGTTCAACAATTGCTACAAGTAAAAGATTTAGATGATATGCGAGTATGGAACAACATGTTCGGTAAATACGTATCGTCTGCTCGTATCGCTCGTAAAGAAGATTCCTTTGGGTTGGAGAAATTTTTTGGATGAGACCGACAGTACACGTAGAACACAAGGATAGTGTTGACAAGGTAGTTACAACCTATTTTGCTTGTGTTACAAACACCACATTTGAATACAAAGGACAGACGATACATCCTCAAGCCCTCCGTGTATCGCCTTTGTTACTAAGAGACTTCACATGCCCAGTCGGCTGTGGAGGCTGTTGCCCCAGGTTCTCGCTAGATTATCTGCCCGGTGAGGACCGCCCAACTAGCACGACACAACGTACTGTCTCTTTTGACGGGAAAAGTGTCGTGCTTTTTTCAGATATGCAAGATGACCATGAAGGCATCAAATGTAAGAATCTGAACCTTGATGATGGAAGATGTGGCATTTATACTCATCGACCATTCTCATGCGACTTTGAGTTAATTCGATTCTTGGTTTCCGGCAACCCAGACAAACGAAAGAATCAAATGACTCAAAAATTATTCGGACGTGGTTGGAACATGCTACGTGTAGATGGTGAACGTGGAGCACTATGCGAGATGACACCTATTACACAAGCATCAATCACTGAAGTGAAACGTAAACTAAATAGGATGAAAGCATGGACAGATCACTTCGGCTTGGTTGACACGAAGGTACCTGTTGTGTTATCATGGATAGATAAAATCGAAAACTATGAGAATATAGATCCCCTATTTCTAGATAAAACCGGAGAAGTATTATATGACTGATTTAAATGAAGCCGCTGAAAACGTGCGTAATTCATCGCAACAAACAATTGATGAGATTGCATCAGCACACTTAGGCAAAGCAGGCGATGGGTCTGTTGTAAAGCCATATGTAACACCTGATGAGGTTGACGAGACCTTATTAGTTCCTATCCCAAGATATCTTAATCGTACACAGTATGACTTGTCAGGTGACGAGTTTTATGGTTTTGATACATGGCACGCATATGAAGTATCGTTCCTAACAGATAACGGATATCCTATCAATTGTGTAGCAAAGATTGTTTATGATTGTTCCTCAGAGTGTATTGTAGAATCTAAGTCACTTAAGTTGTACATGAACTCGTACAACATGGCAACGATGGGTAAAACTGTTGATGCAGCAATCAAGAATGCACGAGATCAAATCTCAGCACATCTGACAGCAGCGTTAGACACAGAGGTAGATGTGTATCTTCATGCAGCAACGAATGATTGTCCTCGTACAGCATTGCCCGTAGAGAAGTATAATTTTAACTTACTTGACGATGAGATCGATAAGCCTGTAGAGGAGATTAGTTTTGACGCTTACAATGAAAGCGAAACAATCCTTCAAACAAGCGAAGATTCAGACTGGACAGATGAGATGTACGTATGGACTCCATCGCTACGTTCTAATTGTCGAGTGACAAACCAACCCGATTGGGGTGATGTCTACATCTATATGAAAGGTGACAATCTCCCAACCTATGAGTCGTTACTTCAATATATAGTAAGTATGCGAAAGGAGAATCATTTCCATGAAGAAATTTGCGAATGTGTTTACAAGCGTTTACTCGATAAGTTTAAACCTGGCGAACTTTTTGTATGCTGCTTGTATACTCGTAGGGGTGGCATTGATATTAATCCCGCCCGTTACAGCCATCCTCACTTGGGCAATCTTGCAAACGGTTTGCGGAACAGTATGGCATTCTCTGAGAAAACGTTGAGGCAGTAAAATGAACTTAAGTGAAGCATTAACGGCATTACCTGATACAGATAAGAATGTTCTATCTGTAATGTCAGGTGGATTGGATTCGGGCATTATGACAATGATGCTCGTAGAGAAATATGGTGCAGATCGTGTCGTTGCATTGTCATATGATTATGGTCAAAAGCAACGTGCAGAGCTTGAGAGAGCAGCACAACTTTGCGACACTTTAGGCATTGGCCATAAAGTTATCGATTTAGGGATTTTAGGAAAGATTGCGGAGCCGATATCTGCAAACATATCAGGAACATCTATTGAGATGCCGACCATCAAGGATGTGTTAGGTGATCCACAACCCAAGACATATGTTCCGTTCCGCAATCTAATCCTATTGTCTTTGACGATGGCACAGGCAGAAGCATCTGATTGTAGTCATGTGTTTACTGGATTGCAAGTACATGATGAGTATGGTTATTGGGATACAAGTCAGAAGTTTGTCGATAGCATCAACGCAATCGCAAGCCAGAATCGTACACACAAGGTTGAAGTCGTAGCTCCGTTCTCGCATCTGTCTAAGTATGACGAGATCAACATTGCAAAAGAGATGGGTAAAGAAGATCTATTGGCAATGACCTTAACGTGCTATGACCCAACAGAACGCAGAGAAGCGGTACAGAACACATTGTTAGACGTGCTAAGTTGTGGCAAGTGTCCATCATGTGCAGAACGTATCCAGAATTTTGTAAAGGCGGGTCTTAAGGACCCAATCTCGTATTCCGTGGACATTCCATGGGATACACTTATTAAGGAGTAATTATGGCTAACAGAGCTGACGTACAACGAGTAGTGTTTGATACGCTTGAGTTTCTTCTTCAAGATAAACCAGACGCACCTGAACCCACACTTGAAACAAAAGTGAAGGAAGTGGGTATAGACAGTCTTGATATTGTCGAGGTGTTGATGGAACTTGAAGAAGAATATGATGTGAACATTCCAGATTCGGCAGTCGCTGAGTGTGATACTGTTGACGATTTAATTTCATTAGCAATGAAAATAATTGAAGAAAACGGTTGACAACAGCCTCAAAATACATTATATTGTATATGTAACGTGAATTATTGATGAGGCATTTTGATTATGGCATACTACACTTACACTCAAGATCCTATCGGCGTCTTCACTGAGAAAGATGCGGGTAACTACTTTGAGTATTCTATCAACAATGAACCAATGAACATGGGTGAAGATTTTCCTCATAAGGTTTGGGTAGGCGGTGGTGGCGTTTGTGGCATGACAGGTTGGCGGTATGCGTATGTACGTAAAACTGTTGCCTATGTCTGCGTAGACGAAGATGAGTTCGGTTTGCCTGTTGTTGAGAAATGGGAAATCAAAGCCCATAAGGAATACGCATAATGTGTTCTATCATTGGTTCATATAGCAAGGAGCGTTTGAGCAATCTCGCAGAGTTAAACTCATATCGAGGTTCTCATTCGCACTCCTTGTACGTACTTGATAAAGACACCAACATTGAGTACAGTCATCGTGGGTTCGGTCCTTTAGTCATATCTGACCACCCTATAGCAGATGGCGATGGTCGATACTTTATTGCCCATCAGCAAGCCCCGACAACTGAAGCGAAGGGTGAGCAATCAATACATCCAGCACAAATAAACAACAACCTCTTATGGCACAACGGCATCATCAAAGAAGATGATGTAATGCGTCTTCAAGAGTTATATGGTTCAAACGAAGCATGGGATACACGTTTGTTGCTGATGCATTACCTTCAGAGCGACAATGTAGAAGGTGTAGACGGCACATTTGCTTGTGTTCTATATCGTAACAATGAACTACATCTGTTTCGTAATGAAATCAGTCCTTTGTTCTATAGCGAGCAAGGCGACATATCCTCTACATATTTTGCGAATAGCGTGTCATTAGATGAAAATAAGGTCTTGACATTTGACCCAGCATCTGATAACATGTTTAATGTGGTTGCGGAATTTACCACTAAAGAAAATCCGTATTACTTTATACAATGAAATTAAATAATGGAGAATAACATGAGTGAAGTTAAAATGGAAGTAGAAGCAGCAAGTGCAACTGTCACAAAGATTGGGAAGGCGCCGACAATAAAAGATCTTATTGTCTCTCAAACTGAGTGGACCAGTTACAACGAAATGCCTACAGGTAACACCAAGGCGGTACGTGATATGAAAGAAGACATGGGTGTCGATGGTTATGGTGTGTATCAAATCGCACTTAAAGCCGACATGCCTATGGACGATTACATTGCCGAGAACTTGGGTTACATCGGTATGGGTAAAGATGTCTTTAAACGTGTTGTTGGTATTCGAACAGGAAAACACACCTGTGGTAAAATGCTAAAGCAAATGAACATCAACTTAGAAGACGTGATGATACGTTTCTTGTTTACCGAAGAAGGTAAAGAGGGTACACTTGAAAGCATGTTACACAAGCAGATGAACTCTGCCTACAAGTATCGTTTCAAGTGGAAGAAAGCATCAGGTGGAACAGCAGGACAAGGTACACAGGTTCTTGACTTGTTAGACAAGATGGATAACCCATCTGAGTTAGTAGACGTTATTGCGAAAGCACAGCAACGTTTTACTGAAGTCATGCTTGATGCAGCATTGTCAGGTGAAATAAAAACAACTGTTGATGAGTTCTTCGGAGAGTAATAAATGAGTGATTTAGCAAAAAGAGGTATTGTGTTTGCAGTAGACTGTTGGCGTTTAATCATGGACGTTAAGTTCAACCCATTGAGGTTTATTCCAGACCCCGTGATGAAGACGTACTTTATGCTTGTACTGTTTATCATGTGGAGTGGGTTCTTCGGTATGATAGCAATGTATCATCTGGGTTTCATGGGATACGACATTGCAACTAGTATCTTTGTCCACATGGCTATTCTTATTCCTATCGCTATCACTAATGGTGTGTTTATCGATGCAGAGAAGAATGGTTCTAAGTGGATCACTGAGTGGAGAAATAAATGAGTCGAACAGATTTTATCTTAGATTTTGAAACAATGGGACAGGACGCTTCTAAGTGTCCTGCAGTTGACTGTGCTATCGCAACGTTTGATTGGGATAGGTTTACACGAGATCCTTATACTTTCGAGGAACTGACTGGTCGGTTTGGAACTGAAGCTCTTTGTACAAGATTGAAGTTATCTGTAGCAGATCAAGTAAAGAATTATGGTGCTATCGTTGAGAAGAGCACTGTACAGTTTTGGGAAAGTCAACCTGTACATGTACGACAACACATAAAACCTTTAGATTCGGACTTGACACAAGAAGAATTTTGTGATACATTTATTAGGTTCCTCGCAGATAGTCCCAAAATCGAATATTGGTGGAGTCGAGCAAATGTGTTTGACCCGCTAATACTTTGGCGCATTATGACGGATTGCAATAGACATCATTCATTAAATCAATATCTGATGTTCTGGCGTGTCCGTGATACTCGCACATTCATCGATGCTAAGTTTAACTTCAGCACAAAGAATGGATTTGTTCCTGTAGCAGATACAGAGTATTGGGAAGCGGCATTTGAGGAACACAATAGTATACACGATATTTCTGCAGACATCATGCGTCTACAAGCAATTCATCGTGCTGAAAATGGTTTAGAACAAGTTGAAAAATAAGGTATGAATATGGCAAAGTTTGTGTATGATGAGGATAAATATATTAAAGAATTGTTTGATTATGTGAGTTCCACCTACGATGGTCACTATTCTAAGAACAAATTCCAAGCAACAGAATTCATAATCGACTCAGGACATGGGTCAGGATTCTGCGTGGGTAACATTTTAAAATACGCACAGCGTTATGGTAACAAGGGTACGATTACAGATGCTCGTAAAGATCTGATGAAGGTCTTACACTACGCTATCATTCAACTGTATGTGCATGATAAGGAGAATGACATTGGCGAGTCCGAGTGAAACGTTTGACGTAAAAGAATTAAAAGGCAAGAAGATCTTTATTGCCACACCCATGTACGGTGGACAGTGCAGTGGGTTCTATACCAAATCAATGTGTGACCTACAGAAGTTTTGCGATGAGATCGGTGTCGAGATTCATCATTACTTCCTGTTCAACGAATCTTTAATTACACGTGCAAGGAACTATTGTGTAGACGAGTTCCTGCGTAGTGATTGTAGTCACATGATGTTTATCGATAGTGACATTGGTTTCTACTATCTCGATGTTATCAAGTTGCTATACTTATGTGACCCAGCAAAAGGTAAGGACATTGTAACAGCACCTTATCCTAAGAAAACAATTGCTTGGGAGAAAGTACATCAAGCAGCAGTTCAAGGTCATGCAGACGACAACCCATTCAAGCTAGTTGAGTTCGCAGGTGACTACGTATTCAATCCGGTGCAAAATCA
>Ga0233432_10002549_pt1 | contig 16899 bp, 12 predicted proteins | sample SI_122_August201_6_FD_179870 | JGI IMG/M metagenome (GOLD analysis project Ga0233432, IMG submission 179870) | Seawater microbial communities from Saanich Inlet, British Columbia, Canada - SI_122_August2016_10_MG | ecosystem: Environmental > Aquatic > Marine > Inlet | place: Canada: British...
CAACACCAGCATGACCCACCCAATTGTTGTTGAAGGGGCGGTGACGATGCAAAAGGGAACCTATTTTAATGCAGGTGATTGGAGACTCGATAGTGTCATCAGTGGTACGGGGAGCGTGACTTTTCAGTTCACCCTGACAAGCCATACCAATAGGGAAATTTTTCTAACCCCAGCATCACCATCTACCTACACTGGTGGAACGACAATCAATAACCCCACGGGTATCGACCAGCGAGTTCGAGTGAGACGAGATAAAGAGTCCCTTGAAGGTGTTGTGTTTGAGAGGTTATGGTGCTGCCTTTCCCCTATAGAGGGGCATGGGTTAAGGCCCGTAGTTCTGTGGTTTGGAATTAAGGTGTGGCCCAGCTGCGCCTCTGGTAAGCCAACATTCAATAAGGAACAGAAAATGACGAGAAGCCAATCAAATTATGCCCTCCTATGAGGCTGTGCTGTAACTGATCAATGAACAAGGGCAAGGACCAGATTCGATGAGCATTAGAGCTCCTCTTGAACGAGGCCATGAAGCATGAACGTTCTCAAGCCCTTGGTGTTAAAGAATATGAGTGAAAGAGACAAAGCAGACTTTGAGTCTAGAAGAAAATCCCTATCGTTTTCTCATCCAACGGTATCAAATGTGACCCACGCGAAGGGAAATAGGCTCACTTAAACTCTAACTCGCTAAATTTAACGGAGTGATTGACTAGGGGGGGCCCATCCTCTCCGATCACCTTGAGGGCGATGGATGACGCCTCCCAATTTATTTCAATAAGACCGGCGTTAATCTTGGCAACAGACTGGCCTACACGATATGAATTGATGGCTTCAGCCCACTTTTCCACAGGTCGGTTCAAGCCACTACTTGTAAGATCATAAAATGGATATCCGCTGAGACTTGCCTTAGATAGCTCACAGAAGTGGACATCACCAGAGATGGCAAAAGTTCGGTGAGCTTTGTATTTTTTGAGCAAGTTGTACAGCCGGTCCCTTTCATGAGGAACGTTCCCCCAATTTTCCATGCCCTTTTCATGGGCAATAACTTGAATGCTACTGCTGATGATGCGAACATCGGCATTTACCTGAAGTTGTTTTTCAAACCAGGACCACTGCTTTTTTCCCAAAAGAGTTTTGCTGGTATCGGCCGAAGGTTCATACCAATTGAGTGTTCCCGGTGCTTTTTTGGATTTACTTTTAGGGAGTTCATCACGGAAATAACGTGTGTCTAGCAGGATGATCTGCACCACCTTCCCTTTATCACCAAAACTATAGGAGGTATAAACCCCCTCACGCTGTCGTCTAATGGACTCCTTTGGTTCATTGAAAAAATCAAGGAAGATTTTCTGAGATTCTGCTTTCTTAACATAACTCTTTCCACCATCGTTAACTCCATAGTCGTGATCGTCCCAAGTGGCCAAGACTCGAGTCCCTTCTGTTAGCATTTTGAATCCTGAGTTAGCTCCAAGAAAACCATATTTCTTTTTCAGGACATCCATATTTTTAGTATCACCGTAGATATTATCTCCTAGGAAGATAAAAACGTCAGGGTTCTCTTTCATGACGGCATCAAAAATTTTAGCATGACCTGTTTTTGCATTACTTTTATAACAGGACCCGAAGGCAATTTTAGTGATGACGCCAGGAAAATCAGCATCAGATTTACCTTCAGCGAAGGCGCTAGGAGATACCAGCAGTAATAAAAAAAGAAGGGGTCTCATACAATATTCTCCATTTTATTTATGAAAAGGGTATGATCATCTATATCTTCTCAAGACCTTTTGGTTCACTTCGAATCAACGGTGTTCCAGTAGTTAGTTCATAAATGCCCAACCCTATACTTCCGCCAATATATAGTCGTAGGGAAGTGGAATCCGTACGAACGCGCAATCAGACACCGGAAGTTTTGGTTTCATTTTCAAAGAGCATGTGTTCGAACGTTTCAAAAAGAAATCTAAGGATAGTAATTATCTTCTAAACTTAAGGGGCTACTTAACCACTCTCATTGTCACAGAGGTGAACTTTGAGGTTCTCTAGGCAAGGGTCCTGCAATCTAATTCTGGTTCCGTCTAAATCTCCATGGAAGCAAATTTCTATCCTTCCGTTGCCACACCAAAGTCCATGCTCCTGACTCTCGCCCGGGGTCGTGTTCCCAAATCCACGTTTTGGTGAGTGATTCAGATCACTCTATCTTTTCGGCCCCATAGTATTCCTCTTGCGTCATGGGTATGTAGGTGACAGGTTTGGGCTTCACTCTTGGAAATGCTACATCCTCTCCAGCGATGGCTTTTCCGGCTAGGCCAGTCAGGCGCAGGTAATGGTCGCTAGGGTAGCCTTCGTAGGTAGCAAAACGGCCGGGCGGTGGGTTGTTCAGGCACTTAAACATCGCTGTGCCTTCGTCCACCTCATCGAACATGGCAACGTAAAGCATGTTGATCTTATGCTTGCGCACCGCTTCCACTTGGGACCAGAAAAACTTTCCACCTAGACGGGGTATCACGTTGAGCTTTGCATTCTTCTTGTACTTCAGGTTTGCCCAACTGAAGCCCGGGAAAGCCACGGGATAATAGTCGAGATTATTCTTCTCGCAAATCGGCAGGTCGTTGGGCATCCATCGGTCAAAGAATTTCGTTGCCTCTTTCGGTGTGCGGTAACGGCCTGGTGTCCAAGGGCTGATGATGGTCGCATACTTTTTGAGCAACTCCAAATTAGCTCTTTTCATCTTACTCCAATCATTATTGACCCCGAGCATAATGGTGCAGCCGCCATTGATCGGGTCCTTAAAGAATTTGAACAGTCTCTCGGCGGCGGCGGGATCGGTTTCCCGGTGCCCGAAGCCATACCCCCAGAGGGAGACCACGGGACCACCACGATGCCTAGAATAGGCTGGTGTCTTTGTTATGCCCATTTCATTGTAGAGAACGCTCCAGTCTTTGATGATGGCGTCCACCGATTTTTTATTGAACGAGACGTCATACATGACCGCATAGGCTCGCCCGTAACGATTCGCACCTTCACGGCAGTGAGACAACGCAGCAAGGCCACTGGCGTACTTCACTGCATCACGACTGAATACACCGTCTATTGTGAAGGCGCCGCCAAATCGTTGTTTGAATACTCCATGAATACCGTGTTCCTGCATCCATTTAAAATGACGGACGACGGTTTTCTTCTGGGTAGAGCTAAAAACATATGCAGTTGAACCATTTGCGTATTTATAGTTTGTGGGGAACAATTCATCTGGGTCACAATCGCTGAGATCCGGCCAGAGGTCAACGGAACAGCGCGGCGGATTATGATCAATATCGCCCCCGCCACCGGCCCAGTGCATATTCTTGCCGGTGTACCCGTCGAGCTTGTGGGTAAACCATCCCTGATAGCCGCACATGACCTTATTGTAGAGGGTTGTGTTATCGACCCCCTTTTCGACAGGGCCAGCGTATGGTTTAAGAAGTTCAGATAGGAGGATTGGGGTGCGCGGTTGACGTTTTATGTCCTCTGCCGTGAGGTTTGATGCGAACAGAAGAGTTACGAGAGTAAGACATATTTTCATGATGTTTTTTCTTTATCAGTTGCGGCCAACTTGAGCTCTGTTGGGTGAAGTGACAAAGTAGAGTTTGAGTCTAGAAGAAAAGTCCTCTCCTTCTGGAAGTGCTCAGCGAATTTTGGTAATTTTGATGTTCGTGAAAATATTACTCACGCCAAAAGAGGCCCCTGCTCCAGCACCAAAACCAGATGAATTATTGGTTACCGTACACTGGTGACGGATAACAAAGGTCTTGTTCGAAGGGATGGTGATCGTACCGAACCCTTGGGAAAGAGTCGTCGCCAAAGCATTGTTGTTATCAGCTGAATAGGAAGTGCTTCCTATAATGGCGTTAGTGTTGTCGGTAAATTTATAAAGTACTGCAATGTGATGAGCCACCCGATAAGCCGGTGCCTGACATAGGTTCCTTGGTTCAGAATGATCTGGTTGCCCGAAGCCAAGGAGAGGAAAGAGGTGTCTCCCTCCAAAGTGTTTAGGTCACGGTGACACCAAGAACCTCCATAAAATCCTCTCCCATCTGTCCCAGCACTCTTCAAATCCTTCACATAAGCAGTGGATCTCTCAGGCTTCCAGAGCAAAAGTCCCGACCCATCACTCAGCAGCATCTGATTGGCTGATGGGGCAGCGGCCGGAAGGGTCGTTCCATTGAAGTGGGAGGTGCCGGTCACTTCGAGGTTCCCCGACGCCATCATGTTGCCACTCGGCCAAATCGTGAATCGTTGTGGGTTGTTGGTTGTTGGTTGTTGGTTGTTGGTTGTTGGTTGTTGGTTGTTGGTTGTTGGTTGTTGGTTGTTGGTTGTTGGTTGTTGGTTGTTGGTTGTTGGTTGTTGGTGAGGTCTGCAATGGCAAGAGCACCTGTGGAGTTATTGATCTCAACGATTCATGACTAAGAACCTTTCAGATCCAAGGTTTGCAAAGCTGGAGACCGAGTTTCCAAAGTTCTCTTCAAGTAGCTCCTCAATGTCGGCTTTATTTCGTGTTTTGAAAAGGGCTGATCCCACCTGAAACTAAAGAAGCCCAGCCAAGTAAGTTGTGACGGCATTGAACTCTCCGGGGTCTAAGGTTCGGGTTGGGGAAGATACAGTTGTTTCGATTTGCTCCGAACTCATCACTGTTCGCAAAAAAGGCATGTCGGGCGATTCGAGAACGAGAACGATGTCGACGCCCTCCGGGATGGTAACTTCGATGCTCGCCTCAACCAGACTTTGACGTTCCACAATGACATTGCCTCCCAAAGCTTGGATGCTGAGGGTGGCATTTTCAGCAATAGGTAGGGATTTCTCCGACTTGAGTTTGATCCCCGTTGATTGAGAGCTTGGACCTCCCTTTGAGGCTCCCGGACCACCACAAGCGAGGGCGAGAAAGGCTAAAAGAAAAAAAGAGAGAATGGATATTGTTTTAATGGATTGGTTCCGGAACTTTGAGATTCCGGATCAAAATCTATTTTTGAGACATCTTTAGTTCAATCTCGAAAGTCCCAATTTTTCACATTGCTCAGACTAAGTGAAATTTTCTTTAAATGTTTTATTTTTGACCACTTATATTCGTTTCTAAATGAGCAATTGCGGGCAACCAGATTATCAGCCTCAGGGAAGTCATATGGAACGAATCCTATCGTGCTGTCTTCAGGGTTGCCGTGGTATTTTCATAAGACATATCTGCCGTCGTGTATGAAGAATTCTCGGTAGACGACGAAGAGACACGCCTGGAGAAGTTAGGAATGAAATCCTGAGAACCCAGGCACAACAAGATACAGGTGGCTCGGAACATCAGTCATCTCCGTCGAATTTCCATGAGGCCCGATGTCGACATCGAAGAGAGAATAAATGGCATTAAAGAGAAAGACGAGAAGCATAGCTAGGGGTGACGACCTCTTTTCATTGAGCAGGGAGGGTTTACCTTCAGTAAAGACCGTGATAATTACATCAAGCCAAGGACTTAGATGAGCCCTTGGAATATTTTTAAGCAGAAAACCCAGTTAAGTCATTAAATCCTAGATTGAATCTTCATCAGCATCAAGAAACCCCTGATTCATTGCTTAGGTGGTCAGCTATGTTTCTCCTGGTGTCAGTGATTGGATACAGTAACGCGGTCTTTTTTGTTGAGGGAAGTGCACTTTCAAAGTTTATTGAAAAGAAAATGGCCACGAAAATGGTCGCTGATGATCAACTAGAGTCAAGAATGGAGGCTTACCTTTTTGATGATGCGCCACCTGTTTCAGCAAAGCCTAGCCCTCATGTCGCAAGCGAGGGGGAGATTGAGGACGTGGCTCAAGGCATTAGGAGACTTGATAAGGTGATGGCTGTCATCGCCATCTTAGCTTCCATAACGCTATTCTGGTCAAGAGGGATGCCGAAAGCGATCATCGCTCTGAGTGTTTTGTTGCTGACGAGTTGGATTTTTTCCAACGCGTGTGCTGTGATTCTGAATGGTGGCAAGAGTTATTCAGGGTTGGCCATCCCTGCCCATGCAACCCGTTGGGGGTTGCCGATTTGTTTGGGAGGGTTGATGTTGTTCAAGACAGAAACGGCCCGGAGGCGTATTTTTAGACTACTTGGCTTCTTTACGTTCCTAACTTTTTTTGTTCACGGCTGGGAAGCCTTGAACTTGAATCCACCTTTTCAGGATTTTCTCTACAACTTTTTGGCATATTTTGGAATAGAGGCTTCAACGCCAGTTTTGTCAGTCGTACTCAGAATCATAGGGTCGATGGATATCCTATTGGCCCTCTCCATCATCGTTTATCCTCTACGTGGTCTTTTCCTTTGGATGGCCATCTGGGGACTGGTCACGGCCTTGAGTCGTCCAATTGCAATCGGTCTTCATGCTTGGCCTGAAGCCGCCATGCGTTCCGCAAACTTTTTTTTACCTCTGATGCTCTTCATCATGAGCAAAGATGTTCTTCATAAGATTAAAAAGGATCACACCTGATGAAAACAATTTATAGCAATCGATACTTGATGGTTTTGGCGACCTTCGTTTTCTTCCTGATGGGTCAGGTTTGCGCCGAAGGTTCAAAAAACCTTAACTTTGATGATTATGTCAAAAAAATGACCCCGCTCAAAGGATTGAGTCCTGTGCAGTGGCGCCTTATTTGGACGGGCGACGTCACCACACAGGCGATCTTGTCTTGGAGCACAGCAGAGCCAGGCAAGAAACACGTCGTTCATTACGACACGGTGAAGCGCGGTGAGAATGTAAAAGAATACAAGTATCAGGTTGACTGTCACCGAAATGGAGCTTATTCCATCGCCGATAAAGAGAAAGAAAAATTGGGTGCTGCATATTATCATCACGCAAAGGTTGAAGGCCTTGAGCCCGACACGACTTATTATTTTGTTCTTGAAAGCGATGGGCAGTTTTCCAAGCCGATGTATTTCATCACTGCACCCAAAGATCTAAAAAAGTTTTCTCTCATCCACGGGGGAGACTCGAGGTCAGGCCTTCTGGCTCGCTGTAAGATGAATGAGTTGATGGCTAAACTTGTTGAGGAGCAGAAAGATATCTATGGTTTGATTCATGGAGGCGACTACATCGTTTCGGGAAGAAAGTGGAGCCAGTGGAGAATATGGCTGAGCTCCCACGAGTTAACGACAACTGGAGATGGGCGAGTGCTTCCAATTCTTCCAGCTAGGGGAAACCACGATGGCGGCCCCATTTATAAAGAAATATTTGATATTCAGCCTGAGCAGCCCGATTGGCATACGACAACCATTGGAAATGAAGTGGCGATCGTGACCTTGGACACAAACAGGTCTGGAGGGGGTGATCAAGTCGCGTGGTTGGAGGGAGAGCTCAAAAGATTGCGCCCTCAGTCAAGGTGGTTGCTTACTCAGTACCATCGGCCCCTCTATCCTGCGGTGAAGAAGGCGCCCGCTCAAGCTAAAATCTTTTGCCCACTTTTTGAGAAATACAATGTGGACCTCGCCTGTGAAGCCGATGGTCACTGTATCAAGAGAACATCACCGATTCGAGATGGCAAAATTGACCCGACCGGTGTGACCTATATTGGTGAAGGAGGCCTTGGGGTGGGGCAGCGTAAGCCTAAAGCAGACCTATGGTACCTGAAAGATGGCCTGGTTGGCAGTGCCCACCATGTGATGCTCCTCAAATTCGACGGAAAAGAACTCAAGATCGATACGATTCTGATGGACGGAAAAATCATGGATTCCCACCCTATGTCAGTGAGAACCGCCTCAGTTAAATAAGGGAGTGGGGCCGAGGCCCGAACTCAACAGAAGCAGAGAAGCATGAAGATCTATACCATCCGCCATGCCGAGTCAGTTGGAAATGCCCAAGGGGCATATTCAACAAAGGAGTCGGACGACCTTTCTCCCAAAGGGGTCCTTCAGGCGGAAGGTTTATCTGACGGTCTCGACGGTCTGAGTTTTGATCATATCTTTGTCAGTCCGACAGACCGAACCTTGCTCACCATTGCGCCTTATCTAAAAAAGAAGGGTAAGGAAGCTGAGGTATGGCCTGACCTTTCAGAGGGCTGTTGGCATGAAGAAAGAGAGCCCGCGTCCGAGACTTGGAAGACAGTTCCAGCCTCCCTCAACTCAGAACTCGAACCACTCTTTTCTTTTAGGAATGGGGAAAAAGGTGAAGCCAGGTTTCCCACAGACTTTTGGCGATGGTTATGCTCGGGTTCAGAAGGTTGCTCGGGAGCTTCGTCGTATGGGGGAGGGGTCCGGGACGACGGTACTCCTTGTCTCCCACGCTCACTTTATTAGGGAGTTCCTGAACGAGGTCCTCGGTCAGGAGGAAACTCAAAGGTACCCTCAGGATAACGCTGGGGTTAGCCTTTTGAGCTTTGATGGTGAGTCGTGGTCGCTGGAGTACGACAATCGTGACCCCAATAGCTTTTCAGATTTTCGATAGGTTTTAGGGAGAGGCTTTAGGCCAAAGTATCTCTCTGGGTATTATGGAATGGTCAAGCTCTTTGGGCTTGTTTCAATCATCGAGAACGTATTGCTCTGGCATTTCAGGGAGCCAATTCAGTTGCTCCCAATCATTGAGTTTGGAGGGGCCGTCGTTACTCTGTCGAGTTCCTGGTGTCGTGCGTCCAGAGATGACTGCTTTGTGAAGGAGTTCTGTCAGTTCTTTGACTTTGTGTGGGAACTTTTTTGCAAGATTAGATGTCTCGCCAGGGTCATTTTTCATGTTGAAGAGTTGCATGTCGGGATCTCCAGCCTCAGTGGCATCTCGGTCCCCAGGAGTTGTCCATCCTCCAGAGCCAGAGCATCGGCACAGTTTCCAGTCGCCCTGTCTGATGGCAAACTTACCACTGATGCTGTGGTGAATGAGGCCCATTCTCTGACTTTCATCAACAGAGCCTCCTGTGAAGGCAGGGGCATAACTCATGGAGTCTTCACCAGCATTGTCGCTGATGGATTGTCCTGTGATGTCGGCCACTGTTGCAAAGAAATCAAATATCCCAACGCGGTTGTGGCAGACGGTGCCTTGTTTGATTCCATTAGGCCAATGTAAGAGATGAGGAATGCGGTGGCCTCCATCCCAGATATCACTCTTGTATCCACGGTATTTGTAACTGCAGAAATGATTAAAATCCTTTTCGAGGCTTTCGCATTCAGAGGGCCCAGCGCTAGCCCCGTTATCTGTGGTAAAGATGACCAGTGTATTGTCTAACTGTCCAGACTCCTCTAGGGCAGAGAAGACCTGCCCAACCCTAGTATCAACTTCCATGCAAAAATCTGCATAGGAGTTCACACCGCTGAGGCCTACAAACTCAGAAGCAGGGGCAATGGGTGTGTGAGGTGCGGTTAACGGAAAATATAAGAAAAAAGGCTTGTCGCTGTCGTGAGTTTTGATGTAGTCGACAGATTTATTGGTCAGGTGTTCCAAGACATTGTTGGCTCGAATTGATTTCATTCTGGGGCCTTCTCTCATGAACTCTTCACGGGAAGCCCACTCCGTTGGCACTTCAACGGCGAGATCGTTTTCGACATAAACGTAGGGTGGCATATCTAAACTTCCACTGATACCGTAGAAGGTGTCAAAACCGATAGACGTGGGTCCTTTGGAGATGGGTTGAGTGAAATCTATCCACGATCCGCCTTCCATTCGAGGAGGGTGCAAGTCAACTTGATCTTCACAGCCAGGTTTAGGTTTCCATTCCCAGCCAACATGCCATTTTCCAATACAAGCAGTGTCATAGCCCGCCTGTTTGGTGAGGGAAGCCACGGTCATTCGATCGCTGGGAATCAAGGCATTTCCTAATCCTGAAAGCACGCCTTTCTTAAGGTAGGTTCGCCAACAGTATCGACCCGTTAAGACAGAATAACGTGAAGGAGTACAGACCGACGAGGAGGTGTGGGCATCGGTAAAATACATACCCTTATCAATCATTCGGTCGAGGTTTGGCGTTTGAAATGCGGAATCAGGGTTGAGCCCACTCACGTCACCGTAACCCATGTCGTCGGCTAGGATAAAAATAATATTGGGAGGATTTGTCGTCATGTTTTCCAGGGATTCTTCTATGGCCTCAGGCCATCATATTGATGATACGATTGTTGCTGTAGGTGTTAGATCACGTTGACCTAATTCCAATGATCGACTCATTCAATCATGATAATGGTTCCTCTGGGTTTTGGAGGAGTTTGAACGTTCCCATATTCCACATAGGAAGTGTGGCTTGGACCTTGGGTTTTGTAGCAAGCTTCAATCCACTCGCTGGTTCTGCTCGTCGCTTCGATGCGAAGCTCGTCGATGATTCCATCAAAGCAAGCAGTGACCTTGTTGGGGCCTCCAGCTCCTATGTGCAGCTTTTGTGTTGAAGTAATGGCCTCCCCATCCGAAGATCCCGTCAGAACACCATCGTGGTAAAACTTCCCATCGGTGGCGTCCGTTGGAAAACTATTTTCAAAGGTGTAGGCCACATAGGTCCAAGTATTTGCAGAGGTCGTCGAGCCTGAGGCGAGCCAGCCAGTCGTGTTGTTATACATCCTGAGTTCATCCCAAGAACCACTATTTTCCCATCCGAAGATCCAGCCAACACTATAGGTTCCAGCAATAGAGTCTTCACTGCTAGCCAAGGGATCTCGATAAGATACCCATGCACTGATGGTGAAGTTCGTTCCAATATCGAAATCGGTTGAGTTTGGAACTGTTATATAGTCATTGTCATCATGGTCGAAATCCGTCCCCTTGCCGATAAGACCAAGTGTACTCAATGGAGTGTTGAGCACAGCATCAGCATGATGACTATTAGCGGTAGAATCTTGCGACATATTATCGGACTCCCCCAAGTGCCAGACCCCTTTTAAATCACTTTCCCATACGTTACCATTGGTGGTGTAAGTTTCCTGACTGTTATAGGCGTCATCACCCCAAGTGGCCCAGATGGAAAGGTTGTTCGAAAAGGAAGGTACTCGGACCCAAACAAAAGAGTTTCCGCTGTTGTCAAAAACCTCCGTTTCGTAACTGAGTTGATTCCCGGTGAAGGTGGCCGTGTCCCAGAAGCGAAGGTCGTACCCATCCGTTGTATCGACAAAACCTTCGTAGTTGTTGGTGTTGGTGGTGTTCAATTTTACCAGAGCTGGAAAATGATTGAGCGTGCCGATGCCCGACAGATTGTTAAAAGTGATCTGCATGGAGTAGGTAGAACTTCTTGCAGGAGGTGTCCAGACCTCCAACACTGTATCGTCAGTCCTGCCGGGCGTGGTATTCAAGGGGTTTCCGCTTTCGTCGGTGACCCCAGATGCTGCTTTGATCTGCAGCTGAAGGTTTCCGTTGGAGGTTGGTGTTACCGGCACGGTGAAGCTGATATTAGAAGAGGTCGTGGGGGTGCCGACTGAGATGGTGGCATTTCCTGTGGCATTTTCAAATATACTACTTGTGACGGTACTGGCATCCATGCCTTCGCTAAAGGTCACCGTATAGATGATGACCGAGTTGTTTATAGCTGGGCCACCAGATTGATCATCAGACATGCTGACCAAGGTTGGCGAGGTGATATCGGGTTCAAGGGTGAGGTTGAAAGTGTTGGACGACGAACCAATCATCACATTTACAGAATTGGTGCCGGCTGTCGCGTTGGTCATCCTCCAGCCCACGCCTAGGATCGAATTGTCGATGGTGATCTGTCCTGCGGCAACGTTACCGCCCGTAAATGCGATCGTTTTGTTCGAATTGTCGACGATGACTCCATCAGGAGAAATGGAAAAGCCTGTGAACAAATAGTCATTTGAATCCGTCGAACAGGTAGATAGGTCCATGCCATTGCCTGCTCCTGTGCCAAAAGCGGAAAAATCAATCATCACATTGGCAGCACCGTTGCCGTTAAAGGTGATGTCTGCACTGTAGTCCGTAGCAACAAGCGGCACAGTCGTTGAGGCGTTAATATCAATGGAGGTGACCTGAGTCTCAATCAACACAATCCCCCCATAGTTCACAAAGGAACCGTGATTGGCTCCTTGGTTCATATAGCAGGCCCAAATCCAGTCGACGGAACGGGTGGTATTTTCAATACGCAGTTCATCGATCACGCCTTCAAAATTTCTTCCTGGCCAGCCTGGCCCGCCTTCCCCAATGTGGAGTTTCGCCGCAGCGACTCTTGCTTGGCAATCAGCAGCGCCCACAAAGACACCATCAATGTGGAAGCGCCCATCGGTGCCATCAGTAGGAACATTGTTTTCAAAGGTATAGGTCACATGGGTCCAGGTGCTTGCTGCAATAGCGTTACCTGATGACCTCCAACCTCCATCGTAAACTCTGAGATAATCAAAGGAAGCAGCGTTTTCAAATCCAAAGATCCAACCACTTGAGTGTGTTCCGGCAATCCCGGCTTCCCCGAGGGTTGGGTTTCGGTTGTATATCCAGGCACTCACGGTGAAGTTAGTGCCAATATCAAAGTCTGATGATGCGGGAACCGAAATCAGATCATTCGTGCCATCATTAAAATCAGTGCCTAGGCCAATCTGCCCTGTAGAACTGATCGGAGTTCCATTCGTGCCATCTGCGTCATGGGCATTGGACGTTGCGTCTTCCGCCATGCTATCCGCCTCACCCAGGTGCCAGACTCCTTTGAACTCGGAGCTCCAAACGTTTCCATTGGTGGTGTAGCTCTCCTGACTGTTATAGGCTGCATCTCCCCAAGTTGCATGAATCGAAGAGTTGTGAGTCAATTGGGGCATCCGCACCCAGAGGAGTGAATTGCCACTGCTATCAAAATCCTCAATTTCGTAATCTAGTTCATTACCTGAAAAGGCGGCTCCATCCCAAAACCGAAGGTCGTATCCATTCGTTGGGTCCAGAAAACCATTGTATCCATTGGTGCTGGTGGTCGTCAATTTCACGAGAGCTGGAAAATCCGACAGCGTCCCTCGACCAGAAAAGTTATCAAAAGTAATCTCAATCGAATAACCCTTTAGGTCAGCGTGGGCTTGTCCGGACAATAAGCCGATGAGCACCAACCAAAAACTGGCCCATCGTATTTTTGGAACAGTAGGTGAGTTTAAAGGTGTTCCCTTTGACGGCATTTTCTACTGAGGGCTGCCAGTTAATTGTTTCATGGTTAGAAAGTTATTTTTGAATAGTAGAATTCTAATGAGGATTTCATTTGATTCAATAAAAATTAACTAGAGTGAAACAATATGATTGGTGAAAATCAGCTTCTTAGCATCTCGGAGCAGATAAAAGCGATCCGAAAATCCAAGAAAATGTCTCTGAGGCAGTTGGCTGAAGGCTCAAGTCTCTCTTCAGCCATGCTCTCTAAAATTGAAAACCGGAGAACCATTCCCTCCCTCTCTACTCTAATGGCTGTGGCCACAGCCTTAAAAGTCGATCTTTATGAACTTCTGAAGAATATCACTTTAGATAAAAGCAACCCCTATTTTCTCCTCAAAAAGAATGAACGGAAGAGGATTTCGAAAGAAGACGCCCAAAACTTTAATATCAGCTTCATCCATTCTTTGGGCATCCAAAGCTTCAATCATCTGGAGATCAACCACATCGACATGGCCCCCAAAAGCGATAGAAAGATGGTGGAAACCGAGGGTCACCAATACATCTATGGATTGAAGGGCAATTTAACTTTTATCCTTGGGGAAGAAAGTCTTAATCTAGGTCCTGGAGACACCCTCTTTTTTGATGGCTCGGTACCCCATGTCCCCCGAAATAACAGCAAGTCAGATGTGTCTTTTCTGGTGATTTATCTGTTGAAATAACCAGCCAAGAAAGACTCCTCAGCAGCCTTGGAGTTCCGTTGATAACCTTTGATGAAAGGTGTTCTTCTTTGCTATGAAATAAACCCCTCCATTTAAGATAAAGTTAGATGAGCCCAATCAGGGGCTAAAACAAAAAAGGCCGCTTTCTTAAAGAGACGTTCTCATGCAAAATAACAAACCGAACATCCTTTTCTTTATGGTGGACCAGTTAACCCCCTTCGTCACAGAGCCATACCGCAAGGGGATGGCTAAAACACCCACGATGCAACAAGTGGCCGACGAAGGGATCACTTTTGCTAACGCATACTGTAACAACCCCTTGTGTACACCTTCTAGGATGTCGATGATGACGGGGAAATACTGCTCCAAGATCAACTCCTTTGATAATGGAAGCTTACTTCCTGCCGATGAACTTTGTTTCACTCACCTACTCAGGAAAGCTGGATATCACACCGTGTTATCAGGAAAGATGCATTTTGTGGGGCCAGACCAAGAGCATGGATTTTCCGAACGGCTGACAACCGACATTTACCCCTCTGGCTTAAATTGGACAAGCAATTGGGAGGTGGCTCCTGGTGGAGACAACCTGGATGACATTTTCAAAGCAGGTGTCGTTAAGGATAACAAGTATCTCTCCTATGACAGAAATTCCACGTTTCAGGCAACCCAATGGTTACGGAATTATGAACGTTTGGACAAGAAGAATGTCGATCCATTTTTCATGTGCGTTTCACTCATTAACCCACATCACCCCTACCAAGTTCCTCAAGAGCTTTGGGATCTTTACGATGGCGAAGAAATACCACTACCTGAAGTTCGGGTTGAAGACATCGACCCTGACGACAACAGTCATGACCGGAGTTTGAGAGAAGTCCTGGGGGTCAAAAATACGAACATCTCAAATGAGGACATCATAAAAGCACGACGGGCCTACTTCGCGTGTACGACATTCACAGATCAGAGACTTGCGGAAATCTTAAAAACACTTGAGGATCTCGAACTATCTGACAACACATGGATCGTCATAACCAGTGATCACGGAGATATGATTGGTGAAAGAGGCTTATGGTATAAGAAGATTTTTTACGATTACTCAACAAAAGTACCCCTGATCATCAAACCTCCAAAAGGTTGTGGAGGGAAAGTCGAAGATCTTCCGGTGTCACTTATAGACCTTTTTCCGACCCTTACAGACATCGCCCTTGTGGATGACGAATTCGAGGTAGGTGGCAAGTCACTCATCCCCCTCATTGAAGGGCGTGAAAACTCTGAACGATCGGTGATATCAGAATATATGGGATCAAGTGTGCTTTCTCCCATGAGGATGATCATTAAAGATAATTTAAAGTATATAAATATATACACGCCAGAGAAAAATGAGGAGTTACTCTTCGATCTCAAGTTGGATCCATCGGAACTCAAAAACGAAATCGAAAACCCAAAATACTCCAACATACTTAACGACCTAAGAAAGGCAGTCTCTGAAGATGGGTGGGATGGGAAGGCGCTTCACGAGCATATCTTGAAAGATCAGAAGAAACGAATGCTGATACGGAATGCATTGATGAGCAAAAAGGTCACCAAGTGGGGATATGTTCCAGAAGAGGTTGACCCTTACGATGGCGACATGTTTAGAGTATAAATACACTCTCAATCTCGACCTAAACCTAAAGGTTCTCCTGCACTAGCCTTTGGGAAAACTTATATAGTTAGCTGTGTTCTGTTTTTTACTTCGAAAAAGTCATGACTTTCTTTTCGAAAATGGGATCGGAAAAAAGAGCATCAAGTTGATGTGGCAAGGTTACGCTAAAGAGGAGTAAACATTTTCGAAGGCTCGGTATCGATCCGGATCTCATCGTAAACTCCACTGCCATCATTGGCGCCATTATTAGTGCGCAGGAGGCTGATGCCGTTGGCATCAAGAAAATCATTTGTGAAGGTATGCGTGGCATCGGCTGCTCCAGACAGGTCAGAGGCATCAGTCGGATTGATATACAGACTTGCAATGTCGCCAGTTCCCGAGACGAGAGCCATTTTGAGAACAAAGAATGTGGTTGACGTCGTTGTGCTGATCCCAGTGCTTTTGTGAGTCCAACTCCCGTCGTAGTAGCTCAGTGCCCAATTTCCTTCACTGTTCCATCGTCCTGCATTTACCTGCCTTGCTCCGGAAGTCAGCAGCAAGAGTGAACAGTTGTGTGGGCTTCCAGACATCTTTAAAAGGAAACCGATATAGTAAGTGGTGGTATCGTCCAATGAGGTTGAAAAGTACCTTGTTCCCCTCACAGAACCATCTGAAGTGTTGATAGCACCGACCTCAACAGCTCCTCCTCGTGAGTATCCAGATAGAGACGCGTGAGTCAGCCCTATTGAACTAGAAAAGAACGCATCGGTATCTGGGGAGCTCCACAGATTGATGCCCCATCCTCCACCAGAACCTTGCCCGCCGATATCGCCATTGTCCAGTGCCGTGAACTGATCAAAAATAAGCGGAGAAATATTCGATGATGAACTGATTTGTGTAGGTAAGGAGGAGAGAACATGCCACTGAGTACCGTCACTCTGGAGCCGATAGGCGTTGTAATTCCCAGACATAATCGAGTAGCCGGTCTGCCCTTCAATTGGGCTGCCCGAAGAGAGGGTCATCCTGTTGAGACTCGAGGTTTTCTTGATCTGAAACATATGGCCATTTGAGCTAGATGCAGAAGGAAGAAAAACAGAAATGTTATCGCTCGACGTATCGACAAAGGAAAGGCTACTGTTGAGAGTCGCATCTGAACTGACGGATCTAATCTGGTAACCCAAACTCCCATTGATATTTAGATTGCTTGAGCCCAATGATCCTCCAACGGTGAGTTGAGTTGTGATGATTGAATTTCCACTGACCTGAAGCTTAGCCGAAGGGGCAGAGCTACCGATTCCCAGGCCAGAACTGCTCATGACGGCTTCTGCGTTTCCATCTGCATTGACATCAAATTCGATGTTTCTGTTGGAATTAACATTGGCTAGAATGAGTGAGCTCCAACTGCAAAGAGAGAACGCGGTAAAAATGAATGCTCGAATAGACAGAATCTAGAAATGAATAGTCACGGGGTGAATGTCATTATCGAGAGCCATCCAAAATACAAGAAATCATCCCCTTATAACGAAAAGATCCATTCAGTGAAAGAGCTCGTC
>Ga0233432_10002554_pt1 | contig 16883 bp, 18 predicted proteins | sample SI_122_August201_6_FD_179870 | JGI IMG/M metagenome (GOLD analysis project Ga0233432, IMG submission 179870) | Seawater microbial communities from Saanich Inlet, British Columbia, Canada - SI_122_August2016_10_MG | ecosystem: Environmental > Aquatic > Marine > Inlet | place: Canada: British...
GTATACAATAGTAACTATAACAACCCATCGCTAGCAGTGAGCAGTTACAGCCAGGCACCCGAAAGTCATTTTCCAAGCCCGCAGATATTTTATCAACCCAATACGTTCGACGGATACTACACGCATATTGGCGGAAGCTCTAGAGAGATAAAGATTACAGGCGGAGATTTATCGAACGTCTCCGTCAACTGGGAGGTTGAAAATTTCACACCACCGGGCGACTATACTATCCAGTTTCATTTAAATGTCGATAATAGTAACTATAATTATTTGTTCTGTGCAAAAACATATGTTAACTTCTATTCATCGTATGTTGGTTTCAAGTTGTATACAGGCAACGGCAATATATACTTAACAAATAACTGGATAACCACAAACGGTGCACCGCCATCTACTATAAGTGGATTACAGTGGAATAGTATAGTCCCAGCAGACGGAAGTTGGCATCATTATGCTATAGTATATGATAGTGTTAACGAACAACATACATTGTGGAAAGATGGTTCAAAAGTTAGTACTCAAAATAGCCCAAGCAGCAATCCTAAAATTTTCCAAGACGGCTCGGAGATCAGTTGGGCGAGTACACTTTATCTTTGGAGTATAGGTGAACATAGAAGTGACAACGGCACACAGACAGATCTAACAAGTGATAGCTTTGATATTGCTAATCTAATATTAGATTATGGAGCAAAGTATAATACTGCAAACACGAATATTGATATAAGTGTGTATGGTACAGGAACTGTTTATGACGTAATAGATGACAATACATGGTTAGCAGTTGCAATTGGCAATACTGGCACTGCTAAACAAAAAGATTATGCGAAAAGGTTTGACGTTGAGTATATCGGCGGCACAGGGGTGATACAAAATATGTCAACTGCGAGGCAAGGCTATACTCCTGCTAATATAGATAGTAATAACTGGGTCAAATTCATAGCAGGTAACGAAACTACAATTGTTTCTGCAAGTGATGAATCAATGTTTTTATTTGTTAGAGACGTAGATAACACATTCAGCTTGAATGAAATTTTAACACCTGGCGGAACTATAACTGAAATCAGTATATCAGACAACCAAGCAGAAAGCATTGTGGTCACAACTTCACAGGGTGTAAAAGTTTACAGTAGAAATATTACACCATACCTAGCACAGCCAATATCTTACAGTAACGGCACTGCAACTATCAACGCCGGAACACAAACAGGAACATACACATTAAAAACATACGCAAAGGATGGCAAAGCTGTGAGCATCAAACACACAGCAATGACACACAGTTAAGGAACACACTATGCCAGATACAATATACAAAGTTATAAAAAACAAGTCAACTAAAAAATTAAGTATCTACAATGGTATTGATGGCCTGCCCGATGGTGCAGATACAGCAACACTTGCTTATGTAAAAGATACCAACAGATTGTATGTTGCAACTGGCACAGCATGGCTTCCTGTTATCAGTGAAAATACTGTGCCGACTTGGTCTAGTGTTCCTGCCAATAACGTGACTATTTTGATAGGTGATACCTACAACTTTACACTAGAATACGCAGACCCAGAAAACATCGCAGGCACTTTTACATATCAATTGAGCAGTGGGTCTCTGGGTACAAATACATTGACAACAAACAACGAGAACTTTAGTATTGTTGCAGATCAATCTGCAACATTTAGTTTAACATTTAGAGCCAGTGATACAGTAAATGAAATTATCAGTACCACAGCTTTCACTGTAAGACGTGAAAGATGGAACATAGAATCAACAAGTACAATCAACATAAATCAAACCTATGCTAACACATATCTTGGCAATGCTGTGGCTATAGACAGTACAGGAAACTATGGGATTGCAGGCGCATACAACTATGGTTCACCTAGCGGTAGTTCAGGAAAAGTTACTTTTGTAAAAAGAGATGGAAATAGTTGGACAACTTTAGGAGAAGCACAAAGCAGTGATATAGCCCTGGGAGATCAGTTTGGATATAGTGTAGCAATTGACGGAGACTTAGCAATTATTGGTGCATGGGCCGACGACACCGGAACTAGTATTAATAATGGTAGTGTATATATTTTTAAACGCACCAATGATGCATACTCACAGGTTGCAAAAATAGATGGCCCTGCTAGTAATAACGCATTTTTTGGAAAAAGTGTAGCAATAATAGGAGATGTTGTGTTTGTGGGTGCGCCTGGGTGGTCCAATAGTAGCGGCAAAGTTCTAACCTACATTACATCAGATGGCGGCACAACATGGACGGCAGGTTTAGAATACAACGGCACAACAAGTGGAGAGCTATTCGGCGAAACTATTGATGCAAGTACAAAAACAGGCGGGGGATCAACACTAGCAGTTGGAGCACCTGGAGATTCGCTGAGTCGAGGAGCAGTAGTTGTACACGACAACGACATTAATAATTGGTCAACCAGTGGCGGCGCTACAGTTACCAGTACTAAGTTAACCGGATCACAAGATGCTAGTGGAGATAAATTTGGACAATCATTGGAGGTACTAGACGATAGTTTGATTATTGGTGTACCATTCAGTGATTTTAACACACTAGAAGGCGGGATTGCATATAACTTTGTTTACAATAATTCTAGCTGGAGTGAACAAAGTATTATTCAGTCAGACAGTCCTGTGAACTACGAACGTTTTGGATCGAGTGTTAGTATCAGCAATACCAGTCAATATCCAGGAAACACAACACTAGACACTGTGTTAATAGGTGCACCTGGTCAAAGTGGAGCAGTATACGGAATGTATTGGGAATCAGAAAACAACAGGTATGAACAATTAACAAAGTTTGCTGATGCTGCAAACATTGCATTTGGATCTAGTGTAGCTGTGGTTGGAAATACAGGATTAGTTGGGGCTATAAATAAAGACAGTACCGGCGGTGCCGCCAACGTTGGCGAAATATATCATGTGAGTTTGGGATAAAGATGACATTATCATACAGAAATATAAAAAACAGTGCTAGTAAAAATTATATTACCTACAACTTGCCTGGCGATCTTCCATTAATTGAAAGAACAGAAGGTGACATGGCGTTTGTTACCAGTGTTAACAGTTTATACATTTACAGTGATGGCTGGCAAGCTATACGTATTCAAAACGAAGTTCCAGAACTCCTTAGTGTGCCGCCAGCAACAGTTAGTATTCCGATTGGCGCAACATACAGCTTTACACTAGATGCAACAGACCCCGACGGATTGGAAATAATTTGGAGTTACCAAATTATTAGCGGCAGTGCGAGTGTTAATGTTATTAATCTAAATGACAATCAATTCAGTTTTAGTGCATTAGATGACACAGTTTTTACAGTTAGATTTAAAGCCAGCGATACAGTAAACGAAGTAACAGTAGATACAGAATTTACAATTACTAACCAGCCTCCTTCTGCACCTACACTTTTAAGTAATGGAGGTGTTACAGCAAACATAGCAATTGCTGACATAGGAAGTTTAGTAAACTATCAATTTACAAGCACAGATCCTGAAGGTAGCAGTGTTACGTTCAGCGCAACACCAAGTGCAAGTGACGATGTTTCATTGATTAATTATAGCATACTTGGAGATACACTATCTGTAATAGCAAACAGAGACAGTGTAGGTCCGCTTGTGTTTGATGTAACTGCCAGTGACGGAAAATATACAGCAACAACACCGTTTGACATAACAAGAACTGCACCTTACTGGAATATCAGCAGTAACGGATATCAAGATCGTGTTGAAGCAGCTAGCACTACAGATCCTTTTAATAGATTTGGTGATAGCTTAGATTCTCACAAAGACTATTTAATTGTTGGTGCTTATAGCGATGACGATAATCCCAGCGGTGTGTTTTCTCCCCAGAATCACGGTACTGCTTGGGTTTACAAATACGACAGTGTTGCAGGTACCTACAGTTTAGAACAACAACTAATAAGTCCTAATGTACCAAGTAATGCTGTTGGAACAATATACGGTCACAGTGTAGCAATAGGTGAATCTATTGCGTTTGTTAGCGCATATGGACACGACGGCGGCAATGGACTAAATTCAGGAAGTGTTGAAATATTCACTCGTAGTGGTGTTACTTGGACACATGCTGGTCAACTACTAGCACCCAGCCCAGCAGCACAAAACAAATACGGATATACTTTAGCATATCATCCCAATAACGACGGCACAACAGGCAGATTAGTAGTGACAGAACCAGGTAACAACACTGTGTATGTTTATGGCGTTAGCGGATCAACTTGTACATTGAATCAAACTATTACAGGTCCAAATTATCCAGGTACAACAGATCCAGTAACATACAACGAGTTTGGTAGTAGTGTTGCTATTCATCATAATACATTGGCTATTGGTGTAACAACTAGAAATCAATCGCCTGGTGTTTGGACCGCAGGTGTTGGCGCTGTGTGCATTTATCAAGATTCGGGATCTGGTTTTGTGTTTGAAGATGTTAAGTATGGAACTGCAACAACTTATGCAGATGAGTATGCAGGTCCAGGATGCGTAAGTGTCTACAGAGATGCAGTAATGGTTGGCGCTCCGAATGATAATCAAACAGGCACAGGCAGCTACGGCCCAGGTGCAGTTTGGATATTTGAAAAAGTAAACAATACCTGGACACAAACATTTACAAAAGCAGGTGCAGTAAATACTCAACAACAAATAGGCAGAGGTGTTGCACTGTATGATAAATGTGCAGTTACCAGTCAATATGATACCAATGCACCAACGGCTTGGCATTTTAGAAAATCAGGATCAACATGGGCGTCTAATCAGCAAGTTAGTTATCTAATTAATACACCAGCTGATGCAGATACTAACTGGCATATAAATGGTGCAACTATTGATTGGGATAAGATTATTATGGGCGGAGACCATACAAACCCAGGCGGCGGTGAAGGAATTTTTTACTTGTTTAAAGGTGTTTAACAGCTAAATACATATGAACAAAAGGACACAACATGAAGGCTAGAGAATTTACAATTAATGTACCTATCAATATTAAGATTAACGGTGACGGAGATCCTGAAATTGACATGCCTAGTGCTGAGCCAGAACAAGAGCCTGGCACAGATGTACTTGATCCAAATCCTGTAATGGTACCTCCACTACAACAAAGTATCGAACTTAAAAAAGCCGCACTTGGCAAAGAAGGAGACGTTGTTGACAAAATTACGCAAGACAGAGATCAAAGTGATCCTCTTGCAGATGTCGATGACGGTAAAAACAAATTAGTAGGTGTGGTATTCTCAGGAGACGATAGTCACTTAGAGGATTAATCCAATGACAGTACAGAAGTTTAATACTACACAAAAAAATAATGTCAACGGCACAACATTTATAGGCGATAAAGATCGAGTATTCTTCGATGTACCTACTAAAACTTTTAGACTCAGCGACGGTATTACACCCGGCGGACTTGTCATTAACAATGCAGGTGGCGGCGGCGGTGGCTTAACAGGCATCAATGATTTTACAAGTGCAGCTATAATGACACTAACTGATGTTAATGTTAACATTGAGAACAGCTTTACTATCGAAAGCGACGAAGGATTAAATCCTGTAAAAACTACAAATTATATATTATACGGAACAAGTACAAATGCAACTCCGGTAGAACTGTTTAGAGATGCTAATAGTACTAGAATTAGCTGTATAAGTTATACTACATACTTTTACGAAGCTGATATTGTAGCACGTAATGACACAACTCCTGATCATGCTGCATTTAGAATTAAAGGCGCTATAGATACAACAGGCGGCGGTAGTACTACTTCTCTTAATACTCAAAAAGAAATTATACATGCTGGATCTAATTATGCATACGATGCAGATGTGATTGCAGACGATATAAATGATGCCATTGGCATACGTGTAACTGGAAGAACTGGCGAAACTTTGCGTTGGAGTGCTATAGTAAAAGTTACAGAAGTGACACATCAGTGATAAATAAAAGTATAAGTTCACACATTAGTGAAACAATATTTTAGAGGAGACCAGAAATGGCTTTAACATCAAACGCAGCAACCAAAGCAGGCAACGGCTTAGGTTCAGTAACACAAATTATTTCAGCAGCACCAGCAGATCAAGCAGCATTAGACGCATTTGAAAAAGCAGTAGGCGCAGCAGGACACAGTATTGCAGCTGTCGCAGGCGCACACGGCGGAACAATGCACTTCGCAATTCAAGGTGGTGGCACAGTAGCTAACCCAACAGGCGCAGAAGCAACAACAGCAATCTGCACATTCGCAGACTAAGATTCGCTTATATCAGGAAAAGCAGTGCTTCGGCGCTGCTTTTTTTATGACTAAATATAGTTAATATAAGGAGATCATAATGGTAGAAAGATCAACAAATAATTTAAATGCATTCGGTCACACAAACGGAATTGCACAAGATGTAGAAATGTTTACAATTGATGCTGGCGCAACACTAGCAACTGAAACTAATCCAGGTGAAGCTATGGATGCCATTACAAAGTGTATTGAAGAGTTTTCAAACATTATTGCAGTAGGCACAGAAGATGGCGCAGGCGGATTTCGTATTATGCTACACGGCGGTAAATGGACAGCGGCTTCGTTACAAGCAGCACTTCAAGCACTAGGTGCTAGTGTAGGAGCAAATGGCTATAACATGTCAGCCGCAACTGTTGCAGACTACGTATTTTAAGTTATAACACACCCAGGAAAAAAGACGTATCAAAGTACGTCTTTTTTTTGTGACTTACTCTATAAATACAAGTATAGAGGAGAGAAACTATGAATACAAATAGTATTTGGTGGACAGCACCAGAATATTTTAGCAGATGGAGACTGTTCCCAAGAGCATTTATTACAATGTACATTTACCTACTGTATAAGACAGTAATTTGGTTCCAGGACCTGCCAGCACCAACTATGGAACAGGCTGGACTAGTAAGCGTAATTGTAGGCGCAGGCGCTGCATGGTTTGGACTATATGTTAACAGTACTAGCAGTAAACATACATCAGTGCCAGAAGCAACGGGCAGTATGCCTAAGGTAAATACAAGTAGAAAAACAGTAGTGGAAGATGACTACGATGAGTATGACGATGATCTTCCAGCACCAACAAGAAGAATGTGATGCAAGACTTTTATATACAACAACGCACAACAAAGACACTCAACGCTGAAGAGATTCAGCGTTGGTTCTTCACTGTAGTAATGCTAGCACCAGAGGGTGTTATCGCAGGTGACGACGACACTACAGAATTTATGTTAGCAGCGCAACAAGATGATTTCTTGTATCGTATTCCACTAACAAGGCATCTGGCCGCAAACGAAGCTGAACGTATTGTTGAAGGATATATGAGAGTTACTGAGCATGATTTTGAAATAGAAACTAGCAACGTATATCGTGCTGATGCAGACTTCGGACATCCATTTGAGCAAGAAATTGTCATGGATCAAGGTGCAAAAGATATACTTGAACAGACATACGCTAGGCAATCACACAACGAATGGATACAAGAAATGATAGGTAACGGCTATCGTTATGGTCTAAACATGAGTGTTAATGAGCGTACTCACCCAGCAATGCGCCCATACGATGATCTACCAGAAAACTATAGACGTATGCCAAACACTAACGAACAAAAATTATTAGACTTTTATAGCGTAAATATTCGCAAATTCACTTGACAAGTAAGACTTCTTATGTTACATTAATAGTATAACTTGTTTAGGAGTCTACTATGAATTACATTGTAACTGAACCCGGTCTAACGCATCTTACATATGCACAAAAATTAACCCCTGCAACATACGCTGTGTTAGTAAAAGCATTCGGAGCCGACGACCACTTCTCAGTTGCTCCTTACAGTGTTGCACTACAACAGCAACTTCGTAAAGAAAATCCAACAGATTCTAGCAATCAATCACAGCAATCCCTAATCGAGTCTGTTGCACATTATGCATGACCTAAAATTTACAACAGCAGGTGATTACTTAAAATCGCAAGAAACTAAACGGATCGGGTTTGCATGCAAGTACATGCACCCGGACCAAACACAAAAGAAGAAAGTACTAGAAGAACTACAGCGTCCACTAACGGAACGTAGTACAACTATTACATGGCTTAATCGCCAAACTCGAGACGTAGCAGAAGAACGTATGTGGGATATTATGGAACACAACGGAGCGGCTGCACTACGTCTAATAGAATACGTAGGAGGATTACCAGATGCTCTCAGAATGGTACGTCTTGGAAGCAATCAGCTACCTGCTTATACTCAGCATGACTGGAGTTATTACTGGGGTAAGCCTGATGTCAGACAAAGAGCGGAAAAACTTTATGCAAGAGTGGGTGAAGCTGCACGTGAGCTTGATGTTCGCTTGTCTATGCATCCTGGGCAGTTTACTGTTTTGGCATCTGATAACCCTGATATTGTAAATAGAAGTATAGAGGAGTTTGAATACCATGCGGATATCATCAGGTGGATGGGCTACGGTAAGGAGTGGCAAGACTTCAAGTGTAACGTCCACATCTCAGGACGCCAAGGTCCAGCCGGTATCAAAGCCGTCCTTCCAAGACTGTCTCCAGAAGCAAGAAACTGTATTACTATCGAAAACGACGAAAACGCCTGGGGTCTCGAAGCTAGCTTAGAACTAGAAAAAGATGTTGCACTAGTTGTAGATATCCATCACCATTGGGTAAACAGTGGTGGCGAATATATATCTCCTACAGATGACCGTATCAAGCGTGTGCGTGACAGTTGGCGTGGTGTACGTCCTGCTATGCACTATAGCGTAAGTCGTGAAGACTTGCTGGTAGATCACAGTACGACTACTAAGCCCGACTACCAAGTGTTATTAGAAGCAGGATACAAAAAAGCTAAAATGCGAGCACACAGCAACATGTGTTGGAACAAAGGTGTTAATGATTGGGCTCTCAGCTTTTGGGACGACTTTGATATTATGGTAGAAGCCAAACACAAAAACTTGGCTAGTGCGCAATTGTATCAAAACTATTTGGTGGCCAATGATCCTTTTACTGGAATGCCCAAGGCAGCATAAATACGTGTGTCCAATAGTACTCATGAGAGGACTTATGCTGTACCCACAGCGTAGCGACTAGAACTCGCATAGGACTTCTTTTTAAGGAGAAAACAAATGGGAAGACCACTAAACAAAAGAAAACTAGGTGACACCGGCGGGCTTGGTAGCCAGATCAGTGTAACAGCAGACGTAGGTGCTGGCGCAGGTGCAGGCTTTATTGTAAAGCAAACAGGCAGCAAGCGTTTTTTATGTAGCGTAGGCGGAACTGAAGCAGTTTGTTCATTAGGAGCAGGCGCACCAGCCGTAAACGAAGTGAGAATTAACGTAACAGACAGTGCAGCAGGTACTTATGATGTTACTAAAATCTCAGGTAGAACATGTACAGTTAAACCACAGACAGGTACACAATTTGCTCAAGGCGATAAAGTTGCTTGGAACATAGACGCAGCCGTGCTCAATGAAAGTGTTGTAATCGACGTTCTATAATTAGTGTAACATAACTAACAAACACCCTTGGTAAAAGTATAAATACTTAAAACAAAGCCAAGGGTGTTCTTATGAAGATTTACGAATTTACACAACCGCAACTCAATGAAGAAGTTACGCTAGAAGATGATCAAGATTTCCATGAGGAGTTTGGATACTTAGCATACAGTATAGATGAAAATGATCTATTCGAAGCAGAGTATCAAGGACGTAAAGTTAAACTAAACAAACCAATGCAAGGCGATGTTAAGAAGTTTAAAGTCTATGTTAAAGACCCTAAGACAGGGAATGTTAAAAAAGTTAACTTTGGACACGGTGGTACTAGTGTTAAAGGCAAAGCTATGAAGATTCGTAAAAACAATCCAGCGGCAAGACGTTCTTTTAGAGCTAGACATAACTGTGATAGCCCAGGGCCCAAGACTAAAGCACGTTACTGGTCATGTAGAAAGTGGTAGTATGAAATTTAATCAAATAAACGAAGACATGCCCACAGCAGCTAATATTGCTGCAATGGCGGCAGTTGCAGGACTAGCGGCACCAGTAATGATGGCTATGCTTAAAGCGGCATACAAGACTGGCAAAGGTATTAATGCTATTAGAAAAATCGCAAATCGTGCAGGTGTCAAACTTTCTGATCGTATAATGGGTGAAGAACAATTACCAGCAACTGTTGCAGGACTTAGAACTGGTGTAAACTTCAGAAAAGGTGCCAAAGCTAGCGGCCCATTAAGTACAGCAACATACAACCAAGAAATAGATGCGCTTAAAAGAAGTAAAACTTCTACAAAGCCAACAAAACAAATACCAATGCCAGGTCGCGGTGTTGCAGAAACTATAGACGATTTTAACAAAGACGAGCCAAATAAAAGTACAGTAGCAGTACCAGGATACGGTACTATGAACATTGATAGTTTGATGAAAAATGTAATTGATCAAACAACACAAATGTTAACTCAGATGAAACAAGGCGCACAAGGCTTTAGAAATGCAGACTACGAACTTAACAGTAATAGAGTCTTAACAACCAAAATTGCTGCACTAGTACAAGCACTAGACGATTTACAAGCAATACGCAGTAAAGGTGGTGCTAACAGTAGAAACATTCAACAAGAAGCAGAAGAGCAACAAGAGCTTCCAATTGATGTAAACAAAATTTTTGACAACATTCAAGAGTTTGAAAGTAAGCAATATATTCAACCAGAAGATGCCGATCTAATGAGACGTGGTGTACAAAGTTTAACCAGTGGTAGACAAACCGTAAACAGTGAAGCTATACTACAATTATTAACAATGGTGACAAGATGAAAATAAATGAGTTATTCGAAGACGGTGTAATTACTGCTTACAATACCACAGTAGATGTAAAGCCTGGCGAAACAGAACGACAAGCTAAAAAGTTTTTTGGCGGCAACGGCAAACCTCTTCCGCTTGGTGCAAAAGGTGCCACACCTAATCAAGCATTTAACTTAGGACTAACTGAAAACATGAGTGTTACAGGCACTGAACGTAGACGCTTAGAAAAGAAAAAAGGTATTGAAGTAGGTACACCCGAATGGTTTAAACATTGGTTCGATCTTCCTTATCTCAGAGAAGATATTACCAAGAAAGAACTACTAGCAAAATTAAAAGATGAACAACGTGGTAGATACATACAAGCAATGTTGGATACTATGCACAAACTAGTACAAAGCAAAGGCGATAGACATAGCATAGGCAGTTATGCATTTGAAGTGGCAAAGAGCTTTGGATTCAGTCCAAAAACCCTTGAAAAGATGTATAGAGATGTATACAACATGCCACTTGACTCGATGGTTAGAACAGAAGATGTAACACAAGGCGAACTTAATGCACTTGAACGTGTTATTGATAATGTGTTTAGTCGTATTGGTATTGATGTAGAATTTACACGTCACTTTATTGATAGAGCTAACGATGATCGTAACGGTAAACCAATTACTATACAAGAATTAGGTAAACTATTTGCTAAAGAGTACAAACGTTGGGGTAAACCTATTGCACAAATGGGACCAGACACTGAAGCAGTAATGAAAGACCTAGAGAGTGATATTAACATTCCGTTTGCACTACGTTGGAATGGTACAGAACTAGAGTTAATTGCTAAAACTGTGATGCGTAAGAAAAACTTTAGTACTTCAAATAAACAATTTCCTGTTGAAAATACACAAGGTAGTTTAGCACAAAAGATCAACTGGGCCGGGCAAAATAAATCTGCAAAGAAACCTACACCATCTAAACAACAAGATATGTCGTGGTGGCAAAAGCTACAACAACGTGCAGGTATAAATGAATCAATGAATAATCCGTATCCGTATACTTGGGAGTTAGAACAAGAAGACTACCAAGTAGCAGCGGCACCTTTGCCCAATGATAGCGGATTAGACGTAACATTTGATAATACTGATAACAATTGGTTCATAGATTTTTCAGTAGATTTCTCACAAGATAAAACAGGCGCTGGTGATGAATTTAGAATATTTGCTACTGTGGTTGCTGTAATAAAAGACTGGTGGAAAAATAAATTTGATAAAAAGGCTGACAGTATCGTTTGGTCTGGAAGTAAAAGAGAAGAAGAAGGTAACAGCAGAGTAAAACTATATAAAAGATTTGCGCAACAAATGGCAAGTCAAACAGGATGGAAACTTGAAATAACCGACGGCGGTAGCGCAGACTTGTTTAAATTATCTAATCCAAATCCAACACCACGTGATGATGATTCTGATAACAACGTAGAAGAAAACTTTGCTGACGGTAAGAATCCTGGTCGCAAGGGATTAAGTAAGCGTGTAGGTATCCCTTCAAACTCTACCCTAGCACAGTTAGAAAAGATTGCTAAAAATAGCGATGGCGAAAAGAGACGCTTGGCCCAATGGCAACTAAACATGCGCCGTGGTAAAAATAAATAATTGACAATTAATTAAATTCGCTATATACTACATGAAAACATATAGGTTAAGATGAAAATAGCAATTGTAATAACAGGACAACCTCGTCAACTCGAACAAGGTGCTCACTGGTTTAAAAATTATGTATTTCCAAAAGGATGCGGATTAGAAGTAGATTATTTCTGCTATTTTTGGGATGACGGCACTTCTGATTTACGAAGTCGAATCGAAAATACATATAATCCAGTTCGTTATCACGTACAAGAATATGAAAAGAACATTAACAATTTTATTAGTCATGTTCAGGCAAGGAATAATGAACTCAATGATTGGAAACATGTTCCTGAAAAATTCCGAGACTTGCACTTATTTGATGTGGATAAGAATCACATAAGTAACTATTCAAAAAATATATGGGGACAGTTTTTTTGTAGCTACAAAGCTAACAAAATGCTAGGATCACTGGACAATTATGATATTGTTATACGCACAAGAAGTGATGTTGCATTTAATAACATGGATATTGCACACTGGAGAAGTGCGTTTTCAAATATATACAGAAATCCAATATTTGATGATAAAATGTTTGTTCCGTGGCTGTATATAGAACGTGGTATACCGTTGTTCAGTGACTTTGCTTTTATTAGTAAACCCAAGGTTTGGCATCAATTTAACAGTAATTTAGAAGAAGCATGTTTTGCAATTGCCACTGATCACAAACAACTATGGTACGAACTAGAAGTAAGTGAGTTTAAACATCATCCGCATTGGATATGGAATAAGATGGCAATGCATAGCAGAACAAATATGTTAAGTTTTAGTGTTACATGGCCAATGCCATTTGACTGTAAGTTAATTAGGTATCCTGAAAAGCTAGAGGATCTAAACTTCGATTATATAAATCAACAGCATATGAAATATGAAGTAGAAAATCCCATTAAAAGTTAAAACCGCCAATGGTATGATACAGATTGTGTTTTTCGTTTGCTTCTAAGACTTGTTTAGCGTTGCTGGTTTTTTGTTTCATAAAATTTCTATTGTATAAATGTCCGTAATGATCCCAAGGTCTTTGATTATAATTTTTAGGTAATGTGTCAGGAAATCTTATAATGTTACTTTGTATCCTGTCAGTGAAATATATAGGAACTTCTAATGATCTTATTGCTTTATGAAAATGAGTATGTTGACCACCAGGAGGATGTTTTATATCATGTACATACACATGCCAGAACTGTTCAGTGATTACATCCTTGCTGCATAACCACCAACCATCGTGTAAACTTATTAACTTATCATGTGATGCTGTATTAATGTCATATGATAAATCCTGCTGCCATTCTAATCCTTCCCATGCTAACTCTGTATAAAAACTAGGAGAATCAACACAGTGTTGGATTGCTGACATCATTTTATCATTATTGGAGATCAAATCTGCAACTACATCATATCGCCACTTTAATATACAATCGTAATCAATACCAGAATTTACTATCATTTCGTTGCATTGATATACAGTGTATGCTTGACTAACCAGATGAACATATCTACAATACCACGTGTGCCAATCCCACCACTGATCAAAAACACTGGTAGACTTTTCAAAATTGTCTAAGAAAAAATTAGGATGCAGTTCTTTGTTTACAATAAAGTTTTTTACTATGTCTGAACCTTCGACTTTCCATTCGTCGTTTGCAGTATGATCGTAATAATCTACTGCATTCCAATACAAATTTCTAAACTCATTGGTTCTGCTTTCAACCGGTTGAAATATACTATGGGCAAGATCGGTACTACCTTTATTTTCCCAAGGAACCGCCATACGTGTTTTGTGATAATCTATCCTATAAGGATATAATCCTTCAGGGCTCCAAAAGTGACAGTAATAGTCTATTTCTAGATTATTTCTTTCTGCAAAGCCATCAAACATTTCTTTAATATATGGGAGTGTGTCGGTTTTATCCATGATAAGACCAGTTAACATTATTGCTATCTTCATTATTAATCCGTTTATATAAAGATACTTATCACTATCAAAATAACATAAATAAGTGTATGAAGATACATGACATCATATCAGAAACCGTAAGTGCCGGAGGCTTTGGCGCAGGTAGTTTTGCTACACATGCGAAGCCAATGGGTAAAATGAAAAGGCGTAAAGACTCGATCTTTGCTAGTAAAAAAAGGGATGCTGACGAGCAACCACTCAATGATGAAGTATCAAACAAGGTAATCCGGAGAACCCCATGAGATTAGATAAAATAAACACAACAAAAATAGTTGCTAAACCACAGTTGGTTAAAGAGGGCAACCAGTACAAAGTATTAGACGTTAATGGCGTAGAACGTAAAGTGTTTGAAGACATTGACTTAGCTAAACTTTGGAAGAAAAAACATATGCCTGAACTAACAGAAGGCACAGACCCAGTAGTTTACACCAGTGAAATTATGGAAGGTGTATTAGACAGTACAGACGAAGATGGATGGATGGCCAAAAGTCAACTATACCAGATGAGTAAGTATTGTATCGAGTTACACGGCATGATCGGCGACACTGATAACCTAGAACCTTGGGTGCAAGCTAAACTTACAAAAGCAAATGACTATCTAAGTGCAGTTAAGCATTATATGGAATATTTGGCAGTGAATGATTATTCAGAGCAACAACCAGTAGTTGTTGACGATATGCCAGACGAAGGAATGTAATAATGCGGCTGACGGAACTAACTAGTCCTTCCCAAAACAAAACTGTATTAAAAGAAGATACAGAAGTTAAATCTTCTCCTACAATTTTAATATCTCCTGCAGAGATTTATCAAATGTCTGGGCAAATACCTCCTAGTATAGAAGGTCCCAACGGCACAATGATTCAACCTGAAGGATGGTATGATAGAGTTGAAATGGAGGTGGGAACAGAAGAAGGAATGGTAACTCCGGCATATGCACAAGCTCACAATGAATGGGTAAATGGCGGCAGAGTACCAGGTTTGTTGTGGGATAGTGAAACTAACACAATGAAGCCATACAACGAAAATGGTGCTTTAGAAGACTTAGGCTGGGCAATTGCCGCAGGCGCTTTTGAGACTGCTAGTGCAATGACCAAAGGCGGCGCTAAAGTATTAGACGATACATTATCTTTAGTGACATATGTAGGCACAGCTGGCAATGTGAATACTTTCGGAAATAATAAAATACTTAAAAAGACAATGGCCTCTAGCACAGTTAACGATAAAGGTGAAAGAGTATACGACGAATTTATTCTCGACGATGCAGCTAACTGGTTTACAAATAACACAGATCAGGCCTTTCAAGACAATGTAGAACTTACTAGTAGTGCAGTTAACAGCTTTGGCGATGTTGCTGGTCTATTCCTAGGCGGTGTTCCAGGAGGATGGGAAGGCGCATTAGGCATCATGGCAAGTGAACTTCCTAGTGAAATTTTAGACTTAGGTCTAATGATGGTGCCAGGTGGCCTTGCTGCAGGCGGTGTACTAAATGCATTTGAAGCAGGCGGTGCGGCAGCTAGTGAAATACAAAAGACTATTGATGCAGCATATGACAGAGGCGCACTACAAGAAACACCACAATATCAAGTTATGCTTAATGCTGCAACACAACAAATAATAAAAGATAATCCAGATATGAGTCCTGCAGATGTGGCAGAGTCTGCGTCAATATTAGCAAGAGAACAATTGACACATGGTGCTATTAATAGAGGCTTTTATGCAGTTGCAGCTATCGGCGGCGTTGCAGATACAATACAAAACAAAGTTGCATACGGCGGCCCTATTAGGAAAAAATTCTTAGGTAATGCACTAGGCAAAGCTATTATATCACCTGCATCAGAAGCAATTGGCGAAATGGGCGAGCAACTTGTAACAAATCTGGCTATACGTAATAAGGCTGGTAAAATTGTTCAAGTAGAAGATGGTGTTGTTAACGCTGGTTGGAACGGCTATATCGCTGGTCATACTGCCATAATGGTGGGCACTGGCGCGAGTGTGATAGGCAAAGGTGTACAAGGTCAACGAATCGCAAGAGCAAGACTTAGACAATTCTGGGCTGGTGGGAGTAAAGAGCCTGAGGCGCTTGTTGATGTTCTGAGCATGGATGCTAATGCGCTAATAACATATGTCACTGATGATAACGGTAGATTGAGATTGGGCGAACTAGTTAGAGAACGCAATGGTCTCGTAACTATGGAAGATCTTACCACAGCCCAGCAACGTCAAGTCAACGCTCGTCGCAGCAAAGGTGTAGTAATAGATGGTAAAAGATACACCAAGCGCCAACTAGAAGAAAATTCTAGAAACTTAGAACTGATAGATAAATTTAATAATGTTGATATCGATCCAAGAGAAAATAAAGCAGTTGTAATACTAGACAGTGAAGAAGATATAAGAAGAGTTGCAGCTTTACTAGGACTAGAATCCAAAGGTAAGATCAACAAGGTTATGGCTAATCTAGAAGAAGTCC
>Ga0233432_10002561_pt1 | contig 16856 bp, 29 predicted proteins | sample SI_122_August201_6_FD_179870 | JGI IMG/M metagenome (GOLD analysis project Ga0233432, IMG submission 179870) | Seawater microbial communities from Saanich Inlet, British Columbia, Canada - SI_122_August2016_10_MG | ecosystem: Environmental > Aquatic > Marine > Inlet | place: Canada: British...
TCGTGGATTGTTTGGTTGGAATGAAGAAGGTGCAGAGCCGTTTAAATTAAACGATTATATTATAGAACAATTTACTGCTGGTATCACATGGGCTAAAGACGCACTTTCAGGTGTAGGTGAAACAATAAAAACTAAGTTTGGTGAACTATCAGAGTGGATAACAGGCATTCCAGATAGAGTTACTATGGAAGCTAAGATCATGTACACCAATCTAAAAGCTAAACTTAAGTCAGGCTTCTTAATGTTTGGTGAATGGTTTGCAAGTATTCCAGATAGAATTAAACTCATGGCATTAGAAACTATTCGTAGTTTGCCAGGTGGTAGATTGATTGTAGGTGCCGATGATGTTGCTGAAGCAAGAGCGACAGTAGATAACAGAGGCAGTGATATACAAGCGAGACTTCAAAAGGTAGAAGATGAACGTGTTGCTAAACTTGCTGAGTTAGATAAAGAAGCCACTTCATTACAGCAGAACAACGCTACAGTGAATAATAATGGCGGTAATACAAGTAACGCTACTACAAACAACTACTATAGTCAGACAGGAACGTCACAAGCATTAGACCCATCAGATCCAAGAGCATTCGCTTATTGATCTAAGAGAGGGGTGTCTACCACCCCTTTTTGATCCTTGTATCAAAGTAATATTGTTTACATTCTTTAACAGTCTCAGAAACACCTTCTTTGACTTCCTCTGCACATAACGCATTAAGCTTCTTTTGATTTTCAAAAGCACTGATAGCGCCTGCAATAACAATAGCAAAAAATACTATATTCATTTTACTCCTTGTAAAAGTTTGTGGTATAAAAAAAGGGGAGCCCGAAGACTCCCCTTTACGCTTAGATGAGAACGTTTAATCGTCAGCTAGACTTTTGAAAAAATCTAGGTCATCATCGTCATCGGTACTACCCGTTGACGGCAATGCTTCATCATAAGTTGGCGATGGAGCTTCACTCTGTGTAGGAGCTGTACGCTCTTTGAACTTCGGAGTGAAGTCCATCGCCGCATCGTCATCCTCGGCAGTCGTTGTGGGTGCGTGTTGACTGCCATCAAGTGCTAGAACTTTGTAAAGCTTGGCTTTAAGTTCAGAGTAAGACTTGAAGTTTTTAGGCTCAACGATTTCTTTAAGAGAGTGCTGGCTCTGCCATACTTTCTCTAATGCTTCATCATCTCCAGAAAGAGTACTAGTCTCTTCGAAAGAAGATGGTTCATAAGTGCGATACCCACCATCGCCATTACGACACTTGAGTTTGAAGTTAGCACCTTCCCAGAAATCAAATGGGTTGATTGGTGATTCATCTTCGAACTCTGGGTTCATTGCGGCATTCAACTTGTCAAAGATTTTCTTACCAAACTTGTACTTGAAGACTTGACCTTCGTTCTGAGGATTGGTAGGGTCTTTAACGACAAAGATGTTTGCGTGATAAGAAAGCCTACGCTTCTGCTTACGTGCAATCTCTTTGTTTGCGTCTACACCAGAATTCCACAATTGAGAGTTATACTCTGACACTGGATCATCTTGACCAATAGTAGTCAAAGAGTTTTCGATATACCAGCCACCTGGACCTTGAAAGCCATGATCGAATACTCGAACGAATGGCAAATCTTCTTCTTGTGGTGCTGGCAAGAAACGGATAATAGCATAGCCATTGCCTGCTTTATCGACTTCTAACTTCCAGTAGTCATCGTTTCTATTATTTGAGGTGTTGTTGTCTAGCTTTTGAAGCTGTGAATTTAGCTTATCAAAGCTTGATGAACGAGCCTGTTTAAGGGCGGCGAATGATGTAGTCATATGTATTCTCCTATGTATGACGGTTTATTTACGATTTATACGATGTATAGTATCATGTTTCGTTGTATTTGTCAAGTAATATTTTCCTCATTTTTGGTTTATCATAATCTAAGAAAGGTCTGTATTTCCTGACAAGTTTATTTATATCAGGAAATACAATGGTATCAGAAATATTCTTCTCCCAATGACCTATACAGTTTGTTATATCACAGATCATGACAAGCGTTTCAAGGCTAATATCATTCATCATATACAATTTTAACAGTCTTGGATGCTGACCATCGTGAACAACAAAGTTGTCATTGAAGTCATCATCGAGGTTAATTATATCAGATTTAAACTGATATGTCAAGGACTGTTTTCGCTTTATCCATTCTTTATAAATGGATTCGGCTTTATCATCTAGTAACTCACCTGCCCACGCATTAGGGTTTGCAAGCATGTTAGCTAGAATAATATCTTTTGCTTCCTTCTTCTTCGATAGTTTGTAGAAGAAGAATTTGTCTTTTCTGTTTTCGAAAGACATTGCGTTAGCTTTGACTTTGCCATTGTACTTGAAAAAGTCATAGTTCGAAGTGAAGTGTCTCTTCAGTGCAAGATAGTAAACATAGATGTCAAACGCATCTGTGGTGCTATACATTGACATTAAATTGGCAACTTCGCTTGTCGTTCTATCATGTTCAACTCCTCGGCTTCATCATGTATCTTTGCTTTCAGAACAGGCGACCTGCGAATAATTTCACCAACCACTTCAATCTCAACTTCGTTCTTCTCTGCATACTCAATAACCGCATCAATGTAAGGTATACCTGCTTTGATATACTCTTGTATTTCTCGCATAATTCGTTCTGAATTTAATTCTTTCATATGTCTAGTGCTTCCCTTATCTCCATTTTTTTGTGATCCCTGCCTATTCGATATGCATATAAAAACAACTGCGTTTCTTGCGAATTGTTTGTCATTGCAATATCACCAATATACACCATACCGTCTCGAATGTCAAGGCCATATGTGTTACCACGTACACCAGAGATTATACTCATAGAACTTGAAAGCCCATTGTCCAGTTTTCAGCCGCACTCTCTACGTAGTGAATTGACTTACCTGGAAATGATTTCTCGCTAACAAAGTTACCCTCTGGGTCATACAACTTCATCTTATAATCACTCCCCTCTTTAACGACTTCAGCACGTGCCCGAAAGCCTGCATCCTCTTTAAAATAAGTTGAGATTACTGTCATTGAAATTCTCCGTTGTTTGCTGTTGATATGCTATTATTATATCAGATGTGAGCGCAGTTGTCAAGCAAATTATAGTCCGTTTGGGACGATTATATAATGTATTGCTATCACTAGTGCAACAGATGCACCTAGCCCAATCATCATCTTTTGAAAGTCTCTTGCTACTAGAGGAAAGACAGACTTAGTTTTCATCTTACCTGTAAACGTTGCGATAGCAAGTTCACGCCCTGCAAGCATACCCACAAAGACCCATGTAGTTGACATAGGAACGTCATTGAGTTCTTTAAAGAAGTATAAGCAAACCCAGTAGAACAAGTCTATGAGCGTTGCACTGCGCACGTAGCGGGTGTTATGCTTCTCTAGTACGATCTGTTGTATCTTTCCTCCACGTTCTCTAAACATAAAGAATAGACCAGTTACGAATACAACTGATACTAAGATCATTAAATCGACAGGCACTTGTCTCGGTAAGAACACAGCAATGTTTGCCATATCGTGTGACAACCAAGTCCACCACAAGCCACCTGTTGCTACCCATTGTGCTATGCGCCAATAGTTTTTATGTTCATCTTTAACTGGCTTAGTCTCATCAAGTGTACGTGATACAAAGTACCAAACACCATATGCGAACAGAGCGGCAATACCATAACCCATGATGCTCTTCATCAACATCTTTTCTAGCACAAACGTACTTGCAAAAGCACTCAACACTAAAAAGGATGTTGACACTGGCACACCAAAGCGTGTAAGTACTACAAGTATTCCTGGTGCGGCGGCGTGATACCATTGAACATCTTGCCACGGGATTTTGTTTAATCTTCCGTAACTAATATCGCCACCGTTCACATGCCATCCATACCATAGCGTTGCTAGTAGTACAGCACTTGCGGCTAGCCATAAAGTTTTGTAATTGAATCTCTCATTGTTTGACGCCATCCATGTACCGAGAGTTTGTACTGAGTCGTTGGCGATCACCGCATAAGCGGCTAGAAGGAACCCGATGAGGCTCCAGATAGTTAGTAGTTCCATTTCATTTCTCCTTGTTTGCAGGCTTTACCCCTGCGCTCACATCATTATGTATTAATTACAAATAAAGGGGCAAGTTTCCTCGCCCCTTGTTTTACTCTTTACTTTACTATACTTCTTAGAAGTTGAAGGATGCACCAACTGCTGGTGTGAACTCTTCACTATCAAGGTTGTACGATCCTTCTGCGTATAGACCCATGCCATTGATTGTAGTTGTATAACCACCACCAATATTTTGCATCATGTCGCTATCATCACCGTTGACGAATGCTGTCAAGCCCATAGCAGTTACATCAGCTTCAAAGCCATATGTTTCGGCTTCTACTTCGTATGTACCTGTTACACCGAATCCAAATTGATTCAATGCATAACCTGCATGTGACAAGATAGTCATCTCTTCGCTATCCATGTTGTAGTCGATACCTGTACCGATTTCAACGCCACTGGTTGCTAGTGAGTATGTTGCTTGTACATTCTCTACATCTGTGATGTCTGAAGTTACGTCTGTAAGACCTACTAGTAGACCTACGCCTGCTACTGACACTTTAATGCTTTCGCCATCATCATTTGGGTTAGCAAGTGTTGTTCCACCTACGCTATCAGTTTTACCACCGAAGTCACCCAATAGATCACCTTGATCTCCATAAGAAACAGCAACGCCAGCTACTACAGTACCTAGAGAATAGCTGTCTACTTTTACAGCATCGCCATCTGCGACTAGACCGAGACTTGCAATACCAGCTGGTGCTGACATGCTAATATCGATTGTTGTGTCTGCCACCATTTTATCGCTGGCATTCTGTGTAAGGTCTAGACCCAACTCTACATCCAAGTCAGCGGACATTGCTGTTCCCGCTAGTGCGAATGTTGCTACTGTTGCAAGTAGTATCTGTTTCATTTAAAAATCCTTTCCTATAATTGAAACTTAAAGTGCGACTTTTCTGTTGCTAAGTAAGTCGCCAACTCCCTGTGATTATGCCGCTAGGGCGAATCCAGAAGGTGCTATATTATCATTTGCACTTATTGATTTTGACTGTCTAACGTAAGTCACCACGGTAATCTACTCTTATCTCTACAAGTCTGTCGATTCCTAATTCAGCCCCATCAACTATACACTCAGTAAATGTATACTTGGTGGAGCTGTCGGGATTCGCACCCGAGTCCAGTCCATGCGTTGATTTGTATCAACAATTACAAGTCTATTTATAACATATTTGCTACTTTTTGTCAAGTGATTTTTTCTTGGGTTTATCTTCGTGCTTTTCTTGCAACACTTTTTTACCGAAGATAGCATCCCAACCGTCTGCGTATGATTTCTGATCTACGCTTCTAGGCTTATCGCCTTTACCACCGTGCCATTGCTTACTCATTTAGTTCTGGTATCTCTGGGAATAAACAATGCTCTACAAAGTTATCTACATCTTCTTCACTCAAACCCAAAGACTTCATTACACGTGGAGTATGTGGGTTCTGTTTCTGAAAATGTGCATAACGATTGTGTGCTTTAATCACTAAGTTCTCTTGTGAATTTCCAATGTAACGAGGAAGCTCAAATAGAAAATGATCTAAGTTTGTTTCTACGATGCCCGACAGTTGATCGATCTCAAACGTGTCTCTTACATTACCAGCGGCAATAATATCATCACTGAATATTGCTTTACCCCAAGGCGGCATCTCACGTTCACGCTTCCAGTTTAGTTGCTCTGCTTCTTTAGCAAAGTACTTGATCAGATCGTGTTCAGCATTAACGCTTGGTGAGAAGTCATGGAATGCACCAGTAATCTTATTCTTACCTGCGATTACGTCATACCCAAAGATAGGCGCATCGCTTGTAAACGTAGGGAATACGCATACGTGCATCATCCACAGACCTTTAGTGTCTCTTACATCTACTACATCAACGTGCGCTCTACGAAAGTATGGTGATTGCCATACACGATTGACCCACCCATTCTCTGGTTGATTAAACTCTTCCATTCCCGGTTCGTCATCTTCCCAGCCAGCTTCATCGAACTTCTGAATAAACATATCTTTAATATCAATAAGTCTATCCCAGATCGATGCCTCTTCTTCAACGACTAACATTCCGTCAGCCCCTAGTTTTACCTCGCTCATACTAACTCCTCAAAAAGTCTAATAGCGTATTCAAAACAGATATTGGCTTCGGGTGCCATATCGTCAATTAGCAATTCACGTAAAGATGCTTTCAGATTTTCTTTGTCTTCAAATTCGTACATCAAACCTGCGCCTGGTACTTTCTTTGAGATCATCGCCCCACCATACATATCACCAAAGTGGCGTACATACATATGTGCTGTTAAAGCATCGAGGTCTTCGGCTTTCTGTAAGTTCTCTATGTGAGTTGCATACTCTGCTGTTGTTCTACTTATCGTAGCTGGATCAAAAACAAACCCATGTTGCTCTTCTAGTTCTTGCATATCTAATCGTATACGACTAGCACGAAACACGCCCCAATAGCTTGTAGGAAGCCCGCACGTGCGTAGACCTGCTTCTAATATGTTGTACATATAGAATTGATTAGTGAGATATCTATAATAGAGTTCTGGCTCTATCTTCCCACTCATTAAGATTGAAGCGAATTCTCTTCGTTCAGCCTTCTTGTGGTTCTCCCACGTTAGTTCTTTCAAGTTCATGTTCTCTTATTTCTTTCCTCAGTTGGCTACTGGAGACGCTATCAACGTCTTCATATTTTATTAAATCAAAATCTGCGTTTGATCCGCTTATCACATTTGAAATACGAGGGACTTGCATAACAATGTAATCACCGCCCAGTGTAAAGCCTTCATGCTCTAAAGATGCTCTAATTAGATGTGCGGTTTCTTCGAAGTTATAGATAACGTCATCAGCGTCTTTATCTAACGCCTGACATAGAATGGTAACTTGACCATACTCTTCGATTGATTTTTTGAATATACTTATGTGACCCTCATGCCAAGGTTGCCATTTTCCAATGAGCAATGCAGAGGGTTTATTTGTATTAAATTTCTTCATCATATTCATCCTATAAAGTTCACTTGCTACGACCAGTTAGTTTATCTAGTCTTTTTAGCCTTCTCAGATTTAATCCATTTCTTGGCTATAGCATTATCTGGTTCTGCATTCACAAACTTAGTGATCTCTCTATAGGCACGGGTAGTTTCTTTTTGATAGTCTTTGCCTTCAGAGTTATCTACAACAGTAAACTTTTGCTTTCCGAACATAGTCTGAAAAGAACCAATATTCTTTTGAACTGTAGTCCAGTACTTTTCTACTTCATCAGCGGGCAGTGTTCTTGCTCTCGCTTGGTTACGTGCTTGTGCTGTAGCTAAGTCAGTGTTAACGAAAATCATTGCGACATCGTAACCTAGCTTTTTGAGTTCTTTTGCTTGCTTCGTTAGCTTTGCTGTGTCTTTACCTGTACCATCGATACATAGACCTAAACGACCTTTTATGTACATCGCTTGCTTAGCCGCTGTTAGCTTCTTGGCTTTGCCTCGTAACTCTTGACCTTGAACAGAGAAGATGTTATCAGGGTCCATTTCCATACCAGCTTTCTTCATAGCTGATTCGAATGCATCGTCTGAGTTCACAACTTTAAATCCAAGTGCTGGAAGTCCAGTCTTACCTACGATGAATGATTTGCCTGAACCAGGTCCACCAGCTAAGAACACTGCTTTAAAGATAGCAGGATCATTAACGCCTTCTTCGATTTGTTTTTCTTCTTTAAGATAATTTCCGAGCGATAACACTTTTAAGCTTCCTTATGAATTAGTATATAATAGTCTTATTTATAAAAAATGTGAGTGTCAATTCTGACAGTCCGTGAGTAACTTCTCTTCCAATAAGGATTAACATAAGAAGCATGGTACATGATTGCACCGTCTGTAAAGTCTTCAATAATACCGTAGTTCGCCATTACTTCATGGGTTAGCTTTTGTACTTCAATCCACTTCTTTGCGTCACGTGGCTTATCACTCTTACCATCGCAGTACCAAGAGAACTGGCATTTATTACGAATGGGATTACCATTACTATCTAGGTGTGCTTGATAGACTACATCACACACAGTAGATGGATAGTTTTTATGCATTACTCTATTAAGAGTTACATTACCTACAGCACGTTGTCCTAGCTTACTGTCACTACGTGCCTCATGATATATGTTCATAGCAAGGCAATGATGTTGTTCAGCATATTCTAGTAGATTGTTTTCAGTCTCAATCTCTTGTACCTTAGCATAAGCAACATGTGCAATAGAGTAGATCATAACAGCAGTTAGTGTACCACTCAGAACATTAGATAGTTTCATTGTATACCTCAATTGATTCGTTTCTATTGTTATAATATTATTATACTGATTTACCACACACCTGTCAAGGGCTAAACCAAAAAAAAGACGCTCCGAAGAGCGCCTAAAGTTGAGAGAGGGCCTTTATTAAGGGAAAAGACCATAAACCTATTCTTAGGTTTTCCAAGACTCCATCTCTGTGATGATCTCGGTACCTTGTTTATCGTTAGCGATACTGAGTGCCATTGACTGTATATCATCTAATAGCGCCTGACACTTTGTCCTATCGTATGTTTCATTAGCTAGTTTACTATACTGATTTCGAAGGCGATGTATTTGTATCGCTTTGTCTCTCATTGCTGTTAGACGCTCAATCAGTTGTTCAACACTATGTTGCATTCATTCACTCCTTATCAGTTACTTCTAAAATTTCCCATTTAACTAGTACAGCGAATATATCTGTTATGATGTTAGTTATAAGCCAAGGGGCTGATGCCGCCGCAATTATAATATATACCATTTCTCCCGATACAAATAATACTAGCAGTGATATAAGCGTTACCATACGCAAGATTATCATATCATGAACATCTATATCCTCATTCACATTTGATTTAGATAGTCCACACAGTAGACCGAATATCAAGTAGAAAAAGAAAAGCGTTAGTACAATATGAAACCCTGCTAACACTGGTAAAGCCCACTCTTGCTCTGGCAAGAAAACTGCAACCAAAATTACAGCAAGGTGTGAGTAGCGTAACAAAAATTAACTCCTTTATTTTGGAGGGGCTTATCGCCCCTCTACTATTTATCCTTTAAAACGTGGAGTCTGAAGCATCTACATCGTATGAGTACTCACCCTCAACGGCAGTGTTGGCTTCATCCATACCCGCATCAATCTTCTCGTAAAGATCAACAAAGGCGGCACGTGTATCAGCATCAAAGCGGTTCACACATAGTTCGATTGACTTCTTCTTATCGTTAAAGATAGAGAATGTTTGAACAATGTGGCAGAGACGGCGAGTAGAGATGATATCATCAACACCACCATCTTCGAAAGTAGAACGGATCGCTTGACCCCACTTGACAAGGTTCTCAGCAAACTCATTATCAGAGACACCGAACTTGGTCATGTGGTTGTTAACAATCTTTTGTTCAACTGCCGCTTTGGGATAAGGCTGTTCAAGTGTAACATTGAAACGCTCAAGGAATGCCTCATCAATAATTGTAGCCGCAATGAAGCGACCCTGTTCATCACCTTGACCCTTGGTGTTTGCAGTAGCAATCACGTTGAAACCTGAAGCGGGATAAACCATCTCGCCAGTTTTCTTGATCATGACAGGCTTGCCCTCAAGTACACCTTGAAGAGCCATCAACTTGTTTGACCCACGATCAATCTCATCGATCAGAAGGATCGCACCAGCTTCCATTGCTTTGATCACTGGACCTTTTGCAAAGACAGTCTCACCGTCTAACAAACGAAAGCCACCGATCAAATCATCTTCATCAGTCTCAGGTGTAATCTGTACACGGACGTATTCACGCTTGGCGTTAGCGCAAGCTTGCTCGACCATCATAGTCTTACCGTTACCAGACAAGCCAGCTACAAACATCGGGAAGAACATACGTGATTCGATGATCTTCTTAACGTCAGAGAAGTAACCCCACTTGACAAACTCGGCTTCTTTCTGCGGAATGAAAACTTCGCTATTCACTGTTGATTGGACCTGCTTAGTTGCTTGCTGTACTACGTTAGCAATAGGGTTAGGCTGTGACATGGGAATAATTTTTGCAGTGCCTAGAGACATCTTATAGACGCCGTAGCCACCCTTCTCACACTTCTTCATGAGACCTGTCGCAGTACCACGCTTGGCACCGACTGTCTCAGCAAAAGCATACATGTCTTGGCGATTAAAGCTTTCTACACCAGGGTTGGCATTAGCGAAAGCGGTGAAAAGTTCTGTTTGATTCATTGTATTCATAATATATATCTCTCTCTTTTTTGAACTTACTTGTACATTCTAAACGAATCACAAGGGATTGTCAAGGGTTTATGCAACTATTTCTGCAAATTTTTGGGTAATTACCCGACTTTTTTTCTTTGACCCATTAGACTGCCCAAACGCTTTTGCGATTTTCTTTGCAGTCATATCACTTGATACTGTTAATTCATCGATCTCACCTTGCATATTTGCGTCATCTGAACGCAGAATGAAGCGGCGATCATAGCCCAAGTTGTTATCAAAGATAGCACAACCTTTCTGACGGAGATCACGCTTTGCGGCGCTAGTCTCTTTTTTGTAGTTATCGTTCCAACCGTTTGTAGTCACTGCTTGGCGAACTGCACCGTTTACCTCACGACCACTTTCACAAACAAAGTAGTTGAGTGTTTTACAGCCCATATTACCAATCTCTTTCACAAGAGTAGCGGTCTCATTACGACCATTCATCTTAACGATCTTGCCGTTGATCTCAACACTATAAGAACGAGTGTATGAGCGTCTAGCGGTATAATCATCACCACGGTTAACGTGGAACCAATTGCTATCACCATCAGTCAGAGAAACAAAGTTCATCTTCTGGAATGAATGCTTTTGACGGAATGCTTTAATCTTGTATTGCATTGCCATCAGAGCGGCGTTCAAAGGTGTGTTACCCAGAGCCTCATACTCAGAACGAGCCATACCGTAAGGACCATTTGCTTGCCAGAACATCATTTTGAAAGCTTCTTCATAATCACGCTTTGGCATAGTAGAACTAAACAGTTCAATCAGACCAAGTTCATGGCTATCAAAGTTTGTCATAGTTGGCTTCACTGCTAACTTGGCTTCTTCAATAGCTTTCCAACCATCGCCGCCACCAGTTGAGGTGAAGGCATAAACTTCGAAAGGAATACCAACTCGCTTGCAAAACATTAACAAGGCAAGTAGCTGACGGATAACAGCAGGCAATGCACGATGCATCGACCCAGAGTAATCAATCAACATCATCATGCCATGCGATTGAGCATCGGCTAATTGTTGAACTTGCTTAAACAGGTGATCATCGTACTTGAAGCGGTGAAGCTTATTAACGTCAAGTGTACCTTTAGTAGAAGTACGGGCACGGGCAGAACGATAAGCCGCTTTACGCATCTCAAACTCTTTGACCATCAAGTTTACAACTTGCTTAGTCTCACGAAGGAAGTTAGCGTAATCTTGCTCTTTAAAATGGTAGGAGCTGTCATCTAGACCACGATCTTTCATTTCTTTAAGAACACGCTCTACAACATCACGGCGACCTTGCGCAATGAGATTGTAAGGCACTGTAGAGGCATCTGACTGCTCTTTAGTCAAACCTTTTACATAAACAGTGTCACTAGTATCAAGTAGCTCAGACTGCTTAGAGTTGAAGTTGACATCGGTCATTGCTTCATCAGTGCTAGAACCAGCTTCAGGCTGAGGTGCTGACTCTTCAGAAGTTTCTTCTTCAGTTTCAGCCTCTTCTCCAGTATCGCCTTCTACACTTTCTTGCGTTGAATTCTCTTCATCTTCTACACTTTCTTGCGGCAGGTCTTCAGAAGTTTCTTCACGAAGGTCTATAACTTGATCGACAGTCTGAAGTTCGCCTTCTTCACTTTCAGTCTCAGGCATATCATCAGTCAGAACAGCGATAGTCATTGACTTGCCTTCTTCAGACTGAGTAGAATTATTATCTTCAGACCCTTCGCCTTCTTCTTCTTTTTGCTCTTCAGCTTTTTCGTTTAACCAAACTTGAATGTCACGGCAACACTGAACTACATCTTCATATTCCTCACAAGCTTTTGCTTGCGCTACAAAAGGTAGTTCATCATCTGCGAATGGGATATCAAGTAAATCACGTGCTTTGGCGTGAAGGTTCAAACGATCCATGAACGGCAAAGTGTGAAGTTGGTCAAGTTTATCTTTTACACCGAACAGGTCGAGGTCATTCATAAGTGACAAATAGCCACGCTTGAAATTGCCTACAAGACCTGGGTACTTGCGAAGAACTTTCTTCTCAATACGAACATCTTCAACAATGTTCAAGTGAGAATGCGGAATGCCTTCTGACAAGTATTTGGTAAAATCTGCGGGAGTGAATAGGGCGTGAGCAACTTCGTGACCCACAAGCATATCAAAAACGTCTTTGTTCATCTCTTTCCAGAGTGGTAAGCCGAGGACACGGCTTTCGACATCAAAGAATGCTGTTTCATAATTACCTTGCTGAACTGTGATATTCTCATTAGCGAGAAGACGGGCAAGGACTGATTTCTGATTTAGCATAAGTAACCTCTCTCAATTACTAGTATATAATACTCGAATCGGGGTGGGTTGTCAAGGGCTAATCAAGGTTTTTTTGGTCTTTTTTGCAATTATTTTGGATTATTTACCCAATAAATCGTGTTTGGAGGCAGAAACCCATGAATAAACCATGCTACACCGAAGTGTGGGTTGCCTTTTCCAGTGAAATCGATTCGATTATTGTATACGAGTGCTGACATACCACGCTCTATGAACATGTTGCCCCTCTTACCGCCTTGAAACGATGCAACGGGCAATAGCAGTGCAAATGGTTTATCAAGCTTATAGCAATGTTCTATGAACTTATCTTTAATGCTATAAGGTGGATTAGTTACAATCCCATCATAAACGTCAGCACTCGTACACTCAAAGAAATCCTTACTATCAGACCCAACCATACTATAGCCAGCTTCAGTAAACCCATTCAATATATTTGAAGATTTATCAGAAGTAGCCTCATAGTAAGTATTTTCTTTATCGAGGTATTCTAATAGAGGAGAGACTTGGCTACTTGGTGTGTAACACTCATCACTCTCACTATTTCTACCTATTCGCTTTAGCGAATCAATTAGCATCTTCCTCTAACTCACTTACATCTATCGGGTGTCCATGAAAAGTGTATTCGATTGTTGAATGATCGGCGAATAGATTGTAAACAACCACACAAGCAACTGCTACCCAAAGTGATACGCCTAGAAGTATCAGAAGCTTTATAGTAAACTTAGACAGAGAATTCAACCAATCGTCTAACCACTCGAATCCATCATTCATCTTCACTTACTCTGGGTTCTCCGATAGGCTCACCGTCTTCATTAACCTGTGTGATCATTGGTTTACAGTGCAGTTCGAATTCGCAATCTTGGAAAGACCAACCTAACTCTTCAACGCCTTCTTCATACTCTTCACCATATGCTTCTTCGACTTCTTCAATCATCGCTTCGATGTCTTCACCTTCAAGCCTTTCACCATTTGAGTAAACAGACCAATCTTCCCAACAGCCATCCCAACAAGATTGCATTTCAGCCTCGTTATAATCTTCAGTAAGCATAATATAATCATCGTCAAGATCAGGTAATAGCAACTGTTCTATTAATTCAGATACAGTTTGATCATCAGGTAAAACATCTTCACCTTCTTCGTTTATTTCAGTCAAACCATAATCGACTGCCATATCATAAAAGGTATCGTAATTACCTCCGTCTCTCACCTCAAGCCACTCTGCGACTTCTTCATCAGTCTCAGGAACTGCAACCAAAAAATCACCGCTACGCCAACCAAGTTCTTTGATAAGCCTTGCGTGTTGATTCTTTTCAGCATCTTCTCTAAAGTCTGACATAGGTCGAGTAAATATTGTAAATTCTACAAGAGACTTCTTGTATGTGGGTTCTATTTTAAAGTACTTCATTTCGCATTCTCCTGATATGTGAACCAATTAGGGACAGGTCTGTCTGTCCATCTCATTTTAAATCTAAACTGTTTAGTCTGATAGAACGCACGATACGATTTTACAACGTCTTCGAACATGCATTCTGGATTAGCTTTCATAGCCAACGGTTGTTTTGTCAACGAACCATTAGGAATATTGTTTGGTGGTGAGGCTAAAATCTCACGTAATTTTGTATCTGACATATGTTCTTTACCGTAGCGGTACTTATACTCATCACACAAAGCGACAAAATGTTCATAGTGCCAATTGTAATTTTCACTAGATGCCATAGTCCAGATAGTGCATGGGTGCGCCTGATGCGCAACCCGATATAGCACTGGCTCTTGGTTACTGTCTGGATGAACCCAGTACTTAACCATTGTCTTACCAGACATAGATAATCGCTTCTCTACTTCGCCATCTATTATACGATGGGCTGTAGATAGCATCTGGGCACTTTCTACAATCATTTTGACAACGTGCTTGTCACATTGTAGTTGTGCGGCGACAACTGGATCATCATCTAATATGAATAAATTCATAGCTTTACCCCTTTTTATATCTAGTAATATAAAATCCTTCTGTGTGATTTAATGCTTCTAACATGTCAGTAAACATCTTAGGCGTGAATGCAATTAAGTCAGCAGGCTTATCATCAACTTTACCAAACTGTCTAATGAAGACCACATCGTCTTCTATAATCAGTTCAACGTCTTCCCACTCACCAGTCTCATCTAATATTGTAGTGACACTGGCATCCCATTCAAATTCATTTGTAAACATTACTGCTTTTACCTTTACATTCTCATATCTTCATAGTGATCAGAATACAACCTATGTTTTGATTGATCGCCACCAACATTGGTTGGTAGCCAAAAATCTGACCAAAGCTTCTTTAGCTTTTTAAGCATACATCCTCTGCAAATTCTTTTTCATAAGAATCTATCAATGCCTGTTTTTGCTTAACCAGACGCTCCAACGAAAATAGGGCTGCCCGCTTCTCATCGGTTGCGCCCTCCTCAAAAGCAATAAGTGCATTCTCAAGCACTTCGATATCATAAACTAGTTCATTCATCATGCCGCTTTCTCTTCTAATGATCGAAAACCAAACGCAGAAACTACGTACTTCACACCGTCCATGATTAACTCATCACCCATTGATGTTGAGCGTAGACCCATGCCACCTTCGTTCAAAGGAGCTACAACAGTTACATCGGGATTGTAGTCACCGTTGTCTTTGATGTCACGACGGCTCCAAGAACCTGCTACGTTGTTAGTCCAACGATATGCATATTCAAGGCGCTCTTCATCACTCATATTAGGTGGTGCGTCAACTATCGCAACAGTTTGGGGTGCATCTTCGAATGCTGTATGGATCACTTCAATTTTCATAATATACTCTTTCATTGTTTACGAATCATTTTACCACATACAAAAGAAAATGTCAAGGGCAATCCTCGACATCTCTATTTGGTGTATTCTCATCTATCCAGAACTGTCGATGCTCTTCGCCATACATCTCAACGAATTGAAACTCACTTAGGAACTGAGCATCCTCACACATCTCTAAAAACATTTGACCCATCTTGCTCATATCAAGCCGCCAATGCGTATGGTTTGTTCCACTTGCCAACATTAATGTCGGTGTAGTGCGAACGGTGGAAGTAGTCTGTTTGAGCGTCATCATTATTAAAGTACTTAGGACCTTTCATTGCCGCTAACAGTTCGTTCAGAAAATCACGTGCTGTCGGGTTATTAGCATAGTGATCATCAATCCAATATTCGTTTACTTGGATGTAATTGTCACCATGAGTATAGTTACCCGAGAAGTCAATCGCACCTGACTTGATGTTTACACAAAGTGTAGAATGATTATTAACACCAATGCTGGCTTTCATTTTGTACTTTTTAAGTACAGCTTTGATAGCAGGAGCGAGTTCTTTCTTCATTTCTTGTGATACATAAGCCATAATTTAATTCCTTCTCAATTGATTACATATACATTGTAACAGGTTGATTCGCATTGTCAAGGGTTATTTTGGTAAAGATTGAAACTTTTTGTACACGTTGTACGCTTCAGTCACAGTTAAGTTCTCATCGAAGCCATTGTCCATAGCATTGATAAGCCATTCGAAAGTCTTACCGTAGAACTCTGTTGCTCTACGGTTCAGAACACCTATTGCACCTTTGATCTTCATGCTAACGCCTCCTCTTGGGCATCTTGGATGTCCATTAGATCGACTTTCAACTCAGCTAGTAAGACCTTAGTCTCATGAGGTATCGCACCAGGGCGAATACTTTCAATTGTAGCAAAGGCGTTTTGTGCGGCACTGATTGCCTGCATTTTTTCACTCACATTTATCATTATATTCTCCATATCAATTATGACGTTTTCCAAAGCTTTTCGATCAATTCCCAATCATAGGTGATCTCTTTAGTTTTGCGATTGCGCTCGTAAGCCATCTCAATTCCAGTGTACTCTTCAAGGTACGCTACAGCGGCTTTGACATCTTCAAACTCTTTGATGCCGATATTGTTGTTCAGATTAGGTTTTGCAGTCCACATATGATTCGCTCTCTTTTGTTAATTACAGTATAATAATACACTATTCACAGATAATGTCAAGGGTTAATTTGGCATATTTTCCAATTCGCTAAAAAGATCCATCTTCATAGCAGTCAACAAGCTTGCTGTCTCTTTTTTGAACAGTGTGTTGAACTTAGGGTCATGCTCTTCGATGCTCAGGCTGTTGTGATACATATCACAGTTTTTGATGATCTTA